>Ga0070706_100001468_pt1 | contig 24789 bp, 16 predicted proteins | sample KBSK5501metaG_FD_65476 | JGI IMG/M metagenome (GOLD analysis project Ga0070706, IMG submission 65476) | Corn, switchgrass and miscanthus rhizosphere microbial communities from Kellogg Biological Station, Michigan, USA - KBS K5-50-1 metaG | ecosystem: Host-associated > Plants > Roots >... | reverse complement strand
ATCAGAAGGCATAACAGGTTGTGTTCCAGTTATCGTTAAAACAAATCACCAGCTAGATAAGCCATTATGGATGAACGTAAATTTTCTCGCCGCCAGTTTCTGAAGCGTGGACTGACCGCGACCGGAGGCGGTGTCGTGTTGGGTGCTGTGAATGCCAATGCTGCGACGCCGAACTCGATCGTAACGGAGAATCAGCTGACAGGTACCCCTCAGAGCCAGTGGGATCTGAGTGGTCAGGGGCAATACAGCGGATTTGGCTTAACTGACCCGGCAACCGGAAAACAGCCAGTCGTGAACAATTACATTGAAGGGTTTGCCGACAACATGAGCGTTAACCATGGGCAAACGATCAATTTCAAAATTAATACGGATTCAACAAACTATCGTATTGATATTTATCGGCTTGGATACTACCAAGGCCTAGGTGCGCGCTTAATCACGACCATTCAGATGCGGTCGGCCTCGCTGCAGCCGACACCTTTGACTAACGCAGCTATCGGCCTAGTCGATGCGGGCAATTGGAAAGTGACTGCCTCTTGGGCGGTGCCTGCGAGTGCGGTTTCAGGTGTCTATCTGGCCCATTTGGTGCGCCAAGGCTCTGTGTCTGGGGAAAACCATATCGTGTTTATCGTTCGTGACGACGGCACCAAACACGACATCGTCTTCCAGACATCTGACACGACCTGGCAAGCCTACAACGGCTGGGGTGGTCCCAACCTGTACGGTGGCGCGCCAGGAAATATTGACGATCGTGCTAACAAAGTTAGTTACAACCGACCTTTTTCCAGTCGTGACAGCATTGGGGCGGCCTCTGGACCGCAAGATTTTGTTTTCGGTGCCGAATATTCCGCCATCCGTTGGCTGGAGGCGAACGGCTACGACGTTTGCTATATTTCGGGTGTTGATACGGCCCGCAATGGCGCTGAGTTGCTCAATCACAAGGTTTTTATGTCAACCGGCCATGACGAGTACTGGTCGGGTAACCAGCGGGCGAATGTTGAAGCAGCTCGCGCGGGGGGAGTCAATCTTGTCTTCATAAGTGGCAACGAAGTATTTTGGAAGACTCGATGGGAACCAAGCATCGATCCGAGCGCCACGCCTTACCGCACACTCGTATGTTACAAAGAGACAAGAGACAGCAGCGTCATCGACCCAGCCGATCCACCAACTTGGACAGGCAGTTGGCGTGACCCGAGGTTCAGTCCGCCTGCCGATGGAGGGCGGCCAGAGAACGCCCTTACCGGTCAGATTTGGACGGTCGACTCATATCGGGCTGACACTATAACTATCCCTTATCCCATGACGCAGCTGCGGTTCTGGCGCAACTCCAGCGTAGCCAGGACCAGCCCGGGCCAGACCGCTTCCCTCGTAAAAAACCTTCTCGGATACGAGTGGGACGAGTCACCAGACAACGGCTTCCGGCCGGCTGGTCTTATCCATCTGTCGTCGACATCTATACCGGCCTCAAAAGTTGATGGTGATGGTGGGATTCAAACCTACATGATCGACTACGGCAGGACCGATGGCGCCTATGCAGCTACCCACAATTTGTCTCTGTATCGCGATCCGAAGAGCGGTGCAATAGTCTTCGGCGCTGGAACCGTCTTCTGGTCTTGGGGTCTAGACGTTGACCACGACTTGGACGATAACTATCCGACACCGATCGATCGGAACGTCCAGCAGGCGATGGTGAACTTGTTTGCCGACATGGGCGTTCAGCCGCAGGCGCTTCAAAGCGGTCTTGTCGCAGCGACAATGTCGACGGATACAACTCCTCCGGTGTCCACGATTTCTCCGATTGGAAACGTGACCGAGCAGCAGGCTGTTACGATCACTGGGACTGCGACTGACATCGGCGGGGGAGTTGTTGCTGGGGTGGAAGTCTCAACCGACGGTGGCACCACATGGCATCCGGCGACCGGCACGACCTCTTGGAGCTACCGGTGGTGGCCGCAGGCGCCGGGAACTTTCAAGGTCTTGTCACGCGCGATCGATGACAGTCTCAACGTCGAGACCCCCGGCGCGGGAATTTCAGTGGCAGTTACGCCCGGCGCGACGTTGAGCTTATTCGATGCCAATGCAACCAGCCCTTACGGCGGTAAAAATGCGCCTGCCATTGTTGGACCGGTGATTGACCATGGTGCAGTTGAGCTGGGCGTTCAATTTCAAACGTCGGCGGCGGGCACGGTGACGGGCATACGCTTCTATAAGAATCCATGGAACACGGGAACGCACGTCGGCAATCTATGGAGTGCCACCGGCACCTTACTCGGTTCCGCCACCTTCACGAATGAAACTGCATTTGGCTGGCAGCAGGTCAATCTTTCGAGCCCGGTTTCAATCACCGCCGGAACCACGTATGTTGTCTCCTTCCACTGCGCTGCGGGAAATTATTCGGCTGACGATGGCTACTTTGCCACGCCGCGCAACAGCGGGGCACTTAAGGCGCCACCGAATGGCGGTAACAGCGTTTACGCTTACGGAGCCTCGAGCATTTTCCCTTCCAATAGCGGTGGGACGACTAACTACTGGGTGGACGTCGTTTTTGCGAGAGCGGGAGGAGCCGGCAATCAGCCACCGACGGCGAACAATGATAGCGGTTTTGTCGCGACGATGAATACGCCGCTCGCCATTCCAGCTTCAGCCCTTCTCGCAAATGACACGGATCCCAACGGTTACACACTGTCTATCACAGGTGTCAGCAATCCTGTCAATGGGACTGTATCGTTATCGGCAGATGGCCAAACTGTGACCTTTGTCCCAACGACTGGTTACCCATCCCCGAATTATACGGGCTCAGCGAGTTTCAACTATACGATATCAAACGGGAATGGCGGCACGGCAACTGGGTTAGTAACCCTGTCGGTTACCGTTCCGACCTCGAGCCTGTTCAGTGCAAGTAGTACGCCCGGAACCATAACGGTCAACGATTCTGGCGGGGTGGAGCTTGGAGTGAAGTTTCAGGCGACGAGCGCCGGCAAGGTCATCGGGGTTCGCTTTTACAAAGGGCCGAAAAATACTGGCACCCATGTCGGGAATCTGTGGAATTCTGCAGGCGCATTGCTCGCCAGCGTCACCTTCACGGCTGAAACGGCCAGCGGCTGGCAACAGGCTAACTTCTCGAATCCGGTTACGCTTACAACCGGAGCAACCTATGTCGTTTCCTATCACTGCAATGGTTTTTATTCGGCGGATGGTAACTACTTCGCCAACGCGGTTACCAACGGGCCGCTAACGGCTCCTTCCAACGCAGCGAGCGGTGGTAACGGTGTCTACGCATACGGAAGCTCCAGCGTATTTCCAACGAATAGCTATAACGCTGCCAACTATTGGGTAGATGTGGCCTTTGCGACAGCGGGTGCTCTCGGCAATGTGGCGCCGACGGCGAATAACGACAGCGGATTCGTAGCGGTACAAGGTGTTCCATTGCCAATTCCGGCCTCTGCGCTGCTGGCAAATGATTCGGATCCAAACGGGTTCGCACTCTCGATCACAGGCGTGAGCAATGCGAGCAATGGGAGCGTTAGCTATGACGCGGGCTCGCAGACGGTAACGTTTACTCCTACGGCGGGCTATGCTGGCGCTGCGGGCTTCACCTATACGATCAGTAATGGAAACGGCGGCACTGCTTCGGCGAATGTCTCGCTGACCGTTGTGCCGGGCACTGTCCTATTTAGCAGCGGCAATGTGCCGGCTGTTGCATCGGTGAATGATTCCGCATCGGTGGAGGTCGGAGTGCAATTTCAGACGTCAGTATCGGGCTCGGTAAGCGCCATTCGCTTCTATAAGGGCCCACAGAATAGCGGTACCCACGTAGGAAACCTCTGGAGCGCCTCCGGGACTCTGCTGGCGAGCGCTACTTTTACAAATGAGACTGCGGGTGGGTGGCAACACGTAAATCTTTCGAGCCCGGTCCCACTTACGCCTGGGGTGATCTATGTGGTCTCCTATCACACGAATGGGTTTTATTCCGCCAGCGGCGGGTACTTCTCCACTGCGGTTAGTTCTGGACCACTGACGGCGCCTGCAGGAGGGAATGGCGTGTATGCATACGGAAGCAGCAGCATATTTCCCACCGGAAGCTTCAATTCGACCAATTACTGGGTGGACCTTGTTTTTAATTGATCCGCGTGGACCCTGGGGCGTCAGTTGCCGACGCTACGGTTTGTAAGCATTGGCGACGCATCGACCTGTCCCGTAGTCTAAAAGGCGTAGCTAGATGGATATTGCTTAACTAGGCTGGATTGCGACCGATACTTTGAGTTGCGTGCTGTTGTGGTTTTAAGCGACGAACGCAACAGAGAGAGAGCGCTTCCAGCATGAGGAAGGAACTGGCGAAAAGCGGCTACCTGTCCCAATTCATTCCACCATATGACGAGCCAACAACCTGATTATCAACGCATTGCTCCAGACGTAAAACTCGGCAGGAACGTAAAGCTATATGCGTTCGTGAATCTATACGGCTGCGAAGTTGGAGATAATACAAGGATAGGGACATTCGTTGAAATTCAAAAAGGGGCAAAAATAGGCGACAACTGCAAAATAAGCAGCCACACCTTCATTTGTGAAGGTGTGACGATCGACTCGGACGTTTTCGTTGGACACAGCGTCACATTCATTAACGACCGTTATCCAAGGGCGACGAACGAGACGGGGCAGCTTCAGACAGAGGCAGACTGGGTTTGCCAGCAGACTTTGGTGAAGCAAGGAGCGTCCATCGGCTCCGGTGCGACCCTGCTCGGTGGAATCACGATCGGAGAAAATGCGATTATCGGCGCCGGAAGCGTCGTGACCAAAGATGTGCCGCCAAACACCGTTGTTGCGGGCAATCCCGCAAGGATTTTGAAGAAAGCAGTTATCTAATATGCAAGTAACAGTTCCATTTCTAGATCTGAAATCGCATCACGCGCCCCTACTTGAGGAAATAAATGCGGCGATCCGCGAGGTTATCGATAGCGCCGCTTTTGCCGGGGGCCCTTTCGTGGCTCGCTTCGAACGAGATTTTGCCGCCTTTTGCGATTCCCGTCACGCCGTAGGAGTCGCTAGCGGCACAGACGCGCTCTGGTTCGCCTTGCTCGCGCTGGGAGTAGGCCCAGGGGACGAGGTGATCACTGTCCCCAATTCATTTATGGCGACAGCGGAAGCAATAACCTATTGCGGAGCGAAGCCAGTTTTTGTGGATGTCGATGAGCGCACTTATACGATGGATCCAGAGCAACTGGACCTGGCTCTCACGAGTCGCACCAAGGCGATCATTCCGGTCCATTTGTTCGGTCAACCCGCAGACATGGATCCGATTCTAGAATTTGCGCGTGCACATGGCTTATTCGTGATTGAGGACGCAGCTCAGGCGCATGGGGCCGTGTACAAAGGCCGCAAGGTCGGCACCTTGGGCGACGCCGCCTGTTTCAGTTTCTATCCCGGAAAAAATCTGGGCGCATTTGGGGAAGCCGGCGCAGTTGTAACCGACAGCGACGAGTTGGATAAGAAGGTGCGAATTCTGAGGGATCATGGGCAGATTCAAAAATATTATCATTCCATGATCGGCTGGAACGGCCGTATGGACGGGATCCAGGGAGCGATTCTCCAAATTAAACTTCGACATCTGGAGAAAGGGAATGGGCTTCGCCGATCCCACGCCGCGCGCTACGATGCCGCTCTTCGAGAAATTGACGAATTAGTAACGCCTTTTTGCCCGGCGCACGTGACGCCGGTGTACCACATTTACGCAATTCGCATTCAAGAGAGAGACAGCGTCATGAGGTCTCTGGCGGGTAAGGGAATCGGTACCGGGGTACATTATCCGGTGCCGATCCATCTCCAGGAAGCGTACAGAGATCTCGGCTATGGCCCGGGATCATTTCCGATTGCTGAAAAATGTGCTGAGCAATTCCTGTCTCTCCCCATGTTTCCTGAGTTGACCCTCGAGCAACTAGATTACGTGGTTAGGCGAGTGAAGGAATCAGTCGCGACTGAGGTGACAGCATGAATTCAGGCCACCAGTCTATCACTGTTTCGAACGGCCGAGGTCATGACCGGGATTGGGTGCCCGGAGAAATTTCTGCGTACGGATCCGAGAGCGAAGCGCAGCGTTCCGGCATCAGTTTCAACGACGTTCTCTTCATTTTGTTCAGGCATAAATGGAAGATCTTTGTCTGTTCCGCGATCGGAATTTTGGCTGCCGCCGGCACCTATTTTTTCATGCCACCGCTCTACGAATCGCAAGCCAAGTTGCTAGTCCGATACGTCGTGGAACGAAGTGCGATCGACGGGATGGACTCGCAAGGTAAGAACCTGGGCACTCCAAGCGAGAGTGCGATCAATTCCGAGGTGGAAATCCTCACCAGTTCTGATCTCGCAATGCAAGTTGCGTCGAAAGTAGGCGTCGACAGGCTACTCCCAGATTCGGCGCAACAGGCGACGGACGCGGATGCTGCTCTCGCAATCCGAAAGAATTTAGAGGTCATCGGGGTAAAGGGAAGCAACATCATTTCGGTTTCCTACAAGAACAAGGATCCCCGTCTTGCGATGGAGGTCCTGCAGGAACTCGTTAAACGCTATTTCGATAAACATCTGGAGGTACATCGCTCTCTCGGCGCGTTCGATTTCGTGACACGAGAAGCTGATCAGCTGCGTGCGGAATTGAATCAGACGGAAGAAGAATTGAAAAGGCTCAAGGCCGAGGCGGGAATCACTTCTCTGGCTGAAGACACCACCAGCCTTGCGACCGAATTGGCAAAGGTGCGGGAGGATTTGGCGGCGTCTGAGGGAGAGCTGGCTGCGCAAAAGGCGCGTGTGGCCGAAATTGAAAAACTGACGATTGGCCACGATTCACCACAGGCTGAAGCAGCGGGGCCTCCGCCGTCCAACGAGATCGTAGGAGAATATCAGGCACTCATTGCCAAAGTAGCAAAACTACGGGAAGCGGAAACCGAACTTCTTTCAAAATACACCGCACAAAATCGATTTGTGAAGGTGAAACAGGCTCAAATCGAGGATGCGGAACAACAGCGAAAAAGCCTGGAGAACAAATACCCTGGTCTGCTTGTGGCAGTCGCAACCGCGGGCGCTGCTCAGATTGGGCGGCCCGATATGGTTTCGGAGAAAGCCCGCCAGATAGAGCTGCAGACAAGATCGGATTCGCTGAGGGCTCGATACAGTAGCCTCCAGGAGAGAGCCCGTGTGCTTGCTCAGGAGGGACCGAAAATTGCCCAGCTTGAACGAAAGAAAGAGGCAGAGGAAACAAACTACAAGTATTACGGAGCAAGTCTGGAGAAGGCGCGCATCGACGAAACGCTTGACCCTTCCAGGATGCCAAACATCAGCATCGTTCAGGCACCCTCGCCGCCCGAGATTGCAAAGCGAGATTTGAAAAAGGTCGTGGTCGGGCTGGCCGGTGGTGGTGTGGCTGCTGGGGTGGTATGTGCATTGCTGATCGAATTGGTGCTGGACCGCACGATCAAGCGACCGCTCGAGCTTGAGGCACGCCTGCGGATTCCGCTGTTGCTATCGATTCCCAATTTTGGTCCTGACTATGGCCGGCTACGCCTGCACGACGCCAACCCGAAATCGGAAGCAGAAAAAGAGGCGACCCAGGAAGAGGGGGACACCGGCCAACTGCTGCGCCCATTCTGCGAAGCAATCAGAGACCGGCTTGGATTTTATTTCGAGATGAATCGTATGGCGCACAAGCCGAAGCTGGTCGCTGTCACCGGCCTTTCGAAGAATGCCGGCGCATCGACTCTGGCAGCAGGTCTAGCCGCGGCTCTGTCGGAAACGGCGGAAGGCAAAGTGTTGCTCTTTGATAAGCCGATTGCTCCAAAGCGGTTTTACAACATGATGCAGGAGTTTAAGGAGAGCGACCTCGACTATGTGGTTTTCGATATGCCGTCGGTGGGCGACACGAGTGCGACTCTACCAATGGCCGTTTTCATGGACAAGTTGTTGCTTGTTGTTGAAGCGGAGAAGAGCAATCGAGATGCCGTTAAGCGCGCTTACACGCAGCTCTCAGCGAAAGTCGATGTGTCCGTGATATTCAATAAGAGCCGCACCTGTCCGAAATGGCTCGAAGGCGAAATCTAGTTGGAGGCGCTTTCCAAGCATGACAGATGCTGAATACGGAGACTCGAAGACCTCAACGCTAGAGCGATGTGAACCTGGGCTTGCTACAATGAAGGCGGTGACAACACAGACATGTTCGGTGGATACGGAATCGGTTAATCCACTCGCCGATCCCAGCTGGGACCGGGATGTCGCATCCCATCCAGAGAGCACTCTTTTTCACACGGCGGCCTGGGCTCGGGTGCTAAGCGGCACTTACGGTCACGAACCAGTCTATCTTCGGTTTTCAAATAATGGAAAGTTGACGGCACTACTCCCCCTGATGGAAGTGCGTAGTCTTGTCACAGGTTGCCGGGGGATTTGCTTGCCTTTTACGGATTTCTGCGGCCCCCTGGTTTTCGGCGGGGGAAACGCTGATTTTGTTCTTCCGGAACTTCTGGCCCTCGCGCGCCGGCGAAAGTGGAAGTACTTCGAAATCCGGGAACGCAAGATGCTAGAGTCATCTGCGACCGCAGCCGTGACCTTTCTTGGACATTCGCTTGACCTGCGTGGAAGCGAAGAAGATCGCCTGGGACGTTTGAAAAGCTCCGCGCGCCGTGACATCCGAAAAGCCGAGCGCAACGAGGTGAAAATTGAGGTCACCCGGACGCGAGAGGCGGTTTTGGAATACTACCGCCTGCACACGCAGACACGCAAAAAACATGGGCTTCCACCCCAGCCGCTGTCTTTTTTCAGCAATATTTACGAGCACGTCATCAAGACGGGTGGGGGATTTATCGTGATGGCGCGCATCGATTCGCGACCGGTGGCCGGGAATGTCTACTTCGTTTTTGGAAAGCGGGCAGTACACAAATTTGGAGCATCCGACGAAAATGCCCAGGAAGGGAGTAAGCTCGTCATGTGGGAGGGCATCCGGTACTTGGCGCAAAACGGTGCCGAATCTTTGCACTTTGGCAGAACGTCCGTGGCGAATGAAGGGTTGAGGCGCTACAAACTGAGGTGGGGCACTAAAGAAGAACAGATTGAATACATAAAGTTTGATTCCGCTGCGGGCGAATGGGCTGTCAGTCGAGATTCCGCCGCAGGCGTTCACAACAGTGTTTTCAGGAGATTGCCATTGAGCGTGAATCGGTTTGCCGGCGCCTTAATTTATCCGCATCTGGATTAACAGGATTTACAGGATTTGAAGACATGTCGACTAGGGCCGAAATGGCTAGAGGCAGAAAGCCAATCCATTCCGGAGAGCTATTCAGCCCCTGACCCGTGTTTCCAATCTTGATGGGGGATTCGAAATGATTGCTCGACGGCTCTACTATGCCATTAAGCCTTACATGGGCTGGAGACTTCGGCTGGTTTTGCGTCAGATTCTTGCCACCCTGACGCTCCGGCGTTCGAGGCGAATCTGGCCAATCCTGGAATCGTCTGGAGCCCAACCGGAAGGCTGGGAGGGCTGGCCCGAAGGCAGACGGTTTGCATTTGTTCTCACACACGATGTGGAAGGTCCCCTTGGAGTTGAACGGATTAAGCAACTGGCTTCCATAGAAATGGAATTGGGATTCCGGTCTTCTTTCAATCTTGTTCCGGAGGGTGAATATCGTACTACGAAGGCTTTGCGTGATTGGCTTGCGAAAGAGGGGTTTGAGGTAGGAGTCCATGATCTCCATCACGATGGAAGTCTTTTCAGATCGCGGGACGACTTCAACCGTCAGGCTCCGCGCATCAAGGCTTATCTTAGGGAATGGCAAGCTTCAGGATTTCGAGCCGGATTTATGTTTCACAACCTTGACTGGATGCGGGAGCTCGAGATCGAATACGATGCATCCACTTTCGATACCGATCCTTTTGAACCGCAGCCGGACGGGGCAGGAACCATCTTCCCCTTCTGGATCCCCCCAGAGAATGGAAAGCGCGGCTACGTGGAGCTTCCCTACACACTAGTCCAGGATTCAACCTTGTTTCTTCTGCTCAGGGAGAAAACTTCGGAAATTTGGAAGCGCAAGTTGGATTGGATTGCCGACCGGGGAGGGATGGCGCTGGTCAACGTGCATCCCGATTATATCGCGTTTGACGGGCAATCTCCGTCGGCGCGAGAGTTTCCGCTCGCCCGATATGTGGAGCTGCTCGACTATGTCAAGTACCGCTACGCCGGCGCTTATTGGAACGTTGTGGCCCGGGATTTAGCAAGCTGGTTCCGGTCACAAAAACAGTTGGCAGTTACAGTCAATGGAAGCGCAGGCAATTAGGCAGCCTCCCATGGCGCAAGTCAACTCGCCGGTGCTCGGCAAGCGGGCGGCGGTCATTGTCTTCGCCTATTACCCGTCTGATGTACGCGTTATGCGGAGCGCTCAGGCCATGTATGATGCGGGAATGGAGGTAGAACTGCTATGTCTCCAGCAGCTCTCTGAGGAGCCGCTCCGGGAGCGCATCGGAGGTGTTGAAGTTTTTCGGACGGCGGTAAACAAGCGCCGGGGTGGCAAGCTGTCCTATGCGTTTCAGTACCTGACTTTCCTTGTTCGCAGCTTTTTCTGGCTATTTCGACGTCAGTTAGGACGTCGCTACGATGTGGTGCATATACACAATATGCCAGACTTCCTTGTGTTTTCAGCGGCTTTCGCGAAGCTCCTCGGAGCGCAAATAGTGCTCGATCTACACGATCCTACACCGGAGGTATTTATCAGCGTTTACGGATTGGCTGTCGACGATTGGCTTGTAAGGTTGTTACGGTATGTCGAGAAGCTAAGCATTTCATTTGCTGATTTGGTGCTGACGCCCAACATTGCGTTTCGAGATCTCTTTGTGGCCAGGAGCTGTCCACGCACCAAGATTGAGATCGTCATGAATTCTCCCTTGGAGGAGGTATTTCCATTCACGGAACCGCCGGAGGAGCTTTCTGCCGGTAGAGGTACAACGGCGAACTTCGTGGTTATGTACCACGGTACGCTTGTTGAGCGTCACGGACTGCACACGGCCGTCGAAGCTATAGCCCGACTCCGGGAAGTGATACCGAACCTTCGCTTTCATATCTATGGAGAGGAAACAGCCTATCTTCGCGATCAAGTCCTCCCCCTTGTGGAAAAGCTGGAATTAGAGGACCGAGTCAAATATTTTGGCGAGCAACCGCAAGATGTTATTTCGCGGGCGATATCCTCTTGCAACCTAGGTGTGGTTCCCAATCTCCGGACGGTTTTTACAGAGATCAACCTGCCTACTCGGATCTTTGAATATCTGGCTTTGGGAAAGCCGGTAATTGTTCCGGATACCCAGGGTATTCGGGACTACTTCGGCGCTGATGAAATGCTTTTTTTCGAGCCGGCTGAGGTGAAAAGCCTGGCGTCTCAAATCCAATGGGTCTTCGAGAACCCGGGGAGGGCCCGGGCTTTCTTGCGCGCAGGTCAAGAGGTTTATCGCCGTCACCTCTGGAAAGAGGAGGAGCGACGGCTAATGGACAGAGTTTCCCAGCTGGTTAGGTAGGTGTCCACGGTTTAAGCGTCGGGCAACTAACGGGAATAACCAAAGGCAAAAAATCAATTTAGATAAACAAGCATGACCGCAACCAACGTTCGCTACATCATCGTAGCTCCGGTTCGGGATGAAGCTGCCTACGTCCGAAGGACAATCGAATCGGTTGCATCGCAGACCAGTTTGCCGGCGCAATGGGTTATCGTCGATGACGGTTCAACAGATGAAACGGGACGGTTAATTGAGGAGGCTGCGGCAAAGTATAGCTGGATAAAGGCGGTCCGGAGGGAAAATCGTGGACCGCGGCGGGCGGGTGGAGGAGTTGTCGAGGCCTTCTATGCCGGCCTGAAGTGCCTGGAAGACGAGGAGTGGGAGTACTTGGTTAAACTGGACGGGGATGTCGCGTTCGAGCCTGATTATTTCGAGCGCTGTTTTGAGGAATTTGCGAAAGAACCTCGGTTGGGAATCGGGGGAGGGCTGATCTGTAATAACATTGGAGGCATATTGCAGGCAGAATCGAAAGTGGACCCCGCATTCCACGTGCGAGGCGCCACAAAGATATACCGGCGCAAATGTTGGCAGGATCTGGGTGGGCTCGTTCAGGCTCCAGGCTGGGATACGATTGATGAACTAAAAGCCAACATGTTCGGCTGGTCGACGCGAACGTTTCCGGATATTAAGATCGTTCACCATCGACCGGCTGGGGCTGCTTACGGAACCTGGTCAAACTGGGTGAAGAATGGTCGGGCTAATTACGTAGCCGGTTACCATCCAGTGTTTATGTTGTTAAAATGCATTTCGAGAATATTCAGAAAGCCTTATGGAATTGCAGCTTTAGGATTGTGGGTGGGTTTCTGCGGCGGATATGCCAAGGGGGTCTGGAGGGTCGATGACCCGACGTTTATACAGTATTTCCGACGGCAGCAGATCCGCCGCTTATTTGGGCAGTCGAGCCTGTGGGACTGATTGAAGCGCCAAGAGATAGTGAGTGGGCGCCGGGGCCGCGGATACCGCAGCTATAAAAAAAGCGATCGATGCCTGTCCAAGACACCACTTTAGAGTAAAGGAGCCGATCAAAACGCCGAAAGTGCTTTATCAGAATGCTGGAGGAGTTCTCCGGCGCACCAGCGGGTTCTGCTCAGCATGAAATGGATTCGAGTTAACCGGACAGAGTGCGGGGTATTCTCGCTTGTCAGTTAACAGCCCGTAATAGCGCTCTGATATTTTATGTGTGGCATCTGCGGAAAGCTTTATTTTGAGTCGGGACGGACGGTCAATGCTCAGCAACTGGATGGAATGATGGGAGCTATTTCGCATCGCGGACCGGATGGACAGGGAAGGTACCTTGCAGGTTCCGTTGGTCTTGGTCACACGCGGCTTGCGATCATCGATCTCAGTACTGGAGACCAACCTATGACCAATGAGGACCGAACAATCTGGTTAGTCTTCAATGGGGAGATCTATAATTTTCATGAGCTAAGAGAGGAGTTGATTCGCAAGGGTCACGTGTTCCGCTCCACGTCGGATACCGAAGTGATCATTCACCTCTACGAGGAGTACGGGACTGCGTGTCCGAGCCGGCTCAGGGGTATGTTTGCGTTCGCGCTGTGGGATGATGCTAATAGGACCCTCTTCCTGGCGAGGGATCGGGTAGGAATCAAGCCGCTCTATTATGTCAACACTGGAAAGGCGCTGCTTTTTGCTTCAGAAATCAAGGCCTTGCTTTGCGATCGCGAGGTGAATCGCGAGATAGATCGACAGGCTATCCACCGATTCCTAACGTTTCTGTATTTGCCGGGGGATGGCACACTTTTCAAAGGGATTCGCAAGCTCGAGCCTGGTCATTGTCTGATAGTCCGGGAGGGGAGGGTGACAACTCCTTCATATTGGGATTTGAAGTTTAATGGCAGGGCAAATGAGCAAAGCCTGGAGTTAGCATGTGATGACCTGCGCCAATTATTGAAGGACACCGTTCGGCGACACATGATAAGCGATGTACCGGTAGGCGTGCTGCTGAGCGGCGGAATAGATTCGACGGTGGTCCTAAGCTGTGCCGCGCAAGAGACGAGCAAGCGGATAAGCACCTTTACCATCGGGTTTGGCGGCGAGGAATTCGACGATGAGCGGCCCTTCGCTAGAGAGGTGGCGGAACGATTCGGTACGGAGCATCACGAAATCACAATCTCCGCGCAAGACTTTTCCAGCTTTCTCCCCGCGTATGTACGGCACATGGAGGAACCGGTCTGCGAAGCCCCTGCAATCGCATTGCATTATGTCTCAAAGCTCGCCCGGCAGTTTGTGAAGGTTGTTCTCTCTGGAGAGGGGGGCGACGAGGCGTTTGCTGGCTACCAGACTTATCGAAATCTTTTGATGATTGAACGAATCAAGCGAGTGGCTGGACCACTGAAACATCTGCTAGCCTCTAGCTTTGATTGGGTTGGCAGCCTGAACGGATTGGACAGATTCAAGAAATACGCGCCTATCTGCAAGACCCCGTTGGCAGACTACTATTATAGTCGGGTAGGGTCTCCCTTCGACTACTTCAATCTCCACCGAGAGCAACTTTGTACGCCAGATTTTTGCAGCACGATAGGCGACGAAGACAGTAAGCAGATTGTTCAGCGATTGTTCGAGCGTGTGGATGGGCAAGCTGCTCAGCAGTCGCCACTTAACCGCATGCTGTATGTGGACACGAAGACGTGGCTCCCAGACGATTTGCTGATCAAGGCGGACAAGATGACAATGGCAAATTCGCTGGAATTGCGAGTGCCATTCCTTGATCATCTAGTTCTGGAGTTCGCCGCTGCCCTGCCAACCCGCTTCAAGGTCAAAGGCTGGACGACAAAGCGTATCCTAAAGGAAGCTTTCAAGGATAGCATTCCGCGCGAAGTCATGAATCGGCGCAAGACTGGGCTGCCTGTGCCGCTAAGGCGTTGGATGCGCAGTGACCTGCAAGATTTCGTCCGCGACGTGCTGCTAACTGGGAGATCAATCAGCCGCGGATATTTTCGAAGGAGTGCAATCCAAAAATTATTGAAGAGCAATGCTGTCAACGGGGACCTGATGAAGGAGGTATTTTCCCTTTTGACCCTTGAGTTGTGGCACATGGAATTCATCGATGCGGAGCACAAATATGCCAATTGATCAGCGAATGCGAGGTGTAGTGTGCGATTGCGGCGCCGCTCTTGACTACAAATAACAGGGGAACCGCTGTCATTTCTGAGTCTTGACTAGGTGAGTCCCTCTGATAAAGGATCAGTATCATGACTCTCATAAACTGCTCGGTTACCCCTTCGGGATGTCGGAAAGCACGGGCTGGCCGTGTTCCGCCGACACCAATCTCCATTTTGACGTCAATTCTGTTCGCAATCCTGCTACTTGGTGATAACGCTAAGGCAACTGACTGGTATGTTCGGCCGGCAGCTCAGGGCGGTGCGACTGGCAAGGACTGGAACAACGCCTGGAATATTTCGGGGATCGCGTGGGGAAGCGTAAATGCTGGGGATACGATCTGGCTCGCTGGCGGCTCTTACTCTTCCGGGATCACAGTCTCGGCTAGCGGAGCAGCAGGCAACCCAATCAACATCAAGAAGGTCCTGAGCTCAGACAGTGTTCCGGCCCACGCATCGGGTTGGAACTCGTCTTTTGATAGTCAGGTTCAATTGCCGGGGGACACCGGAATTTCGATCCCCTCGTCCAGTCATATCGAGATTGATGGGCGCATTCAGTACGGAATCCTAATCAAGATGCCGTTTGCTGGAGGATACGGTGTGGAATGCGATCCGGGCAGGGGAGTAGGTAAGCCGGTCACCGATCTGACTTTTAGGAACATAGATATCCTGGGTTCCTATGCATCGGTCAGCAATCCTGCACCGGCCGAGTCAGTTGGTTTTAAGATTGACCCTGCTGATAGTACTCTGAGCGGCGTGCTGATCGATCACTGCCGAATTCGGGGATGCGCGACGGGACTCCATTGTGCGATCGCCAATCTCACGCTGCAATATTCGGTCCTTCAAGATTTCGCGGCTGCGTGGGGAGGGGCCAACGGGGACCATCCTGATGTCATGTACTGTGTTCCGTCTCCAAACATGACTTGGAGATACAACACCATCATCAATTCGGAGTCGGACGGTGTTTTCTTCGAATTCGGGGGAGCTCAGAATTTCCAGTTCTACGGGAACGTTTACTACGGCACAACTTTGTCCCTGATGACATTTAAGAACGGCGGCCAAACATATGGGCCGATTCACATTTATAACAATACTTTCCACGCTCCGAGCGCTTCTAACTCCGGTTGGATCACAACCGACGGTTCACCGATGGCTTCCGGGTCATCGGTCTACAACAATATTTTTGTTAACGTCGCAAACAGCATGGATCACGTCGCAAGCGACTATAACGCCTACAATTACACAACGCTGAAGGGATTTGCGTGGCCAGGTCCAGGAGGTGAAGGAACCGAGCCTCACTCTATCACATTTAGTGCAGACCCATTCGTTAAGGTTCCTCCGTACACCCAGCCAGTAGCGACGATCGGAGACTTCCATCTTGTCTCCGCGTCGCAGGGTGCGTTTCAAAACGGACTACCGCTCGCTCAGGACGGGTTTATTAATCTTGATGGGGATGGTAACCAGCGAGGAACCGGCGGACACTGGACCATCGGTGCTTACCAGTATGTGGCCCCTGGTACTCCGGGGGCTCCGGCGCCTCCAACAAATCTCCATATTGTCGGAGCAAAGTGAGACGTTGTACGAGTTTTAAATGCCATCTTCCAAAACTCTGAAAGGCTTGCAGCAAGGGAGTTCGGGAGTATGACTCCTCTAGGCCTGTTCCTCACGCTTGCCTGCGCGGCGCTGGTTCTCTGTCTGCCGCGCAGCGCGGCACCGCTTGGCCTAATCGCGGCGGTTTGTTTTGTCACGGAGGGACAAAACCTGAACGTTGGCGTATTCCATTTCACAGCCGTTCGGGTTGCTCTTCTGGCCGGCGTTGTCAGGGTTTTGGCTCGGGGTGAGTCGAGGGGCATGCGCTTTAACAGGTTTGACGTGATAGTCGTTGCCTATGCTTGTACGATTGCGATGATTTCAACTCTCCGCGTTGGTACTCTGGAGCAATTGGTATACCAGCTCGGCGGGCTTTACAATATTTTCCTGGCCTATCTGGTGTTTCGCTGCCTTTTGCGAAGCGAGCAAGATTATCGGGCAGTCCTACGTCTGGCGGTGCCACTGGTTGTTCTCCTTGCATTTTTGATGTTTCAGGAGTCCCGCACCACCCACAATCCATTCGCTGTTTTCGGTGACGTCGAGGCTTCTTCTTGGGTTAGGGGAGGTCAAGTGCGCAGCCAGGGTCCGTTTCACTCCCCCATCACCGCCGGCGCATTCGGCATGACCTTCGCCTTGTTGTACGCGGCTACCTTCTTTGCGGGGACGCAAAGCCTGTTCACGCTGATCGGATTGGGTGCTTCATTGTTAATCATGATCTGGGCACACTCCAGCGGACCATTTCTGGGATTCGTGCTTGGTCTTCTGGCGTTGGCATGCTGGCCTTTGCGACGGCACACACGGGCGATACGCTGGGGAATCTCTTTGATGCTGCTTGCACTTTGCTTGATCATGAAAGCACCGGTCTGGTTCATTTTAGCGCGCGCCAGCGATTTGGTCGGCGGCGGAGGATACCACCGCGCATTCCTGATCGATCAATTCGTCAATCATTTCGACTCCTGGTGGTTGGCAGGGACAAGCGACACGCATGATTGGTTCCCTTACCGCTTGGCTGTGAGTGGTGAGGCGGATATTACCAATGCCTTTGTGCAGGCTGGCGTGAGTGGCGGATTAGTTGGCCTGATACTCTTCGTTGTAGTCGTAGTGCGTTGTTTCCAGCGGCTTGGTACCGCGCTGAAAAGGAGTCCAGGGAATGAACAGACAACCGAAAAGATGCTGTGGGGAGTAGGATCGACTTTCGTCGCAACCGTAGGCGTCTTTTTTTCAGTAACCTACTTCGACCAAATGCAGGTCATCTGGTATTTTTTGCTTGCATACGTCGGGGGCCTTGAAAATCGCAAGAAGCAGATTCCCAAGCTGAAGAGATCTGCGCCCTCCGCATCAACAGAGGGTGCCAGCAGCCCAGTTGACGTGGAGCCCGCTGGAACGGTCGAAGGGCATGGCCACCGAATGTTGGTGGAATCACCCTCGAAAGATTATTTGGTTGTTCCGGCTTAACTGGAGAAAATTCAGACCGATCTTTGAGATTTGTCTGGTTGTGCCGAAGCGCGGGCGGATTGTCCCCGTCACCGGCCGGTCCCGAATGAGACCCCTTGATCAATCAGGAAGTTCGCGTCCGTCTTCTGATTTCGGAAAATCATGAAATTATCCATCGTAATAATTTGTTGGAACGATGCCAAGGTCATTCTGGACTGCATTTCATCGGTTTATGCAGAAACCGGGACAATTGACTATGAGATCATTGTTAGCGACAACGCTTCTTCAGACGGATCAGTCGCGACCGTTCGTCAGCATTTTCCAAGCGTCCGGGTGGTTGAGAACTCTGAAAACGGTGGCTTCGGGAAGGGAAACAACGCCGGAATCCGCGTGGCGAAGGGCGAGTACATCCTCATCCTGAATCCAGACACGATCATACGCGACCGCGCCCTGGAAAAACTGGTTGCTTATGCCGAGTGCCATCCCGAAGCTGGGGCGTTTGGGTGTCGTGTCCTGAACAGCGATGGCTCGGTTCAAGTGTCGGCTCATCCGCTGCCAACTCTTTGGACGTCGCTAGTGAAAGCATTGGGCATCCGCTGGGTAGGGCGTCTTTGGAAGGGTTGTTGCGTTGACGAGTATGCTGATTGGGATGGGCGTTCAGAACGGCAGATCGGGTTTCAGGCAGGGTGCTGCCTGCTGGCCCGCGGCGAGCTTTTTAGAGAACTAGGCGGATTCGATGAAAGGTTTTTCCATCAGTTCGAAGATGCTGATCTTTGCCGGCGCATTTGGGAATCCGGGCGTTCTGTAGTCTTCTATCCCGGAGCGGAAATTATCCATATTGGTGGGCAAAATCGCGGTACTTACTCGATTAAAGTGGAACTTGAAACGGAGCGCAGCAAATATCATTATTTTTACAAATATTTCGGTGCCAAGGGTGCGGTGCTCGTCCGTTACATTTCCATAGTTGGGCTTTCGATTCGTTGTGTTGCCTGCCGACTTCTTAACGCGTTTAGGTGGACTAAAGGGGTCGAAGATCGACTTCAAAAATTTGAGGTAATGCTGAAATGGCATTGGGGTTTTGACCCTGTTGCTTTCATTAAAACCGGCGATGAACCTGATGTCGGTTATCCTCCCCTCGGTCCCGGATGGAAATCGGTTCAAAAGGTCTCCGTTGGTCAGTAGGTGGTCTGTGACTTAGCGGCTAGTACGTCGGGATCAAATAGTAAACTCTTTCGCTCCAAAGCCGGTGACGTCATCGACAGCGAGAAAAGCTGTTGATGCAAGCCGGGGCGGACACAGAACCAGGCAAGACCGATGGGGCATGGATTAAATCGGTTCTCGAGAACCGTTCAGAGCCTCGGGCGCCCGCGCGAGCGCGACGGATCTACTTTGCAGCAGGCACCTAATGTCAGATCAGCAGCGCGGAGAGGTGGCGTTGGCTGCGGAGCCTGGACGACTCGGATCAAAGCGATCGGTTGCTTTTATCTGCGCGACCCGCTGACGCGCCTGTCTACGATGACCATCCGTCAGACTAAAGACCTTTTCCCTCCAATACCTGGGCAGCAGCCAGCAGAATCACCGCCTGTAAATCAAACGCACGACGCCTCCGGCCCCTTGGAGTCAATAGATCAGGGCAAGACGCTAGGCGTGGCCAGGGTTAAAGCTTGCCGACAAAAAAAATGGTTAAATTTTTTTCCAGCTACTGATCAACCTGTCGATATAGAGAAGGACGAGCTTACGAAAATGAGATCTCTTCGACCAGGCGGTAAGCCGTCTCGCAATGGATAGGACAGTCATGGCTGAAAACGGCAGAAGACGCCGGCTTTTGGTAGCTATCGCCAGCTTCGGCGAGAAGAATTTGTCGTTCCTCAATCGAATCATTCGGCAGTATCGCAGCTTGGACCTGGACGTCGAAATTGTCGTGGTCTCGGAAGCGCCAAAACACTTGGATGGTGTCGAAAAGGTTGTCGTTGGACTTCCGTCCTCAAACCCGTGGTCGCTTCCGTTTGCGCACAAGAAAATTTTCGCAGAGAATGTGGAACGCTTCGATCTATTTGCCTATTCCGAGGATGATATCGAAGTTACCCAGCGGAATATCGACGCCTTTCTAGGGGTAACTGGAGAATTGAAAGTGGACGAGATCGCGGGATTTCTCCGGTACGAGTTAAGCCAGACAGGCGATCGGTTTCTTCCCGATTGCCATGGCCATTATCACTGGGATCCGAATTCCGTACGGCAGCGAGGTCCCTACAGCATTGCAGAGTTTACGAACGAGCACGCGGCTTTCTATCTTTTGACTCAACCGCAACTCAAGCGGGCAATCGCCTCTGGCGGATTTCTTCGGGAGCCGTACGAAGGGCGTTACGACATGCTTTGCACGGCTGCGACTGATCCCTACGTCGCTTGCGGTTTTCGCAAGGTTATTTGTATTTGTCCCTTGGAGGATTTCCTTGTTCATCACATGTCAAATCGCTACGCGGGAGTGCTTGGCCTTTATCTTGCCTCATTTCAAGAGCAGGTCGAGACCTTGAGGAAGATCTCCAACAATCTTCATCCGGCGAGTGCTCTCTGCGAGGTGGAATCAAAAGCGTCTCATCGAGAGTGGTCCAAAAGTTATTACGAAGAGCCTTCGAGGGAGCTTTTCAAAATGGTGCCGAGCGACGCGACGACGATTCTTTCGATTGGATGTGGATGGGGAGCCGTTGAAGCTGAGCTCGCGCGACGCGGAGCTTCGGTCACAGCGCTCCCATTGGACTCGGTCATCGGTGCTTTTGCTGAGAAGCGCAATCTTGAAATGATCTACGGGTCGCTAAACGAATGCTTTGACCGACTCAATGGGCGCAAATTTGATTGCGTGTTCATCACGGATCTGATCCACCTGCAACCGGATCCCAAGCGTATTATTAGAGAGCTACTTAGGTTCGTCCAAGGGAACGGAACGGTCGTAATTGGCGGTCCGAATTTTCAAAGCGCGCCGCTGATCTTGAAGCGCCTGTTGCGAATACGCGGTCTCGAAAGACTACACGACTATTCTGTGAGCGGTATTCAACCCTTTGCTCCGCGGGACTATTTGTCTGAATTGCGGTCGGCTGGTTTTGAGGTAAATGCCGTTCACTGGTACGACTACGTACAAAATCCGCCTGCTTTGCGTGTCATCGCTCCGAGGCTAGGTAGTGTAGCGGCAAAGCGGTGGATCATGAGGGTTCGCCGGTCTTCTTGAAAGCTTGATTGGTAACGCGCACTTGCTTCCTAAGGTCACACTTTAGAATCACTATTAAGCTTTGACTTACACGTACATATCACAGCAGTACGACACGTTGAGAGGTTCTATGGCTTCCGCCGTCGAGTCGGTCTCTTCCGGGACACATGAAGGTGCAGGCGAGGCACACAAGAGGCAAAATCCGAATGACGGGCAAATGGATGACGCATACAAACGCTATTGCGAATTGTTAACCCTGGGTGAAAGCCGTCTCGCGGCCGGTGACCTCCGCGCCGCCGCTGCCCTTGCCAATGTGGCTGCTCGCTACGCATTTCCGGCAAGAGTAGGGGTTTTCGGGTCGCCGCGTCTCGAAACTCTTCTGATCAATCTAGGAAGAAAGATTCCTACGCCTGAGAGGGTTAACCAGGGACGGTCAAATGAGTGCGCTCGAAATGTCCTGCATATCCTGAGCTACGCCAGGCCTGTGGGCGGCGACAGTCGCTATGCATGGAGGTGGATACAGGAGGATCGTGAAAGCAGACATTCCGTTGCAATCACGACTCAGGCAGATGTGAAAGACATCTACGAGATTCCGCAGGTCCTCAAGGAGGCAGTAGCCGATTCCGGCGGCTTTTTAAAAGTACTCAACGTACCAGCAACGAACCAGTTGGAGCAGGCGCGTGAACTTAGGATGCTGTGTCAGGGGATGGACGTCGTTGTTCTGCACGTTTTTCCTTACGACATAGTTCCCATATTGGCACTCGCTACAGGTTGCGACTCATCAAAAGTCGCTTATGTGAACCATTCAGATCATACTTTCTGGGTTGGTGCCAGCGTTTGCGATTCCATTATTCACCTGCGCACCCAATCGGCCCGATTCTTGACAGAACGCCGCGGATTGGATCCGGCGCGATCAGCATTTCTCCCGACTCCTTTGGCGCAGTTGCCGCCAACGGTCGATCGAATCGAAGCGAAGCGCGCCCTGGGATACGATCCCAATGGGGTACTTTTGTTAACAATAGCTTCGCCGTTCAAATACAGTTCGCCTGGTCAAATCGGTTTCCTTGAGTTAGTCACCCCCGTACTGGCCAAATTTCCCGAAGCGGTTTTGGTGGCCGTCGGTCCGAAACCTGAAGGCGCATGGGGTAGAGCCATCGCTCTTACGAATGGGAGAATTGCTGCTCTTGGAACCCGATGGGACAACAACCTGCTTTACTCTGCCGCCGACATTTATCTGGACTCAGTACCCTTTTCTTCGATTACTTCCGTTCTTGAGGCGGGAAGTCAGGGAGCTGCGCTCCTAGGATATAAGCCCTCCTCCGAGCTGAGCTTGCTGGGCCCGGGTGCTCCCGGCCTGGACGATGTGATGGAACTTGCGAGCAATGAAGACACTTACCGCGCTACGCTCTGCCGCTTGATACGGGATTCCGATTTTCGAAGCGAATGCGGCCGTCGCGTGAAGTCAAGTGTACTTGCCTTTCATACCGGCCCAGGTTGGCTTGCCGGTTTGAGTGGGGTCTATAAAAAACTCGACGCAGTCGAAGGGGGAAGGTGCATGGCCGCAAAGAATGACCGATATGAGACTGATAGTCTGAATTCGGCGCTGGCGGAACTCTATCGAGATCCTCCTCATCTTACACGCTGTCTGATAGGGGAGTACGTCGGCGCACTGCATTATTCGGTGAGAGCTCCGATAACGCTGCGCCTTTGGAGAAAAGGCTTTGGTTTCTGCGTGTTGAATTTGTTGCCCCCACCAGGGGACCGATTTATTCGGATTTTCGGACGCCGGCTGAAAAAACTGATTGGAAGATCAAGACGTGGGTAAATTCGATCAATTGCCGGTCAGGTTTGCAAGAAATGACCCTTCGCGGGCTGATATCTATTCCTCAACCAACTCAATTGGTAGCCGATTTATCCGCTGTCGGGACGGTTACAATCCAGACAGTAAAGACTCATGAACTATAAAAGAGCTTTGATAACGGGCGGAGCCGGCTTGATCGGCTCCCATATTGCTGACCGATTGGCCGCTGAGGAATATGAGGAGATCGTGGTTCTCGATAATTTTTCTCGAGGCCGCCGGCAAAATCTTGAATTGGCCGCCGCTTCCGGAAAGCTGACTTTGGTCGATGGGGATGTTCGCGATGCAAAATTCGTTCACGAGCTTATGGAAGGTATTGATATCGTCTTCCATGAAGCGGCGATTCGGATTACGCAGTGTGCTGAGAATCCGCGGTTAGCCCATGAGGTTCTGGCCACCGGAACCTTTAACATTCTCGAAGCGGCGGTTTCGGCCAAAGTCAGCAGGGTTGTTTATGCGTCTTCCGCCTCCATTTATGGGCAAGCCGAATGTTTCCCAACCATCGAAAACCATCATGGGTACGGCAACCGCACGATTTACGGCGCGGTAAAGTTGTATGGCGAGGGTTTGCTCCGCAGTTTTTATGAGATGTATGGTTTGGACTACGTTGCGCTGCGCTATTTCAACGTCTACGGCCCACGGATGGATGCGTTTGGGGTTTACACGGAAGTGATGATACGATGGATGGAACGCCTAAGCAGCGGCAAGCCGTGTTTGATTCTTGGCGATGGAAGCCAGACGATGGATTTCGTGTTTGTGGATGATGTAGCCCGGGCCAACACGATGGCCGCCAGTTCTTCCATAACGGATGATGTGATTAACATAGCGAGCGGGGCTGAAACGAGCTTGACCGAGTTGGCTGAAACCCTGGGGCGCGTTATGGAGGTCGATCTTCCTCCGGAATATGGTCCGGCTCGCAAGGCCACACCCGTCTGGCGAAGACTTGCAGATACGGAAAAGGCTAAACGCCGGCTGGGATTTCGTGCGCACGTGTCGCTGGAGGAAGGCTTGGCCGAGCTGGTGAAATGGTGGACGCAAGCTCGCTTGGTTCCGGCCGAAGCCGCATCGAGATAGGCTATCGAGGTTTTACATGTTCCGCTGACTCTGCAGGTCGAGAAAGCTCCTTTGCTGGATGACAACCGTCATAAACTCACAAGAGCAAGAGACATCCGAATCTAACTCGGCTCCGGACTCTTCTTTTTTGGTGACGGACCGGAAACAGTCCTCCCATGCCGAGGCGCTGAAATCGACCTCTATCATCGGCGGCTCGACCGTGATCGTCATGTTGATCCGGATGTTGCGCACAAAAGTTTTGGCCATTCTGCTTGGGCCAGGGGGAGTAGGGTTGGAGGCGATCTTCGATTCAGTCATCAATTTGTCGAAGACGGCGGTGGATCTCGGAATTAGCAGTTCAGGTGTGCGTCAAATTGCTTCTGCCGTTGGTTCAGGCAGCGAAGCGGTAATAGCGGCAACCGTTCTGACGCTTCGTCGCGTCTGCTTGGCGCTCGGCATTCTGGGTGCGACCGGTTTATTCTTTGCGCGTGACTTTGTCAGTCACCTCGCATTTGGAACTGGCGAGCATTCCTCTGATATCGGACTTCTCTCGATCATCCTTCTCTTCGGAGCAGTGATGGGGGGACAAGGAGCGCTCCTGCAAGGAATGCGCCGGATTGGGGACCTGGCGAAGATGAACGTCTTTGGTGCGCTAGCCGGCGCAGCCATCAGCATTCCGGTCGTACTTTTATGGGGACGCGCCGGAATTGCGGCTTACATGGTTCTCGCAGCCGGTGCCAGCGCGCTGATTGCCTGGTCCTATGCCAGGCGGATTCGGATTGAGCCTGTCAACGTCTCTTTGAACCAGATTGCGAGCGAAGCCGGAAGCCTTTTGAAGCTTGGCGTCGTGTTTTTGTCAACAGGACTGATGACAACCGGCGCCCTTTTTCTGATGCGCATTTTTGTAACGCGACAGGAGGGCGTGTATGGGGTAGGCCAGTTCCAGGCGGCAACAGCGTTGGCCA
>Ga0070706_100001467_pt1 | contig 24799 bp, 20 predicted proteins | sample KBSK5501metaG_FD_65476 | JGI IMG/M metagenome (GOLD analysis project Ga0070706, IMG submission 65476) | Corn, switchgrass and miscanthus rhizosphere microbial communities from Kellogg Biological Station, Michigan, USA - KBS K5-50-1 metaG | ecosystem: Host-associated > Plants > Roots >... | reverse complement strand
GCTGATGCCTGGAAAGCGTTCAGAGAGGCAAAAGCGGCCTATGAAGAAGACCCGTCCAAGTTCACCGGACGCCCGAAGCTTCCCAAGTACAAGCACAAAACGGAAGGGCGCAACGTCCTGATTTACACCATGCAAGCAGTGAGTAGAGGGAAGAGAAGCTTGCAACGTGGCATTATCAAACCCTCGATGCTGCCCATCGAGGTGAAAACGCAACAAGACCCCAAGCAGATCGATCAAGTACGCATAGTTCCTCGTAACGGCCATTACGTCGTAGAAGTGATTTACAGCAAAAAACCCGTCCAGGCACAAGTAGACCCCTCTTTCTGCGTTGCCATTGATCTTGGCGTCACGAACTTAGCGGCGATAACAGCAAACCGTGTAGGCTTCGTGCCTCGCTTGGTTAACGGTCGAACGCTGAAAGCTATGAATCAGTGGTATAATAAGCGCATGAAAGAGCTCAAGCTGTGCCTTCCCAAAGAGGACCGAGAGCGTGTCACCAGGCAGATGGAGCAGATTACCAACAAGCGGAACCGTCAGGTAAACCACTACCTGCACGCCGCCAGTAAGGGCATTATCGACTTTCTGGTAAAAGAGGGAGTGGGAACGATCATTGTAGGGAAAAATCCGCTCTGGAAGCAAGAGGCAGGCATGGGCAGGCGCAACAATCAAAACTTTGTGGCTATTCCTCATGCCAGATTTATTGAGATGCTCACGTACAAAGCGTCACTTGTTGGCATCCAGGTAGAAGTACAGGAAGAAAGCTACACATCAAAAGCCAGCTTTCTTGATCTGGACCCGATCCCTACCTACAAGCCTGATGATGACACGGAGTACACGTTCAGCGGGAAGCGGATTGGACGGAGAAACCGCCTGTATCGCACAAAAGATGGACAGATCATCTGTGCGGATGTGAACGGCTCGTACAACATCTTGCGCAAACGTAAGCCTGATGCGTTTAAACATGTAGATGCAAAGGGAGTAGCGGCCTATGTAGTTCAGCCCTTACGGTTAGCAATAACCGTCTAAATCAAACAAAACGTGTGGTGTCCATAAAACGCCGTACGTTTTGGAACTATGCTATGATTGTGTCGATGACAAACCAGCACGACGGCAACGATATTCAAGAACTGCATGCCTACGTACGTGGACGGGTGCAGGGGGTCGGCTTCCGCTACTTTGTCGTTGAACATGCCCTGATGCTTGGCCTGCGCGGATATGCACGCAACGCGAGAGATGGCAGTGTAGAAGTACTGGCCCAGGGACCTCGTCCTGCCTTGGAGCGCCTGCTCTCCTGGCTTCGGCAGGGGCCGCCCGCAGCCTACGTGAGCGAGGTACAAAAAGTATGGGGGAAGCCAACCGAGCATCTCAGCGGCTTTCATGTTCGCTGGTGAAGAGAAGAGGAAGATTATGATTGATCGCGAAACTGTAAAGAACGTAGCAAAACTGGCCCGCCTGGGTCTGACCGAAGAAGAGGTTGATCTGTTTGCAAGTCAACTCTCTGTCATCCTGGAGAACATCGCCAAATTACAGGAGGTCGATGTGAGCGGAGTGTCGCCCACCGCGCATGCATCACGCTTGAGCACTATCATGCGGGCCGATATCCCACAGCCATCATACCCGCCGGAAGTATTACTGGCCAATGCCCCCGAACAGGAAGCCAACTGCCTGAAAGTCCCCGCGGTGCTGGAGGAGTCCTGATGACCGAATTATATAAACTGAGCATTCACGAAGCCGGAGAACTATTACGCCAACGGAAGATCTCTTCGGTCGAACTAACCCGCGCCCATCTAGACCGCATTCGAGCGGTAGATGAGAAGGTCAAGGCCTTCACACTCGTGACCGATGATCTCGCCATGAAACAAGCAGAGGAGGCTGACCGGCGCTTTAGCAGCGGAGCCACGGTATCCCCCCTCACAGGCATTCCCCTGGCGATCAAGGACGTAATTTGTACGAAGGGGATCACCACCACCTGCAGCTCCAACATGCTGAAGGATTTCAAGCCGCCTTACGACGCTGCAGTGATGGAACGACTCAATGCGGCAGGCGTGGTAATGCTTGGCAAGACAAACATGGATGAGTTCGCAATGGGTTCTTCCACCGAGCACTCCGCGTTCTTCCCTACGCATAACCCCTGGGACCTGGAACGCGCCCCCGGTGGCAGCAGTGGCGGTTCCGCAGCAGCAGTAGCGGCAGGTATGGCGATGGGCGCTCTTGGAAGCGACACCGGCGGCTCGATTCGACAACCTGCGGCATTGTGCAGCGTTGTGGGCCTCAAGCCGACCTATGGCCGGGTTTCACGCTATGGGCTGGTGGCGTTCGCCTCATCGCTCGATCAAATCGGCCCGTTTGCACGCAGCGCGCGCGACGCTGCTCTGATCTTGCAGGCGATTGCAGGCCATGATCCACGAGACTCGACCAGCTCTCCCGATCCAGTACCAGACTTCAGCGCAGCACTGAATGGCTCTATCAAAGGCCTGCGCATCGGCGTACCCGAGGAATACTGGGTAGAGGGGACGCAGCCAGGAGTAGTCAAGGCCGTGCGCGACGATATTGAAAGACTGCGTGAATTGGGAGCCGAGGTCAGCGAGGTTTCCCTGCCGCATAGCAAATACGGTGTTGCGGCTTACTATATTATAGCTCCGGCAGAAGCCAGCGCTAATCTTGCTCGTTACGACGGCGTCAAATATGGCTATTCTTATCGCGACACGGACGACATATGGGAGGCGCTGGAGAAGACACGCCAGTACGGGTTCGGCACGGAGGTCAAGCGCCGCATTATGCTCGGTACCTACGCGCTCTCTTCCGGCTACTACGATGCCTATTACAAGCAAGCAGAAAAGGTGCGCACGCTGATCACCGAGGACTTCACCCGCGCCTTCGAGCGCTTCGATGTACTGGTCAGTCCTGCTTCACCCTCGGTAGCATTCAAGATCGGAGAGATATCCGACCCGTATGAGATGTATCTGCAGGACGTGTTCACCATTCCGGCGAACCTGGCGGGCATCTGCGGCGTTTCGATCCCGGGCGGGTTTAGCGATGGTCTGCCCGTCGGCCTGCAACTGCTGGGCAACTTCCTCGCCGAAGACGTTATCCTGCGTGTCGCCAGCGCTTTTGAACAGGTAACCGATTATCATACATGCTGGCCCAAGGCTGTGTAGATAAAAACCGGGGCGAGCCCCAGCACGCCCCGCCCTGGAGTATGGATGATACGTCGTACTGTTGCAATTGCTCTATTGTTCATCTCAATCAGCACCATCATCGCTGTGCCCATTCTTGTCTTCACACCAATGGGGGCACGCCTGTTCGATGGATCACCCCCAACTGCCACGGTCACCACGCCGACTTTCACCCCCCTTTATTCCCCAACGCCCACTCCTAAACCCACACCTATCCTTACTGCCAGAGGGAAACCGCCGGCGATTAGCGCAACCGAGGCCATTTTACTGGACGACGATACTGATCATATCCTCGACGACCTGAACGGCGAGAGCCCTGTGCCGATGGCAAGCACAACCAAAATCATGACCGCCCTCATCGCAATCCAGGCAGCCGACCTGAACAAGGTTGTTACTATCCACCAGGATGCAATTAACGAAGTAATGCTGCACAACGGCAGCAGCGCGCAACTGCAATTGGGCGACCAGTTGACGCTCCACGACCTGCTCTATGGCCTGATGTTGCCCTCCGGCGACGATGCTGCTATTGCTATTGCCGATGCTGTAGGGGGATCAACTGCAAATTTTGTGAACATGATGAATCTCTTCGCGTATCGTCTGCGCCTCTTCCAAACACACTACCTCAACCCCGATGGGCTGACCTACTACGACGCAAACCACCAGCCTTTACCAGGTCATTACACGACGGCTTACGACCTTGTACGCCTGGCCCGCTACGCCATGTCCATCCCGCTTTTCACCCAGATTGTTCGCACGCAACATTACCAGCTTCTCGCTACTGTATCGCACCACCGTTACTCATGGGACAACACAAACACCTTGCTCGCGACGTACCAGGGCATGACCGGCATCAAGACCGGCTTTACCGTCGAGGCCGGGGCATGCCTGGTTTTCGCCGCCACCCGTAATGGTCATCACCTGATCGGTGTCGTCCTGCACAGCATCGATGAAAATCGCCGCTTCAATGACGCGAGAATACTGCTCGATTGGGGATTTTCGCTGCCCCTACTGCCGCCGAGTCCATGAGCTTGATAGAATCACAACGCCTCGGGCAACTTCGGATAATAGCCCGGGTTCTGCGAAAAATCGAAGGCCTCGTAGAAGTCGCCGATTTCCTTCAATCCATCGCGCGGTGGTTCTGGCGGACCTTTCGGCTTGCCATTGGCAGCATCGTTATTCGTTCCCGGAGTAGAGCTATCAAACTGGTGATTGATGCTTGCCAGCGCTGGCAAACCAAAACGGCGCTCGATGAATTTCAAGATCGAGCTATGCTCATATAAGTACCCCGACACATAGCCACGCCTGGCATAGGGAGAAACGACCAGCGTTGGCACACGCATGCCCAACCCGTAGGCATCCACCTGCCGGGGCGCAACATGATCAAACAACCCCCCTCCCTCATCATAGGTCAGGAACAGCGCGGAACTTTTCCATGAACTCGAGGCAACCAGAGCATTGATTACATCCGCCATCTTGTGCTGGCCCATCTGAATATCGTTGGGCGGATGCTCGCTAACCAGCTCCTCGGTAATTAAAAAGGACACCTGCGGCAGAGTTCCAGCCTGCAGGTCCCTATAGTAATCATCCTCCTTGAACTGGAGGCGAGAGTCATTTTGCCAGCGTTTGAAAAACATCAGCCCATTGAAGTGCTCGAGCGTACTGCCGAGACCCAGGCCAAGATTGTAGCACTTCCAGCTCACATGATGGGCATCCAGCAAGTCTACAATGGTGGGCCAGTCTACACTCCCCGCGTTAAGGGTATCGGTGGTGTTGCCGCCGGCGGTGCCGGATACCAGGGCCAGGCGATTCGGTACCGTTGGGCCAAGCACAGAGCAAAAATAGTTTCCGCACAGGGTAAATGCGTCGGCCAGGGCATAGTAATACGTGAGATCAGAGCCATCATAGTAACCGAGCGCATCTGAGCCGTCGGTGGTATAAAAACCATCCATAGCCCCTTTGTCCCATTCACGGTGAATGTCCTGCCAGGTGTGGGAGGTATCCCACACAAACGGGAAAAAATAATGATGTGGAGTGACGGTGCCACCATGGCCATCCGGCTGTGAATAGCCGCGGGGAACACCATATGCTCCAGCGCGTGGATAATAACCAAAATACGTGTCGAAGGAGTGATTCTCCTGACTGGCAATCAGGATATGTCCTATGGGATTAGACTGACTTGAGGCAGACGCCTCGCGCGCGGCAAATACGCCAGCATCGATTGAGAGGCCGATTCCCGCTAGTATGCTGAGATTGCGTATCGCTCGACGGCGCGATTGGCGTACACTGAACCACTGTTGCAGATCCATCTATAAGCCTTTCTCACTACAAAAACAACAATCAAGGGGTTCTGATTACTAATGAACGCCTGGTTGATGCATATTTCCCTATCTTCTGCGCCGCAGGGGGCACGATTCTCGCGCTTTCCGAGCCAGTTCACCAGTTTCTACTACTACAGAGGGTGCAGAATTGTTGCACCACTAGCAACCTTGTGACAAACATGATAGAATGGCCTAACTTACCCTATACTATATTCTTGAATTGAGTGAATACATTATGCGTTACGCCATTTTTTCCGATATACACGCCAACCTGGAAGCCCTGGAAGCGGTACTTGCAAAAATCGATGAGCTCGCGCAAGAGGAGCCAATCGACCAGATCTGGTTCCTCGGCGACCTGGTCGGTTATGGTCCCGACCCAAACGAATGCATCGTCAAACTGCGCGAACGAACGGACGTCATCATTGCCGGCAATCACGACTGGGCAGCCGTCAGCAAAATTGACCTGGAAGACTTCAGTGCCGCGGCCCGCGTATCCGCGGAATGGACCGCTGAGCAACTCACCGAGGAACATCGCACCTTCCTGGCTCATCTTCCTGAGCGCCTTGAAATTGGCGAGTGCACGCTCGTACACGGTAGTCCCTATGGCCCCCTCTGGGAATATCTGACTTCCGATATCCTGGCGGAACGCAGTTTTCAATACTTCGGCACCCGTTATTGCTTCGTCGGACATACGCATGTGCCAGTAATCTTCCAACAGCCGGACGCCATTGCCAACACTCCCACACTCCCCCTGGCAAGCAATGAAACAGCCCTATCTCAATCCAATGGCGTTGAAAGTTATTCAACAGATGGCAGTGAGGACGAGACCGAAGAAATGGTGGTGGTGTATCCACCAGTACAGCAATCAGCGCTGACCGCAACGAAAGCCGGCAGCGCCATGAGTGCTTACAAAGACCCGGAAAGTGGTAACACGATCACCGAGGATGAAGCTAACACGCTTTTAGAAGAGCAGAAAACTCATAACGATGCGGTCACCCTTTTAGAGGCTGAGGCTGAGGCTGAGGCTGGGGCTGTTTCAGAAACCGCAGCGGACACAGGTAGCGAAGAGGCCCTTGAAGCCTCGCCAGACAACACCTCTACGCCCGAAGATACAACTTCATTGGAAGAAGCACCCTCTACAAGCGAAGTTGCGGAAGAGGAGCCTGCGATCGCCGCAACCGCAGCTCTTGCCGAACAGGACATTCCCTCCTCAAACGCCCGGGCACAGGTTGCTGCTATCCCTGCTTCAGAGGAAACCACGCCTGTGAAAGAAGGAGAGATCACTACTCCTGTGGATGAAACAGAGACAACCCAGGAAGCAGAGCAGGTGAATGATGACTATACGAAGAGCGATGAGGAGCACCCTGATATTACCTCGCCGGGTGCTAGTAATACGGGCACGGAAGAGCTTCTGAACAGTGAGATTGAAGAATTATTGACGCTTTTAGGTCTGAGTCAGAGCATGATCAAAGTGACCAATGAAATGATTACGCCCCCGGAGGGCCATTGGGAAGCACCTGATAGCTACCGGGCTATCATCAATCCCGGTGGAGTTGGACAGCCACGCGACGGCGACCCGCGCGCTGCGTTCATGATTTATGACACCGAACACGGTTTTGAGTTTTATCGCGTCCCTTATCCATTTGAGAAGACCCAGGAGAAGATCATCGAGGCCGGGCTTCCACATTACCTGGCGATTCGCCTGGCCTATGGTCGTTAATTATGAAACTGGTAATTGGCCTGGGCAATCCAGGCTCAGAATTTGAACGAACCCGCCACAATGTTGGCTACCGCGTGGTAGATAAACTGGCGACCAAACTCGGCTGGAAATGGACAGAACGCCGCGGTCGAGCGATCCTGGCGAGTGGTACCATCGGCTCTGAGAAGGTCGTACTGGTCAAACCGATCACCTATATGAATCTCAGTGGCGAAGTGGTCGGTGAACTGGTGCGCTGGTACAAAATCAAGCCCGAAGATGTGCTGGTTATCTACGATGAACTCGATCTGCCCGTCGGCAAAATACGCCTGCGTTCAAAGGGCAGTGCTGCCGGGCACAACGGGCTGGAAGACATTATTCATCATCTGCACACCAACGCTTTTCCACGCCTGCGTGTCGGTATCGATCATCCTGCCAACAGCCGCATGAACGGCAGAGATTATGTTCTGGGCATCCCCACAACCGATGAGCGCATCCTGCTCGAGCAAGGCGAGGATCATGCTGCCGAGGCTGTCGAGCTGGCAATCACGCAGGGCATGCACACAACAATGAACCTCGTCAATGCCGACCCGGAAGAGGTCGCACGTAAGGCGGCAGAAAAACTACAGCGGCAAAAGGAACGCCAGGAACAGGCTCGCCTGAAACAAGAGGCCGCTCAAAAGGGACAGGAGCAGGAAAAGTGAGTCGTGTCATCCTTGCCCATTGAAGGGCTGTAAATCAGCGATCACGCGCTCAACTTCAGCAACGGTTTTCAGACGAAGGATCCTTTCAGCCAGATCTGATAATTCTTGAGACGACCACGGAGCGAGCGCAGCTCTAACCCTTGGGAGTGCAGTAGGTGTCATGCTTAGTTCGTCTATACCTAGCCCCACCAGTACGGGGGCAAGTCGAACGTCTCCCGCCATTTCACCACAGACAGCTACCGGCTTGCCAGCACTTCTCCCAGCCGTGGCTACCTGGTGAATCAGTCGCAGCACTGCAGGCTGCATAGGGTTATAGAGGTTGGCAACGCTGGCATTGGTACGATCGCTGGCCAGCGTATATTGCAAAAGGTCATTCGCGCCAATACTAAAGAAATCCGCAAGTTCTGCCAGCTCCGAAGCCATTACTACTGCCGATGGGACCTCGACCATAATACCGATAGGAACATGAGCGGGTAGCGCCGCCTGCCTGCTGCTCAATTGCGCATAAACGCGGTCAAATATCGAGCGGGCCATCTGCAATTCTTCAACGGTCGTGATCATGGGAAACATGATATGCAGTTGGGTCCCAGTGTCAGCGGCAGCAAGCAGAAGCGCAGCGAGCTGTTGCTCAAGTAATGTCTGCTGAGCCAGGTGTATACGAATGCCGCGCAAGCCAAGGGCAGGGTTCGCCTCAACTGCCTGGCCCAGGATATCATTCAGCGCAGGCATTGGCTTATCGGCACCCGCATCGAGCGTGCGTACGACAACCGGCTTGCTTGCTTGTGAGGAATCTCCGTTGAACGCACGAAAGACCTTCATGTACAAGTGGCGCTGTTCATCTTCGTTGGGAAGTGTAGGAGCTTGAGCGAAGAGAAATTCTGTGCGGAGCAGCCCGACGCCCTCAGCACCCCACTGCCGCGCAGCCTCCGCTTCTACCTCACTCCCAATATTGGCCATCAGGAGGATATGCCTGCCGTTGAAAATAAGTGGGGCTTGTGTTTTCTGACTCTCAGCCTTCAGTGCTGCCTGCTGTTGCTCTCGTTCAGCCACGCGTTTCATGAGTTCGGCACGCACTCCGGGTGCTGGATGCTGATAGAGCAGGCCATTGTCGGCATCCAGGCCCACTTCGTCTCCCGAGTGAATCATCTGCAAGATGGTCTCATCCAGGCCCGCCATTGCAGGGATGCCAAGCGCATGCGCTAAAATGGCAGCATGCGCCGTAGGTCCACCCTGGACAGTACCGATACCGAGCACGATCTCAGACCGTAGCTGAGCGGTGTCAGAAGGCGTTAAGTCTTTGGCTAGCAGAATTACTGGCTGACTCAAGTCACTCAAGACCCGTTTCGGTACGGCCTGGCCGCTTATCCCTAATCGCTCTATGACTCGACTTACCGCATCGCGCACATCGACAGCGCGCGCCGCGATAAGAGGCTCATCGAGCGTTTCTAGCCTCGCAGCAACGTGCTCACCTGTCTTTGCCAATGCACCTGCCGCGTCGATGTGCTCTACCTCAATGACGTGGAGCGTATCTTCGCGTAAAGCCGGGTCGCGCAGCATGAGCGCCTGAGCATCAAAGATGGCGGCATTCGCCTGGCCGACACTGCTCTGGAGCGTTGTTGCGAGCGAACGTAATTCCTGTGCTGCGCTGTGCAGCGCCTCACGTAAACGCTGCTGCTCCACACCCACCTGGTCTGCGGCGATCGGATGTCGCGCCACCGCGCCCAGGTTGATGACCCCCGAGGTATACAAGAACGCAGGACCTACTGCCACCCCTGCTGAAGTCATGATGCCTCGCCAGGGCTCTCCTGCTCGCCGTGGAAGAGATGCCGGCGGTGGTGCTTCACCGCTGGATGCGGGTGCTGGCGGTGCTCCTTCGGGCGCTGGTTCGTAGAAATTTGCGCCTAACAGCTCGCTCAGCGCAGCGAGCGCGGCCTGTGCATCCACTCCACTGGCACGCATGGTCACCGTCTCACCCTGGCGCAAGCTCAGTGAGAGGAGTTCAAAGATACTGGTGGCATCCGCTTCTTTTCCGTGTCCCGATACACGGATGTGCGCCTGGAAGCGCTCAGCGGTCTGCACAATCAGGCCGGCAGGGCGGGCATGCAACCCTGCGGGGTCGGTCAATGTGAACTGCGCTTCGCGTGTCGTGGTCTCACCTGGGGGAAAGGTTCCAGCAGGTATCAGGCGCTCCTCGGGCGTCTGGTCCTGCTGGGTCAGGGGTTTGAGCAAGTGCAGTTGTTCGACCTGCGCCGTTTTTTCTGCCGCCTGCTGCACCTGTGCCAGTGGATGCCCAAGTGATGCTTCAATGGCGGCCGAAAAAGCTCCCTCTACCAGGGGGGCATACGTGAGGCGTACGCGCTTGCGCTGGTCATCGCTCAGCATTTCCAGGGCCATTTCGGTAGACAGGAGCGCGCTTCCCAGGTCTACCAAGACCAGCACACCATCGGGGTTATCGACAGACTGGATAGCAGCCAGAATTTTATCCACCGAGGTGCCCAGCACGTCGTCAACCGTTCCACCGGCTGCGGCGATGGGAGTTTTGCCCTGGGACATCTGCCCGGCAAGTTCTGCAACCCCGGCTGCCAGGCGGGCGCTATGCGAAACAATAACCAGCCCCACCGTCATGTCATTGCCTCCCTCCCAGGGAATAAGACGCCAGGAACGTGTTCACCCCGCTTCTATTTGCCTTCACACGCCTCGGCAAGGCTGCGGAGGATGAGCCAGCTCGATGTTGCGCCAGGGTCCTGGTGACCAATGCTGCGCTCTCCCAGGTAACTGGCGCGCCCCTTGGTGGCAAGCATGGGAATGGTGGCTTTCATGCCCTCTTCAGCGGCGGTAGCAGCGCGTCTGGTGATTTGTGCAAGAGTGGCGCCCTCGTCGAGAGCTTGCCTGGCAGATGCCAGAGCCGGAGTTAAAGCATCGACCATGGTTTTTTCGCCGGGCTGAGCCTTGCCACGAGCAACAATACCTCCCAGAAATGCCTCGAGCATAGCGACGACATCGGCGGATGAGAGCTCCTGTTTTCCTGCCGCTACGCCTGCTGCACGCAGATACGCTGTCCCATAGAGCGGCCCGCCGGCTCCTCCCACCGTTGAAACCAGCGTAGAGCCAACGGTTCGTAATCGCGTCGAGATATCCATTGTCGCCATCGTTGGAAATCTATCACGTACAGCGCTGAATCCACGATCCATGTTGATACCGTGATCTGCATCCCCAATAGCAGAGTCAAGATCGGTTAAATAAGTGCGGTTTTCATGTAGTACGTCGGCGGTGCGTTCTAACCAGCGCATGATGTCATCATTGGTCATCAATACGGCAACCTCCCAATAGAAAGGTGTCGTGGTAGTGGCACACCGAATTACGCCGGAAATACCACGTTAGCGCCCCTACCACGACAACCAGGCAATAAACACTCGAATAAACTACATACCCCAGCGCAACGCAGGGGTGTGGACCGGCGCATCCCAGTATTTGGTCAGTTCGTCATCCAGGCGTACAAGGGTAATAGAAGTACCCGCCATATCCAAAGAGGTAATGTAATTCCCTATCAGGTTGCGGGCAATAGTGATCCGCTTGCCATGCAAGATGCGATGCAAGGCATCGAACACGATATAGAGTTCGATCAGAGGCGTTCCTCCCATACCATTGACCATGGCCAGAACTTGATCACCTGCCTTGAGGCCCAGGTCTTCGACGATGGGAGCAGTAAGCATCTCGGTTATCTCGAGTGCAGGGGTGAGCTTAACGCGCCGGCGCCCCGGTTCGCCATGGATGCCAATGCCAATCTCCATTTCGTCCTCACCCAACTCGAAGGTGGGCTTGCCCGCCGCTGGCACAGTACCAGAAGTCAGGGCCATCCCCATGCTGCGCCCCTGCTCATTCACCCTCCGCGCCAGCGCCGCTACCTGGGCCAGGGGGGCGCCCGTCTCAGACAGCCCACCTACGATCTTCTCCAACAGCACTGTGACGCCGACACCGCGCCGCCCTGCCGTGTACAGGCTATCCTGCACTGCGACATCATCATTGGTGACAACACTTTGCACATCTATTCCATCTGCCTGTGCTAATTCTGCCGCCATCTCAAAGTTCAACACGTCACCGGTGTAATTCTTAACGACGTGCAGTACACCAGCTCCACCATCGACGGCTTTCGTCGCGGCGAGCATCTGGTCAGGCACCGGGGAGGTAAACACGGCTCCAGGGCAGGCTGCATCGAGCATGCCAAAGCCGACAAAGCCGCCATGCATGGGCTCATGGCCGCTGCCGCCACCAGAAATAATCCCTACCTTCCCCTTAATAGGGGCGTCCTTGCGTACAATGACTTGCTGCTCAATATCCACGCGGATAAGGTCAGAGTGGGCAGCCTGCATACCTGCAAGTTCCTCTTTGACGACATCTTCTGGCTTGTTGATCAGTTTCTTCACGATGACTTGTATCCTTTCTGTATTGGAGGGATGTCTACAACACTTACTTTCTCGGCAGCCATTTGCTGCTGCATGGCAGTACGGAAATCTATACTCATCGATTGCTGCTGCTCAGGTGACCAGTTATGCTCCCTGGTCATGAGCGCAACAACATCCTCGAGAGCGCCCAAACCCCGCTGGCGATCTACAAGCGTGATCGAAGTACGACGTGCCAGCACGTCATAGGGCGTCATTGCCATCTCATTACGGCACGCATAGACAACCTCTGCCCGGACATATGGCAGATCATCAATGAGACGCCTGCCCAGCTCGGCATCGTCTTCAATCAAGTTTACTAGCTCCAGGGCTTCAGCACCATAATTCTTTCCGAGGTGTTCGATGGTCTGCGGACTAAGCCCGAGCGCTGTCCCCTTGACCGTCAGTTCACGTTGCTTGGCAGGCCAGCCGGCGCCGCCTTGCAGGGGCAGGTGTAGCGTGGGATGGATTGGCGCCCAACCATCGCGACGACTCAGCACATCTACGGTATCCTGGGCCATGCGCCGGTACGTCGTGAGCTTACCGCCAACAATTGAGACCAGGCCGGATGGGCTTTGTAATACCGCGTGCGTACGTGAAAGCTTGGCTGTAGAATGTGCCGAGCTGCGCGAACGCAACAGCGGCCGGTAGCCGGCATAGACACTAACGATATTGTCCTCGGTGAGATTCACGGAGAGATAACGGTTCAAATGTTTCAACAGATACGAGATATCTTCCTGCGTTGCAGTTGGATGATCAAGATCACCTGAACCGGTATCGGTGGTACCAAAGACCGCACGTGACTCCCACGGAACGATGAACAGAATACGCTTATCGTCGGTCTCAGGCAGAACAATCGCATCATTCCCCAGCATGATATCCGCGCGCGAAAATACAAGGTGCACACCCTTACTCGGTTCTACCTGAACCTGTGGCTCATACCCGGTCAGCTCCTCGACCTGCTCGGAGAAAACACCCGTGGCATTGACGATGTGTCGTGCATGGACGATTATTTCCTGGTTGCCAAGTCGATCATGCACATGGGCTCCGGCCACTTTGCCGTTTTCAGTCACAAACGAGGTAACTGCCGCGTAGTTAGCTATGGTCGCCCCAAATTGAGCAGCGGTGCGGATGAGGGCTAACGTGAGACGCGCATCGTTGGTCTGCGCATCATAGTAGATGAAGCCTTCTTTCAATCTATCGGTAACAAGAGCGGGAGCCAGCTCCATCACCTTTTTACGGCTCAAGCGGCGATGTCTCTTGACGCCACGTCGCCCTGCCACCGCCCCAGCCATCAGATCATACATCCAGAGTCCAACATCCATGATCAGGCCAAGCCCAAAGCCACCCGGCGTAGTAAATGGCAAACCCACGGGATGACGATCTCCCTCGTAGAGCGGCAGAACAAAGCCAACCGGTTGTACGAGAAACGGGGCATTGAGCAGCAAGATACCGCGTTCGACGAGGGCTTCACGCACAAGCCCAAAGTCAAAATTAGGAAGGTAGCGAATGCCTCCATGAACGAGCTTGGTAGATTTGCTGCTTGTGCCACTGGCAAAGTCTACTTTCTCAACAAGTGCGACCTGGTAGCCACGCGCAACAGCATCCAGGGCAACTCCAGCGCCTGTGACGCCCCCGCCAATTACAAGTACATCAAATTGTTCACTACCCAGGAGGGATAGATTTTGCATGCGCGCCGATGTTGATAATGGTTGCATGGATAACCATGAACATACGAAAGTGAGAAAGCGAGAAGCTACGCACTGTCCCACTTCCACATCTTCGTATGTTCATCCTTTCATGTGTTTGCTAAAGGCTATTCGCCTGCTGCCCCCTCAGTAGTCTCCCTAACGGCTTCACCTTTCGTCTCGGTAGTACCAGATTTCCCCAACATCTTCGCCGCCAGCACCTTGCCAATGGTGTAATCGTATATAAAGGCGCCGACTACACCTCCTGTCAGTGGCGCAACAATGGGGATCCAGAAGTAGAAATTGTTGATGGACAAGCTGCCACCACCGCTGACAATGGCAATCCACAGGCGCGGGCCGAAGTCGCGGGCGGGATTGATGGCATACCCGGTGTTGAGGCCGAAGGAAGCACCAATCGCCACAATCAAGAACCCAATAATCAGCGGGTTCAGGTTTCCCTGGACAGGCTGGTTACGCCCGTCAACGATGGCCAGGATCAAGCCCACCAGCAGAGCAGTGCCGAGAAACTCGTCGCCGAACGCCCCGAAAGTTCCTACGAAAGCCTTGGGGCTGGTGTAAAAAACTCCACCGATATTGGTCACAGCCGCGCCATTCAGAGTACTTTGAATCGCCCCCTGGTAGACGAACCAGAGGATCGCGGCAGCGACAAAAGCTCCCAACACCTGGGCTAACCAGTAGGGAAGCACCTTGCTCCAGGGATGTCTGCCAGTTGCAGCCAACGCTAAAGTTACAGCCGGGTTGATGTGCGCACCGCTAATTGCCCCGGCAACATAAATACCGAGCATAACGGCAAAACCCCATCCAAGGATGATAACCGGCCAGGTATGCGTACCAAGGCCCAACGGATTAAAGAGCCCAAAGGTCGCCACGCAGCCGTCGCCGAAGAGAATAAGTACCATCGTACCGAAGAACTCTCCGATCATTTCACCCTGTACGCCAGCGAGTGCATTAGGTCTGCCAACAGATTGACTTGCCATAGATGCTCACTCCATTTCTGTGGTGAAGAGATGACGGCGAACTCAGTAGTTTGCCGCCTCCATTAAAGATTACAAGAAGACGCGCTACAAGTCCGGCAGGAGCGCATTGAATACGCTCCTGTGAATTAAAATCAGGCTTGCTCCCAGTGTTGTGAGCGTTCAACGGCTCGCTTCCAGTCGGCATAGAGCTTCTCGCGCTGATCCGCACCCATCTTCGGCTCGAAGGTGCGATCAACTGCCCATTGCTCGGCTACCTCCTGGGTGCTGCCCCAGAAGCCGGTCGCCAGGCCCGCAAGATACGCAGCACCCAGGGCGGTCGTCTCAGCAACTTTTGGCCGTTGCACCGGCACTCCCAGAATATCAGCCTGGAATTGCATAAGCAGGTTATTGACGACTGATCCGCCATCTACACGCAAGGTCGTCACACGCACGCCACTATCAGCGGTCATGGCTTCCAGTACATCACGGGTCTGGTAGCACATGGCTTCGAGCGTGGCACGAGCAATGTTGCCAGCGGTCGAACCACGTGTCAGGCCAACGATGGTGCCGCGTGCATAGGAATCCCAGTAGGGAGCTCCCAGGCCGACAAAGGCGGGTACGAAGTAGACACCACCGTTATCAGGAACCGACGCCGCCAGAGCCTCAACATCACCACTGGTCTTGATGACTCCCAGGCTATCGCGCAGCCACTGGACCGCTGCGCCGGTAATGAAGATGCTGCCTTCCAAACAATAGATGATTGGACCATCACCCTGGCGCCAACCAATAGTAGTGAGGAGGCCATTTTGCGAGGGAACACCTTTGGTACCGGTGTTCATGAGCATGAAGTTGCCGGTGCCATAGGTGTTCTTCGACATACCGACTTCGTAACAGGCCTGCCCAAAGGTAGCAGCCTGCTGGTCTCCTGCATCGCCGGCCATTTTAATGGCTCCACCGAAGAACTCTGGATCGGTCTCTCCGAAGACCCCACTGGATGCCTTCACCGTGGGAAGCATAGCCCGGGGAACACCTAACTCCTTGAGAATGACTTCGTCCCAGTCACCTTGATAGATGTTGTACATGAGGGTGCGCGAAGCATTGGAGGGATCTGTCGCATGCACCCGACCTTTAGAGAGACGCCACATCAGGAAGGTGTCGACGTTTCCGAACAGTGCATCGCCTCGCTGCGCCTTTTCGCGAACACCCGGGACGTTATCCAGTATCCATTTGACCTTCGTGCCGGAGAAATACGCATCGGTCACCAAACCCGTGCGTGCGCGAATTTCTTTGTCGAAGCCTTTCGCTTTCAACTCATCGCAAATAGGAACCGTTAGGCGGCTCTGCCAGACAATGGCGTTGAAAACGGGCTTGCCTGTGTTCTTATCCCAGACGATTGCCGTTTCACGCTGGTTGGTAATGCCCAAAGCTGCGACATCTGAGACAGAAGCCCCCGCCTTTTGCATCGCCTGCTGAGCAACCGCGAGCTGGCTCGACCAGATCGCTTCTGGATCATGCTCTACCAGGCCAGGCGCCGGATAAATCTGCGGAAATTCTTGTTGCGCTGCGCTCACTATCGCGCCATTGTGGTCGAAGACGATCGCTCGCGAACTGGTAGTGCCCTGATCCAGGGCTAGCACATACTTTGCCATGGAAACTCTCCTTCTGCTGTGTACTATATTTAAAGATGTACCATTGAACAGCACAGGCATCCGTACCTGCGCAGGAGCTTACGCGGAAGAGCCACTGTTTGCAAGAATGCTTTTTCTGTTCCTCCTTTCACTCGTTCTTACTAGGGACATCCCTTGCGCTCACCCATCTCACCCTGATTCGCTACTGGAGCTAAGGCTTCCGGGCAAATAAGAAGGCATGGTCGCCTTCCTTCTTTCACCAACCTGACTGACGCTAGTCAGTAGCCGCGTAGCGGCGTTGGTTGGTGTCTTTCAATAGCTGATAGGCGACGCAGTCGTCCTATCACACCTTTACACCCATAGCTCAGGTCGCACAACCGCGACACAGAATGCACCGGCGCGTAGCACCGCCTGCACCTGCTGATGTGTATAAATCAGGCCAGACCCCATAAAAGGTAAAGGCAAGGAATGTTGTGGAACGATGTAAGGAATAACGAGCGCCGGTGAAATATCAAGCAGGTCAACAATATGACTGTCCACCGAATCGAGGGCAACCTCCAGGCCGGCAGAATCTACTGCAAATATACGCTGAATGACCTCCAGCCCATATTCTTTGCCCAGGGCCAGGATGCGCGGATTAGCGCTGATAATACCCGCTATATGCAGTTGACGGGCGAGGTAGCGAAGTCCGGCTGTATCAGGATGTATGCCATCGATATGATCGACATTGACATAGATGACCACTTCTCGCTCATAAGCCTGGTCTAGCAGAGGCCTGAGATCAAACAGGCTGCAATGCCTTATCAAAATAGCAGGTATCTGCGCGGCATCCAGGGCGCGTGCTAACTGTAGACGGTTCTCAATGATCGGTATAGTCTTTTGCTGAGCCGAAACACTGAGCAGTGACCTGGTAGACTGAGTGAGCATGCTGCACCTCTCTGTAGCAGTAAAAAACAACAAAGCCCTAAGCCATTATATACTGGTGGCTTAGGACTTCTCAATTCACTGTCCCTGGGCACATATGCAGTTGTTCAAACAGGTCATCTTTGACTGTTTTTCACGCCTTTGTGCGACCCTTTCCAAAGGTGTATACTGTGGAGATTCTAAAGAAAATACATTAGGAGAACCCACTATACAAAGGCGATTGGTTTGCTATAATGATAGCATACTCAGCATCTTACCTTTTGTCAAGTGGTTTCTCGCTAACATCAGCATAACTACCGTTGGTAATAGTAATATGACTAAACAAGAGTTTTTACGTTTAGCTTACCGGTTCCCTGTAGCGGCAGCGTTGAAGTCGGATGACGATATACAACCCGCATTGGACTCCGATGCACTGCTACTGTTTATGCTCAAAGGCGATGCCTTTCAACTGGCACCGTTCGTAACCCAGGCTCACCGGCTCGGTAAGGGTATCGTGGTCCATGTGGACCTCGTGAGCGGTATAGGGAAAGATCGCGCGGGCATCCAATATCTCCACCAGATCGGCGTTGACGCTATCATCACCAGCCGGTCTCAACTTGTCTCCGCTGGCCACGCCGAGGGATTAGTAACGATTCAGCGTCTTCTCCTGGTAGATGACTCTGCTTTGGAAACAGGGGTGCGCACTATAGCTCGGGCCGCTCCCGATATCGTGGAAGTACTCCCCGGTATTATTTTTCCAGAGGTTGCATCGACACTGCAACAGTTGCTGCCTGGCCCTTTCATCGCCGGCGGTTTTATCCGCGAAGCTGCAGAGGTGGCTCGTATCCGGGCCGCAGGCGCGATATTGAGCAGCAGCAGCACCCCCGCACTTTGGTATCGTACACCTGGTTAAAGCTTCTATAGAGATAGGTATGCTTCTTTATGGTTGGACTGAAGATCAAAAGAATGGGTCCAGCTACATCGTTGGCTGACAAGACTACATCGCAAGCCTGCGGAAAAGGCAAGGGAGGATTTACCACATGCAAAAAATAGCCGTTACAGGTTGTGCCAGCCGCTTTGCAAAAGTGCTTTTACCACTCTTGGAAGCCGACCCAAACATCGAGCAGATCATTGGTATTGACCTTGTACCGCCCACTGGCACCTCTAGCAAATTGGTGTTCCACAAGCAGGATATACGTGATCCCGGCATGAAAGAAATGCTTGCTGGATGTGATACGCTGGTACATTTGGCATTTATCGTGGGACGTCCCTACAGTATACCTCTTGCCGAGGCTGCCAGCATCAACCTCGGTGGAACCTGGAATGTATGCAGAGCTGCAGCAGAGGCAGATGTACGCAAGCTTGTTATCAGTAGCTCTGTTGCCGCTTATAGTACGTTACCCGATAACCCTGAGCCAGTGTTTGAAGATACTCCTCTGCGTGGACTCTATAGCGATTTCTACTACAACCAGCACAAACATGCCAACGAAATCTGGTTGGATGGGTTACAGCTCGCTTTTCCTCACCTCATCATTTCGCGTGCACGCCCGTGTATCGTTATCGGACCACACCAATCAGCAGCAACAGCTTACATACAGCCCAACAAGACGCACTTCACAACTTCAGATGCGTACGACATTCGCCTGCAGCTTGTTCACGAAGATGATCTCGCAGCTGCTTTTTATGCTCTGGTGAAGAACAATCTGCCGGGAGCCTATAACGTTGTAGGAGATGATCCAGATTCTCTACCTCATATCGCTGCTGCCGCAGGCTTGCAGGTCATTGAGATACCGGCTGAAATGCTGATGCAAGCTGTCATTACTGCATGGGAAGAGGGAAGAAGCAACTTCGGCCCCGAATGGCTAGCTGAAGGCACACTCATCTGTTCCAATGCTAAACTTAAAGCCACCGGAACCTGGGCGCCACGCTACACAACCACGCAAGCCTTTGCAGCTACCATCAAAGCTTTAACATAAAAGCTACAAATTGTCAGGAAAACGTGAAGCAGAAGGTTGTGCAGGGCGCATAAAGAGCTTCTGCCGCCAGGAGATTCTCAAAGAACCCAATACTGGTCACCTTCGTCTCAGTCAGAGGGTGGAGGAATTCCTGACGCCTAAAGAGAAGCGGAAGCGGCAGATACGCAATCGCATGGTATATAATGATTGGAGACTCCATAGCTTTGTGCAGATGCTTGCATCTAAGCGTTTACGCTTTGGGAAAGAGTTCTCTATAATAAGCACACGTGATAGAACCAAGATGCGCCATGTCTGCAAACACAAGTAGGACATGCTCATATGTTTTGAAAGGCAGAATCTAGCGATGTTTAACGCTCCTAACCTGCTCAGCTCTAGTCGAATTGCGGCAACAATCCTGGTCTTCGCGCTGGTTCTAGTCAACCAACCCTGGGCTTTTTTAATCGCGACAGTCGTGTTTTTCCTGGCTTCCATCACAGACCTGCTAGATGGCTACCTGGCCCGGCGCTATCATATCGTCTCACCGCTCGGCGTCTTCCTGGATCTGACCGCCGATAAGGTGTTTGTCTCCGCCATTCTGGTCGCTTACGTACAGCTTGGTCTTGTTCCCGCCTGGATCGTCGTGATTATTATTGCCCGCGAATTCTTAGTCACCGGCTTGCGTTCAATGGCAGCAGCTAAAGGGACTGTCATCCCTGCCGGGAAATTGGGAAAACAGAAAACATTCATTACGCTGGTTGCCATTGGCGGGGTGATGCTGGCAAAAGGGGTAGGCGCAAGCCACCTCTCTCTGTTCCCGCTGATGCTCAATTTCAACAATCCCATGTTGAACGTGGGCGATTACTTGCTCTTGATCGCAGATGCCTTGATGGTTCTTGCCGCTATCTGGACCGTCATGTCCGGTGCCGAATATACCCGTAGCGCATGGCCGATCTTACAAGGAAAGGAAAACACAGCAGTTTCAAAAGCCTGAATTGAACACCAGATTCGCTAAAAGCCAATCACGCCTGTACTTTCGAAGAAGGACCATCTGTGGAAGCTGGATGCTCTTCGGCATTTACTTTCTGCCCAAACTTGCGTTCAGTACCCGCCAGCAAGCGCCCAATATTGTCATAGTGGAAAATAATGACCAGTGCTGGTCCAACCACCATAAAGACCATCTGTGCCAGGCTAACTTTGCCGATGAATGTCGGATCAAGCTTTCCGATAATGAAAAAAAGAATGCCACAGAGAATCGATGTCAGGCTGCCAACGATAGAGCCCAGCGATACGAAGCGCGAAATCGCTATAGTGCTGAAAGTAGTCACCGCTGCAATTAAGAAGGCCAGCGGGGAAATGACGAGCAATGCCCCAGCACCCGTCAATACACCTCGCCCTCCCCTAAATCCAATGAAAATGGGATAACAGTGGCCTATCAAGGCAGCCAGGCCAGCCACCGTCGGCCCCCAACCCCCACCATAGAAGAAAGGAACGAGAGTAGCAATGAGCGTTGGACCTATTCCTTTAGAGAGATCAAAGACTAAAACGATCAGGGCTGGCACTCTGCCTAGAGTGCGCAGAACGTTGGTAGCGCCTGTTTTATGGCTGCCATAAGCACGAATATCAAAATCTTTGCCGCGAAGAAGTTTCCCCATCCAATAGCCGGCAGGAATGGAGCCCCAAAGATATCCAATAACTGCCATAAGTAGGAGCTGACCTGATGTGACTGCCATAGTCTCTCTCCTTCAAGCAAAAGCTACGCATTACCCTTATTATAGATAGGTTATAGCATAAAAGGCAACTATGCTACCCAGCTACTTACAGATTTACACGGCATTTTTCGAAGATCCTCAAACTGTATTGATCCACTTAGGCCTGCATGAGATGGTATAATAGGACAGAATATGGTGAGGGCTTTATGAAGGAGATAGTATGCTACCTCGCGTGGTTGTAACTGGAATGGGATTACTTACTCCTGTGGGCAATGATGTGCCATCAACATGGGAGGCGCTGTGCCAGGGGAAATCTGGCGTCGGACCGATTACAAGCTATGATACAAGCCAATTCCGCGTTCATTTCGGCGCTGAGATCAAAAATTTCGACCCCTCCCTCTACATGGATCGGAAAACAATCCGCCATACCGACCCATTCGAACACTTCGCCGTAGCCACTGCCAAACAAGCATTGATCCAGTCAGGCTTGAGGATTACGGAAGAGAATGCTGATGACATTGGCGTATACATTGGCAGCGGGGTAGGTGGCCTGGCGACATACCATGAGCAGTTCCAGATCCTCTTCCAAAGGGGGCCTGATCGTATCAGCCCGTACTTCCCAACAATGTCTATGGTCAATGCAGCCCCTGCCATCGTCTCGATCTTAACAGGAGCGAAGGGGCCGAATTGGGCCACCGTTTCTGCCTGCGCCACAAGTAGTAATAGCATAGGAGAGGCCTGGGAGACGATTCGTCGAGGCGATGCCAGGGCCATGATTGCTGGTGGCTCCGAAAAAGGTCTCACCCCGCTTGCCATGGCAGCCTTTGAGAATATACATGCTGTCTCACGGCGTAACGATGATCCTCAGGGAGCGAGCCGCCCTTTCGATGTCACACGCGATGGCTTTGTGATGGGCGATGGTTCAGGTATGTTGATCCTGGAGGAGATGGATTTCGCCAGGGCCCGTGGAGCAACGATCCTTGCTGAGATAGTGGGTTATAGCTCAACTGCAGATGCTTATCATGTGACTGAGCCTACGCCAGGAGGAGAAGGTCTGATGCGAGCTATGAATCGCGCGCTGCGAAAGGCCGGCTTGCGACCCGAGCAAGTCGACTACATCAATGCTCATGGCACTTCGACCCGCTTCAACGACCGCAGCGAGACGCAGGCCATCAAAAGCGGCTTTGGAGAATACGCCTATCGGGTGCCTATCAGTTCTACTAAATCAATGACTGGACACACGATGGGAGCATCTGGAGCTATCGAGGCCGCAATCTGCGTTTTGAGCATTTTGACGGGGGTAATACCACCAACGATCAACTTGCATCATCCTGATCCTGAATGTGATCTGGACTACGTGCCCAATGAGGCGCGACAGGCAGGAGTGCGTATTGCCATGTCAAATTCAATGGGTTTTGGTGGTCACAATGCCTGTCTGATTTTCAAGCAGTTTGAAGAATAAACCGGCGTTGAGCAGGATAAGAAACAAAGGAGTGGAAAGATGGAATCCATTCGACGCCCGGTAGCTCTGGTTACTGGAGGATCGCGTGGTATCGGAGCCGCTACAGCGCTTGACTTGTCAGTTCACGGCTATGACGTAGCAATCACTTACCATAATAAAGCGGCTCGAGCGAGTCAGGTCGTTAATGAAATGACGCAGCAGGGCGCACGTGCGCTTGCTGCGTGCTGCGACATAACACAGCAGGCGGACATCGAGCGACTCTTCGCGACGCTCAGTGATTGGAGTGGTCGCCTGGACCTCCTGGTACTCAATGCCGCTGGTGGTCTAGAACGTGACCTTGTCGCTACTGATCCGTCCTATCCTATACACATCAATCGCGATGCACAACTGACTCTTCTCGATAGCGCGTTACCCCTTATGCTCGAAGGAGGCGTCGTTGTTTTCGTCACAAGCCACTGGGCGCATCTGCACGGCCAGGTGGATTACATACCTGCCTATGCTCCTGTCGCCGAAACGAAGCACGCAGGAGAGCAGGCACTCCGAGCACGGCAGAAGGATTTGGCTGACCAAGGTATTCGCTTACTTGTCGTTACAGGTGATTTGATCGAAGGGACGATCATGGCCAGGTTGATGGAGCGGATCGCACCAGGTCTTACTGAAGAGAGGCGGCAACGAGGCGGCAAGCTGCCTACGGTTACTGAAATGGGCCAGGCAATTGTGAAGGCAGCAATGGATGCAACACTACCGAATGGTCACACTATTGTGGTAGGTGGCGCATTGGACACATTCGATCGCCGAAAGTAGGTCCATATCAGCTTGTCGGGCTGGTATGAGGTATTGCGGCCATTGCGTTCCTATCGATGGAATAGCGGGTTGTACCAAAGTGTTATAACTATTGCAGCTAAATCACCAGTACTGTATCATAACAGAGAACAGTTCGAGATCAGCGCGGGGCGCAATCGATTGCGCCCCCACAAGTTTTACAAGTGGTCAGGGTATAATACATCAGCGCCACCTCCATGGACGGTAGATATCCATTAAGGTGCGCTTTGTCATGCCCATTGGGAGGGTTGTGTGATACTAAAGGGATTACTTACACTTTTGACACAGCAGTTAGAATTTCGCCGCCTGGTACAACGACTTCAAGACGCAGAGGGTTTGCCAGCCCTCACCGGAATTACCGAATCCGCACGCCCTTATGTTATCGCCGCGCTCGCATCGGTGCTTAAACAGCCCCTACTTGTCGTTGTTGCTGACGAAACACAGGCCAATCTGGTAGCGGATACCCTCAAGGTGCTGGTTCAGCAGCCCAGCGACGTGCTGTACATGCCCGACCGCGATGCGCTGCCCTACGAGCGGCTGATTAGCGATGCAGAGACAACCCAACAGCGTATGAACGCGCTGATTTCTTTAACCGAGCGCGAACGCAATGCCGTTGTTGTCTGTTCGGCGCGAGCGCTCACCCAACCCGTCATACCACCGCAAGAACTCTCGGCTTCACTCTATAGCCTGAAACCTGGGCAGGAAGTCGATCTGACGCTGATGCTCGAGCACCTCTATAATCTAGGCTATGAGCCTGTAACGGAAGTGGAAGAGCCAGGACAGTTTAGCCATCGCGGTGGTATCATCGATCTCTTCCCACCAACGCTGCTGCGCCCTGTGCGCGTCGAGTTTTTCGGCGATGAAATTGAATCGCTGCGCACCTTTGACCAGGCAACTCAGCGTTCGCTCAACCCGATTGCCTCCTGCATAATCGCACCGGCTCGAGAGGCCTTGCCCTTGCGTGGACCAGCGGCAGTGAACGAACTAGAACAGCTCAATAGCAGTCTGCTGCACCACGACGCAGAGGAACGCTGGAAGCGCGATCTTGAAGAACTGCGCCACGGGCGCTCGTTTGACGATATCACCTTCTATCTGCCTTACTTGCACCCGCAAGCCAGTGTATTGGACTATCTCCCCGCCAGTGGCCTTATTATTCTCGATAATCCTGAGAGCATTCAGAATCGCATCGCCGAACTCGATGCCCAGGCCCAGGAAATGAAAGAACGCTTCGAGCGAGACCGCGAGAATCCCACACGCTTGCGCAAAGCGAATATCACCTGGAATGACCTGGAGCCTCGCTTGCAGCAGCGCCGTCAACTGCG
>Ga0070706_100001466_pt1 | contig 24814 bp, 23 predicted proteins | sample KBSK5501metaG_FD_65476 | JGI IMG/M metagenome (GOLD analysis project Ga0070706, IMG submission 65476) | Corn, switchgrass and miscanthus rhizosphere microbial communities from Kellogg Biological Station, Michigan, USA - KBS K5-50-1 metaG | ecosystem: Host-associated > Plants > Roots >... | reverse complement strand
CAGCAGACCGGCGTGCATGACGACCACGCCGCCGATGTGGTCGGTGAGCTGTGGGACAAGGTCCAGTCGGTGCAGCAAGCGCTGGCGCAATGCCAGAGCCAGCCGCATGGCAATCCAGCGGCCGATCAGGCGCTGGCGCTAGCACAGAGCCTGAAGGATTTGCTCGGCAAAGTATAGCTGGTTTGTTGCGCCGACCAGCATGGGAATCGAAAGTTGAAGGAGCGACACCATGGGCGTCTTTGCCAAAGCTCGCGCGCACGACAGCCTTACCCCCGCACAGCGTGCCTTTCTCAAGCTCGTGGAAGGCTTCATCATCGCCGGTGTCGTCGCCACGCTGCCCGTGCTCTCACTGGCGCTGGGGCAGGCCGACGTCAACTGAGCCATTGTCGGCCGCGTCGCGCTAGGCACGTTCGCCACCGCCGCGCTGATGGCCGCCGTCAAGTATCTCAAGGCGCAGGGCGACCCGCCGCTCGCCGACGCGCTGACGACAGTGGCCGGGGACGTGGGACGATGGAGCGGCGCAAATGACGTCGGCAACAAGCCCGCTCCCGCGCCGCTTGCGCAGCCCGCGGCGCTGGCGGCCGGCAACCTCAGTGCGGCGGGCGTGGGCGCAGACAACGGCGCGTCATCCTGACCAATCGGGGCCAGGGCGCGGCTGGCCGCGTGATACACTACCGGCATGAGCACCGACACGCGGCCAGCCGCCGCCGCCCAAGCGCCTGAGGATGCGCGCGACGATACCGGCGATACCATCGCCGCCATCGCGACCCCACCCGGCCCTGGCGCCATCGGCATCGTGCGGATAAGCGGGCAAGACGCCTTCGCCGCCGGCATGGCAATCTTTCGCGCCGCCGGCCCGCCCGCCAATGAGCCGCCGCCCAGCCATCTCCTCACCTATGGACACATCGTTGACCCCGCGAGCGGCGAGCCGATAGATGAGGTGCTGGTGGCGTTTATGCGCGCGCCGCGCACCTACACCTGCGAGGATGTCGTCGAGATCAATGCGCATGGCGGCCCGCTCGTGCTGCGGCGCATTCTCGCGCTGGCGCTCTCTCACGGCTGCCGCGCGGCGCGCCCTGGTGAGATGACACTGCGCGCGTTTCTCAATGGACGGCTCGATCTAGCCCAGGCTGAAGCGGTCATGGCGCTCATCGCAGCGGAGTCTGAAGCCGGCCGCCGCCTGGCGCTACGACAGCTGCATGGTGACCTCTCCGTGCGCGTGGGGCGGGCACGCCAGGCGGCGCTGGATGCGCTCATGCGCATCGAGGCCAGCATAGACTTCCCAGAGGAGGAGGTGCCCGCACCCGAGCCAGCCGAGCTGCGCGCGCTCATCCGCACGGCGCGAACCGAAGTGGACGGGTTGCTGGCCGGAGCTGACCGCGGCCGGCTGCTGCGCGAAGGGCTGCGCGTCGCGCTCGTGGGGCGGCCCAACGTCGGCAAGTCCAGCCTCTTGAACGCGCTGCTGCGCACCGAGCGCGCCATCGTGACGCCAGTGGCGGGGACCACGCGCGACACCGTCGAAGAGTGGGCGAGCGTCGGCGGCGTGCCGCTCCACCTGATCGACACCGCCGGCCTCAGCCCAAGCGATGATCCCATCGAGCGCCTGGGAGTGGAGCGCTCGCGCGCCGCTGCCCAGTCCGCCGATCTGCTGCTCTTCGTGGTGGACGCGTCCTGCCCGCTGACGCCGCTCGATTTTCAGGCCGCCGCGCAGCTGCGCGCCGTGCGTGCGGAGGCTGCCTCACCGGCGGCTGGTGGTGCGCACGACCTCGTGCTCGTACTCAACAAGGCGGACTTGCCGCAGGTCGTGGACGAGGCGCAGGTGAGGCAGCTCTGGCCCGACGCCGCGCTGGCGCACACCTGCTCGCTGTCGAGCGAGGGCATCGCCGCGCTGGAAGACGCCATTACACGCAAAGCGCTGGGGGGAGAGACGCAGGCCGGCGAGGTGCTGGTCTCGTCCGCGCGCCACCAGGATGCGCTGCGCCGGGCTGGCGCGCAGCTCGCCGCCGCTGAAGCGACGCTCGACGGCGGCCTCGCGCTCGATTTCGTCTCGATCGACTTGCGCACGGCGCTGGAGACCCTTGGCGAGGTGACGGGGGAAACCGCCGACGCCGACCTGCTCGACCGCATCTTCAGCGAATTCTGCATCGGCAAGTAGCGCCACCGCGTATTCCCGTTGCTGTCAATTTATCAAGAACTGGGGGCCGGCACCTATGGCATCTGGTCCCCGGTGAGGAAGGCCAGCAGCTCAGCGTTGACCCGTTCCGGCTCCTGCTGATTCAGCCAGTGGCCCGCCGCGGCAAAGCGCCGCACGGACAGGTCGCGCACCCAGTCGTCGAGGCCGTCGAGCAGCTGTGGCCCGAGATAGGGGTCCTGCTCTCCCCAGAGCACCAGCGTCGGCGCTGTAATGACGCGCAGTGGGCTGATGGCGCGAAGGCTACTCGGGTGCGGTAGCTGCCGGTAATAGGCCAGCGCCGCGCTGAGCGCGCCCGGTCGCGCGATGGCCGCGACGTAGCGCTGGATGTCGCTTTCCGCGAGGAACGCACGCGCGCGATCGGCGCCGCGCAGCGTGCGCCGAACCACGGCATAGTCGTCGCGCTCGATGGCGCGCTCGGCCATGCCGCGCAGCTGAAAAAGGCCGATGTACAGGCTGCGGCGCAGCTGACGTGGCCGGCGCAGCTCACGGAGCATCAGCGCTGGGTGGGGCGCGTTGAGGATCGCCAGCCGCTCCACGCGGTCGGGATTCCGAATCGCGAGCGCCCAGGCCAGTGCGCCTCCCCAGTCGTGCCCGACCACGTGCGCGCGCTGCTCGCCAAGCGCCGTGACCAGCCCGCTGATGTCGTCGGTCAGCGTCGTCACGTCGTAGCCAGACCGCGGCTTGTCCGAGAGGTTGTAGCCGCGCAGATCGGGCGCGACGACGCGGAAACGTGTCGCGAGGGCGGGCAGCTGGTAGCGCCACGAATACCAGAACTCTGGGAAGCCGTGGAGCAGCAGCACGAGCGGGCCGCTGCCGGCCGCGACATAGTGCAGCTGGACCCCATTCGTCTGCACGAAGCCTTCTGCACAGCCAGGCGGCAAGGCGAATGCCTCGCTCCTACCGGCCGGCGGTCCCAACGTGTCGATCTCGCTCATGCTCGCTCATGGCTCCCTTGTCCGCGCCGGGGGCTAGTCGCGCACGTCGTCGTAGAGCGCGGTGCTGAGATAGCGCTCGCCAGCGGAGGGGAAGATCGTGACGATCAGCTTGCCAGCAAATTCCGGCAGGCCGGCGATCTGCGCCGAGGCCCAGGCCGCGGCGCCGCTGCTGATGCCTGTCAGCAAGCCTTCCTCGCGCGCCAGCCGGCGCGCCATCGCGATCGCGTCATCGTCGGTGACCGTTACCACCTGGTCTATCAGGTCGGTGCGCAGCACGTCTGGGATGAAGCCCGCGCCGATGCCCTGAATCTTGGTAGGGCCGGGCTGGCCGCCGGAGAGCACGGCGGATGAGGCTGGCTCGACGGCTACGGCCAGGAAGCTGGGCCGGCGCAGCTTGATCACCTCCGCGACGCCCGTCAGCGTGCCGCCAGTGCCCACGCCGGAGACGAGCACGTCCACCTGGCCATCGGTGTCGGCCCAGATCTCTTCGGCGGTTGTGGTGCGGTGGATCGCCGGGTTCGCCGGATTCTCGAATTGCTGTGGCATCCAGGCGCCGGGCGTCTCGGCGACGATTTGGCGCGCGCGGGCGATGGCGCCGTTCATGCGCTCGGCGGCCGGCGTCAGCACGACCTGCGCGCCCAGGCGCCGCAGCACCATGCGCCGCTCGACGCTGACCGATTCGGGCATCACCAGGATGCAGCGATAGTTGCGCGCCGCCGCCACCCACGCCAGGCCGATGCCGGTATTGCCGCTGGTCGGCTCGACAATCGTCGCACCCGGCTGCAACGTGCCGTCGGCCTCCGCCACGTTGATCATGCTGACGGCGATGCGATCTTTCACGCTAAATCCCGGCTGAAACGCCTCCAGCTTGGCCAGCACGGTGGCCCCGGGCGGCACCACGCGATTCAGCCGCACCAGCGGCGTATTGCCGATCAGCTCTGTGGCATCCTGCGCCCACCGTGGCATGCCCCACCTCTTTCGAACGCGCCATTGGCCCAGTCCAACACTACACAAAATACAGTAAGGCAGCGCTGGGGCGAGCGTCAAATATAGTACATCGCGCCAGTCTCCTGGGAGGGCACGCGGTGACGCGCAGCAAGCTGGTCCAGGGTGGTGGCGCTAAGGACTTGCTGGGCCTGGCTTTCGAGCTGCACCCAGATATCACGCATGCCGCAACCAGGCGCAAGCTGGCACGACGCCGGATTGGGCACACACTCGAGCGACGCCGTGTTGCCTTCCAGCGCCAGGATCACCTCGTTCATGGAGATCTGGGAGGGTGGGCGCGCGAGCATGTGGCCGCCCTGCGGCCCGCGCTGGCTCTTGAGGAGGCCGGCGCGGCGCAGCGAGATCAAGAGCTGATCCAGGAAGTGCTCGGGCACGAGCTGGCGCGCGGCAATGGCGCTACTGGGCACGGGGCCACGGCCATAGTGCGCCGCGAGATCAATCATCGCGCGCAGACCATAGTCGCCCTTCATCGTGAGTCTCATACGCCGACACCTTCTAGCTTCGCGTGCATGGCGCTGCCGCCATTGCGCTTACGAGTCGCCGCGCACGCGCACGGCTGCGCAATGTCAACTAACTCTATTGAGTATGTCCCCTTTTGGCAGGTATGGCAATGCCGGGCACAATTCTCATGCCGAGGAGGAGGGAATGAGGCGTGAGGGGGCAATTGGGGGGAAATGAGGTCTAGAGGCTAGACAAAGCGACATCGGTAGACTACACTATAGAACAGATGTTCGAATACCGAGACGTTCATGAGGAGGACGATATGACCTGGCTTGCGGAGCCTATCACCATGCGCGACATGACGCGGGATGTGCCCTGGCTGCTGGGCCGCGGCGCGCGCTTCGGCGCGGTGGAGCGTGCCGGCTCCCGACTGGGCAGCGCACACGCCTCCCGCGATTGGCGTTGGGCAGCGGAGACGCCCGCGCGCGCCTCCGCCGCGCGCAAGCGGCAGCCAGCCGCCGCTGTGCTGCGTGTACCGCCCGCGCTATTGCAAGCGATGTCTGCCGTTGCCCACAGCGAGGGCATCAGCGAGAGCGAGATCTGGTCCGCGGCCGCTCGCGCCTGGCTAGAGCGGCGCACACGTGACGACGAGCCACAGCCGCCGACGCCTGCCGGGGCCGCGCTGCCAATTCCACTGCGGACGCGCTCGTGGGCAGCGATAGACACGCTGCTGCGCGATTTGCGGCGGCCGAAGACACCGGCTGCCTAGCGTCCATCCTTGACGTAGTTGGCGTGCGGAACGTACCATACGCGGGAAAGAGCACACAGGCCGCACGCGAGACGAGTAGGCCGGCGCCAGGCTACAGAAAGCCGCGGGAAGCTGCGACGCGGCGCCGCGCCGGCCGAAATCCACTCGCCAGCCGCTCTCCGAGGCGCAGGGCCGCCAGGCCCGCGCGGAAGGGGAGACGTCACCCGGCGTTAACGGGAGAGCGAGGCCGCCGCGCGCCCAGCCCGGGCAGGTGCGGCGGTGAACAAAGGTGGCACCACGGAGACGAGCGCCGTCCGTCCTTTGCGACGGGTGGCGCTCGTGTTGTGTCTGGTCCCAAACGTCCGGAGGAGCCACATGCTAGACCTTGCTTTCATTCGCGAGCATCCCGACCTCATCAAGAGCGTTGCCCGGCGCCGCAAGGCAGACGTGGATGTCGACGCGCTGCTGGCGCTGGACGCTGAGCTGCGTGAGACGCGGCGGCGCGCAGAGGATCTGCGCGCCGAGCAGAACCGCCTCTCGAAGAGCATCCGCGAGGCAGGCGCCGACCGCGAGGCGCGCGAGGCCCTGATCGCCCGGGGCCGCGAGGTCGCGAGCTCGCTCAAAGAGCTGGAGCCGCGCGAGCGCGAGCTGGAGGCACGGCTGCGCACGCTCTGGCTGCTCGTACCCAACATCCCGGATGTGACTGTGCCCGAAGGCCAGAGCGAGGAAGACAATGTCGAGACCAAGCGCTGGGGCACGCCACCGGAGTTCGGCTTCGAGCCGCTCGACCACGTCAGCCTGATGCGTGGGCTGGACATGCTCGATCTCGAGCGCGGCGTCAAGGTAGCCGGCTCGCGCAGTTATATTCTCAAAGGTGACGCGGCGCTGCTGGAGCTTGCGCTGCTCCAGTTCGCGCTCGACAGCGTCAGCCGCCAGGGATTCACGCCGCTCAGCGTCCCGGCCATGGCGAAGGAGTTTTCCTTCATCGGCAACGGCCAGTTCCCACGCGGCCGCGACCAGACCTACGCCCTGCCCGAGGACGAGCTCTATCTCGTAGGCACCGCCGAGGTGTCGATCACAGGCATGCACAGCGGCGAGATCCTCCGCGCCGAGGATCTGCCGATCAAATATGCCGCATGGTCGCCCTGCTTCCGGCGCGAGGCGGGCACGTATGGCAAAGACACACGCGGCATCATCCGCGTCCACCAATTCGAGAAGGTGGAGCAGTACATCATCTGCCGCGCCGACCACGAAGAGTCAGTGCGCTGGCACGAGGAGCTGCTGCGCATCGCCGAGGAGCTGGTACGCGCGCTGCAGCTACCCTACCGCGTGGTCAACATCTGCACCGGCGACCTGGGGGACGCCAAGGTGAAAGGCTACGACATCGAGACCTGGATGCCCTCGGAGCATCGCTATCGCGAAACCCACTCGGACTCGTACTTTCACGACTACCAGGCGCGCCGGGCCGATATCCGCTATCGCGGCGAGGACGGTGTGGTGCGGTACGCGCACACGCTCAACAACACGGCGCTGGCCTCGACGCGGACCATTGCCGCTCTGGTCGAGAATCATCAGCAGGCGGACGGCACAGTGCGCGTGCCCGCCGCGCTGCGGGCGTATCTTGGCGGGCGCGAGACGCTGGGCCGCCCCTGGCGGTAGCAGGTGCCCGTTCACTGCGGGCCGGAAGCCCCCTCCCCGTCGTGACGGGGAGGGGGGCAGACCGCGCTGGTTAGTGGTGATCGTACCAGTAGAGGTTGTAGACGCGCATGATGCTAAGCAGCGACGATCCGGGGTTACCGCTGTCGGTATAGTGTCCGGCATCCCAGGGCGAGGCGCCGAGCGCGCGGGCGGCGGCATCCGGGCCGTTCGTCGCGCCGGCCGGCGCGACGCGCTGATAGTAGGCGAGGTGCGCCACGCGCAGGTAGTAGCGCAGCCCGTCTTCCGGCGATCTCGCGTACGCGAAGGCCGCAGGTGACCCGGGCACCGCGATGCCGTTGACGGTCGGCTCGCCTGGCAGCGCCGCCACATTCCCCCAGTTGAACCCGGTGTAGCCAGGGACTTTCCATCCTTGCTCCAGGCCCCACTGCGCCAGCACGACGCTCACCGGCCAGCCGGTCGACGCGTGGGCACGACGCGCATATGGCAAGGCGTACGCGAGGAACGCTTGCACGCCGCGCGCGGAGCCATACTGCGGCGGCTGCTTCTGCTGCGGCACTTTCGGCGCAGTCGTGGCGTGGGCGTTACTGGTCAGCGGGATGCAGATGCGCTGACCAACGTAGATCCGGTCAGGATCGGCGATGCCGTTGGCACGGGCGATGGCGAGCGCGTTTGTGTGATGGGCCCAGCCCAGATTGCCGAGCGTGTCGCCGGGTGCAACGTAGTGCCACTGGCAGCCCGCCGCGGCGTCCACTGGCAAAATGCGCGGGATGATCGCCAGCCCCGTGAAGAGCAGGATCACCATGTTCGCCAGTAGCCACACCGGCGGTAGCTTGGTCAGCCGCGCAGGACGCGCCGCTTCTGGCGCCCCCTTTGCGCCGCGCGCGGGGATGCGCACGACTGGACGGGCCGCACCTAGCTCAGCGAGGCGCATGGTGGCGTGGCGGACATGGCGGACCAGCGGCGCTGGCTGCCGCGGCGGCACGATAGCGGCGCGAGACGGCGTGCGGCGGACCGGCTGCCTGGGCAGCGCGCGCACGATGCCAGTGAAATCGAGCGAGTCCGCGTGCTCCGGTACGGACAGCGCAGAGAAGACGTCCTCTCTGTCGTACTCACTCCCCTGTGCTTCTTCCTCCCATGCGTCCGTCTCGCCAAGCGCGTCCCAAAGCTCTTCGACCAGCGCGCCCTCGTCATCCGTCAGCGACGACAGCATGACGCTCCGCCCACGACACCCCTCGTGCGCGCGCGCAGACCGCTCCAGAGTCGGGGCAAATCGCATTCCCACCGCACAGCCTCCCGGGTTTCCTTAGCACCAACCTGCCTGTAGTTGACAGAACAGTATGGCGCTACTGTAACAGAGCCGTGGATGCTGCACAGGAAACGGGACGTCTGTTGGGAGGAAAGTACTGCCTGCCGAGAGCCTCACCGCCAGCTCCTATCCGTGGCGGAGAGGGGTGCCAGAGCCGGCGCAGCGATGGCGAGGGGGCGACGGCGCTTCAGCGGCCCCGGATACTCACCACAGAGGTCACAGAGGATGCAAACACCGCGGAGGGGCTCACCTACGGCCGACGCAAACGCACCGCGGCGCGCCATGGCTCAGCGGAAGCGTCCGTGCGTGCGTGGCGCATGTTGATGGCCGGCATAGAGGCCGGAGGCAGGAACGGCGTACTGGTCGGAAGCAGCGCGGCTGGAGGTCTCAGTCGCCGCGGCAGAGCTACAGCGCGCGGGGTCAGGTGCCACGCGTCACAGCGTGAAGAGGATGCCGAAGACGATGCCGACCAGCGCGCCGGCAAACACCTGTACGGGCGTGTGCCCGATCAGCTCGTGCAGACGCTGTTCGTTGAGGCCGCGCTCGTGGAAAAAGTCGTCCACCATGATGTTGAGGATGCGCGCCTGCTTACTCACCGCCAGGCGCACGCCGGCGGCGTCATACATCACCACGCCGGCCAGCACCGCGGCCAGCGCGAAACTGGTGGAGCGCAAGCCATCCACGTGGCCGACAGCCGTGGCAAGGCCCGTCACCAGTGCCGAGTGCGAGCTGGGCATGCCGCCAGAGGAGACCATGTAGTTCAGGTTGAGCTTGCGGGTCAGCCAGAGCGCGCGCGCCGTCTTGAGCACCTGCGCGATCACCCACGCGCCGACAGCGGCCCAAAGCACGCGATTGGCCGCCAATGCTCCGAGCGCCGATCCCATATGGTATCCTCTGCCAGCCTTATTCGTCGTCGTCGAGTACGAACGACTCCAAAACGAAACCATCTTCGCCCGCGGCGCTGTCCGGCTCGGTGAGCACCCGCAATCGCTGTACCCGCAGCTCTGCGCGGTCCAGTATCTCCTGGCAGCGGCGCGTCAGTCGCACGCCCTCCTCGAAGAGCAGCAGCGCATCCTCGAGCGGGAGCTGCCCGCTTTCCAGCGCGGCGACCGCCTCGTCCAGCCGTCCCAACGCCTCTTCGAACGCCAGCGGCTCCTCGTGCTGCGGACCCTCGGCACCATTCAGCGCGGCGGAGGGCGACGGGCGCTTACGATTGGTTGGCATTGCGATCTCACGCTCCTGACTCGTCTGTGGGCCGGCTTATGCCTGGCTGCCTTTTGCTCCGGTTACGCCGGTCCTCCAGACCCTTCGCCCCCGTCAAGAGCTGCCCCGCGCCTGCCGGCGCTGCTCGAGCGGCTCGCCTCTCCACGTTTGAGAACGACCGGAGGTGACGCTCCCTCCACGTCGGCAGTCGCCTCGTCCAGACGCGGGCCCGCAATCGCCGCGAAGCTGCCGTCCGCGACGCGGACCGTGAGGCCATCGCCGGGCGAGACCTGGCGGACGCTCGTCACCAGCGCGCCGTCGCGCTGCTGCCGCACCTCCGCGAAGCCGCGGCCGAGCGTCCGCAGGGGGCTGAGCGCGTGCAGCCGCAGGCCGGCGCCACGCAGATGCTCCTGATGCAGTGCCAATACGTGGCCCAGCCGCAGCTCGAGCGAGTGCTGCGCGTCGTCTACGCGCTGCCGCTCCAATTGGATGCGCCGCGCCGGGCTGGCGCGCTCCAGCGCATGCCCACGCACGCGCAGCCGTTCGCCTTCCCCTTGCAGCCGCTGCGTCACGAGAAACGTGAGTCGCTCGTGCGTCTCGGCCAGCGCCTCTCGCCAGGCGGACGCGTCCGGCACGACGGCGCTGGCAGCGGCGGTTGGCGTGGAGGCGCGATAGTCGGCGACGAAATCCGCGATGGTGAAGTCGGTCTCGTGGCCGACGCCCGTCACGACGGGGATGGCGGAGCGGGCGATGGCGCGCGCGACGACCTCTTCGTTGAAGGCCCACAGCTCTTCCAGCGACCCGCCTCCGCGCGCCACGATGACGACATCTGCCTGGCCGTGGGCGTTCAGGGCATCCAGCGCGGCAGCCACCTGCTCGGCAGCGCCCTCTCCCTGCACCAGCGTCGGCGCCACGACCACGCGGGCCAGCGGGCAGCGCAGGCGCAGCGTGCGTAGGATGTCGCGCAGGGCGGCGGCCGAGGCGGAGGTGACGACGCCGACGACGGCGGGGCAGGGCGGCAGCACACGCTTACGCTCGGCGGCGAACAGCCCCTCGGCTTCCAGCCGCGCCTTCAGCTCTTCGAAGCGCAGATGCAGCTCACCGATGCCGGCCGCCTCCACAGCATCCACATAGAACTGATATGCGCCGCGCTGCTCGAAGACGCTGAAGCGGCCGTGGGCGACGATGGCCATGCCGTTACGCAGCGGCGGCACGTAGCCGCTGCTGCCGCGGAACAGTACGCAGCCCAGAGTGGCGCGTTCGTCCTTGAGGGAAAAGTAGCGGTGGCCGGAGGGCGCCTGCGTGTAGTTGGTGACCTCGCCGCGCACCCACACATCCTGGAGGTAGTAATCCTCTTCCAGCAAGTCCTTGAGATAGCGGGTGACCTCGCTGACGGCGACGATGCGCATCGGGTCCGATCCCTTTCAGATGCCGACCAGTGACGGGTGCGAGGGCGCCAGTCACTGGCGCGCAATAGGCGCGAGCCGCAGCGTACTACGTGCGCAGTGGCTCGATCACCAGCAGCGGCTGGCCGTACTCGACGGGCTGGCCGTCCGACGCGAGAATCTCATGCACGCGCCCGCTGCCGCTCGCCTCGACGTCGTTGAGCACATTCAGCGCCTCGATGGCGGCCACCACTTGCCCCTCGCGCACGACATCGCCCACCGACACCAGCGGCGTGCCGGCCGGCTGCATGCTCGCGCGGAAGATGCCGACCAGTGGCGCGGAGATCTCGACGACGTGCGGCTGCTGGCCGTCGCTGCTGGCGGCGGAGGGCTCTGGAGGCTCGTAGGCGTCGAATTCGCCGTCGGCGGCAACGATGGGCGCTGCGGCTGGCGCTGGCTTGCGCAGCGTCAGCTTGAGCCCGTCGGCTTCTCGCTCGATGGCAATCTCTTCGATGTCGGAGCCGTTCATCAGTGTGATGAGCTGGCGAATCTCGGCGATGCTCAAACTGGGTTGCGACGATGCCAGACTCGTATCTGCCCCGCGCTCTACACGCTCGCGCGCCATAGTGCCCCTCCCAACTCGTGCGGGCGCCGTCCGCTCAGCGCCGGATGCCCTTTCCCCCGACTCCACATGGCCTCTCTCCCAGCCCCTCCCCGCCGTCACGGGAAAGGGAGCCGGGGTGAGCCGTTCGTGCTCCGGCCCGACGCCGCTGCGCGAACGGCGCTGGTGAACGCACGCTAGCCAACGCGCTCGACGTACGTTCCAGTATCGGTTTTGACGCGAATCTTCTCGCCGGTGGTGACGAACAACGGCACCTGCACGACGAGGCCGGTTTCCAGCGTGGCCGGCTTCGAGCCGCCGGTGGCGGTGTCGCCCTTGAAGCCCGGCTCCGTGTACGTCACCGTCAGGTCAACCGTGATCGGTGGCTCGACCGTGACCGGCTCGTCATTGTAGAACGCCACGTCGAGCTGCATGCCCTCCAGCAGATAGTTCTTGGCATCGCCCAACTGTTGCGGAGTGAGCTGGATCATCTCATAGGTGTCATTGTTCATGAAGTAATAGAGGTCGCCATCACTGTAGGAATATTGGACGGTGTGGCGATCCAAATAGGCGCGCTGGAAGCGCTCGCCGGCGTCGTAGGTGCGCTCGAAGATGGCGCCGGAGCGCAGGTTCTTGAGCTTGATGCGAACGATGGCGCCCCCGCGTCCCATCTTGATATGCTGCCAGTCCATAATCGAGTAGAGCTGGCCGTCCATCTCGATTGTGACGCCCTTCTTCAGGTCGCCCGTGGAAATCATACGATCCTCCCGCGCCGATTCATCGTGATGCAGCGCCGAATGGTACGGCTGCCAGGCGCTTTGTCGCGCCGAGCCGCCAGTGTCCTTTGTGTAATTGTGCGCTAGGGCCGGCACGCATGCATGCGCCACGTGCGGCCGGGATTACCCACGCTATTCTACCACGCGCCGCGACTCTGTGCGCCCGCGCACCGGGAATGCCCGCGCTCAACGCTCTAGCGGGCGGGCAGCGCGAAGCGCTTGTGCGACGCCGTCAGCACACGCACGCCGGCGTCTGTGAGGACCACCGTGTCCTCAATGCGTACGCCGCCCCAGCCGCTGACGTAGATGCCCGGCTCGATGCTGAAGACCATGCCCGGCTCCAGCGTTTGCTCCTCAGCATACTTGCTCAGCGCCGGGCTCTCGTGAATCTCCAGCCCCAGCCCATGGCCGAGGCCATGCAGGTAGTGCTCGCCGTGGCCGGCGGCCTCCGCAACATCGCGCGCCAGCGCGTCCGCCTGCTGGCCCGTCATGCCGGCCCGGATGCGCGCCTCGCAGGTCTCTTGCGCGCGCAGGACGAGATCGTAGATCGCCTGCCCCTCAGGGCCCAGCTCGCCCAGACAGACCGTGCGCGTCATATCCGAGCAATAACCGGCGAAGCGCGCGCCCATGTCGATGATGATCGGCTCCCCCAACGTCAGCTCGCGCGTGCTCGGCTCGACATGTGGCAGTGCGGCGTTCGGTCCACTCGCTACGATCGGCGTGAAGGCCATCCCGTCGGCGCCTTGTTCCAGCATGTAGCGCTCGATCTCGCGTGCCACCTGCTTCTCGGTCAGCCCCGCGCGGAGGTAGCCGCAGAGATAGGTGAAGGTGGCGTCCGTGATGGCGACGGCGCGCTCGATGGCCGCCAGCTCCGCGTCGTCCTTCACCGCGCGCAGCGGCTCGACCAGCGCACGCGTCGCGACCAGCTCTGGCGGCGCGGCGTCGCCGGCCTTCTCCGCCAGCGCGCCGGCGAGATCATCGCGCCCCGCGACGGTCACGTGCGCCGCCTCGAAGCCGATGCGCCGTGCCCCCGTTGCCAGCAGCGTCTCGGCGGCGAGCGGGGCGAACGGTCCTTGCCGGTGGATGACGCGCAGGCCAGGACACTCGCGCGCGGCAAGCTCGGTGTAGCGCCCGTCGGTGATGAGGGAGGTGGCGTCGCGCGAGACGACCAGCGCGCCCGCGGAATCCGCGCCGTCGTCGTGGCCGCTGAAGCCGCTGAGATAGCGCCGGTTCTCGGGATTGGTGACGAGCAGTGCATCGAGCTCTTGCTCCTGAAGGCGCCGGCGCAGGCGCGCCTCACACTCGGTGATGGCGGTGATCGGCTCGGAAATGCTCATGGCGTGCTCCTCAACAAGCTGGCGGGATGAGTGAGCTCCGGCGGCGCGCTCAAAGTGGGCTGGGGCCGCGGCGCTCCCTGGATGCCCGCTCGCGCTCGCGCTCCTCCGACACCAGCGCGTCCAGCGCGTAGAGATAGCCGCGCCAGCCAAGGCCGACCACCTGGCCGCGACAGATCGACGCCAGCAGGGATTCGTGACGGAACGGCTCGCGCGCGTGGATGTTCGAGAGATGCACTTCGATGACGGGCCGCCCTGTGCCCGCCAGCGCATCGCGCAGGCTGACGCTGCTGTGCGTCAAGCCGCCGGGATTGATGACGATGCCCAGTGCGGTGGCGGCCTCGGCTTGCAGATAGTCGATTAGCGCGCCCTCGTGGTTGGACTGAAACGTGCTGATGTCGCACTCCAGCTCGTCGCCGCGCGCGCGCAGGTGCTCGTCGATCTCGGCGAGGGTCGTGCGCCCATAGATCTCCGGCTGGCGCCGGCCCAGCGTGTTCAGATTCGGCCCGTGCAGCACGAGCACGCGCAGGCGCGCCGCCCGAGGCTCGGGGTCACTCATTGGGCTCATCGGCCATCCCTCTCATTCCTCAGCGCCGATGTCGTGCAGCGCGGCGCGCACCGCTTGCTCAGGCACGTCAGCGACGAGTGCAGCCGTGCCCAGCGCCGCAGGCAGCACCCAGCGGACCTGGCCGCCGCGCACCTTTTTATCCCACAGCACAGCACGCAGCAAGTCAGAGGCCGCAACGCCTTCGATGCACGTGGGCAGACCGAAGCGCTGTAAGAGCATCTCCTGGCGCTCGGCCAGCGCCGACGGCGTGATGCCCAGCCGCGCGCCGAGCCGCGCCGCCGCGCACATGCCGACCGCCACGGCTTCGCCATGCAGCCACGCGCCGTAGCCCGTCACCGCCTCGATGGCATGGCCAACGGTGTGGCCGTAGTTCAGCAGGTGACGGCGTCCGCCTTCCCCCTCGCGCTCGTCTTCTTCCACCACGGCGGCCTTCAGCGCGACCGAGCCGGCGATGGCCTGGGTCGTCGGGACGGGCTGCTGCGCCAGCAGCGCCGCGGCGTCACGCTCCAGTGTCGCGAAATACGCCGCGTCCAGCGCCACGCCATGTTTAACCACCTCCGCCCAGCCTTCCGCGCGCTGGCGCGCCGGCATGGTGAGCAGCGCAGCGGGGTCGGCGAGCACGAGTCGTGGGGCGTAGAAGACGCCGATCAGGTTTTTGCCGCGCGGATGGTCTATCGCCACCTTGCTACCGATCGAGGCGTCCACCTGGGCCAGCAGCGAAGTGGGCACCTGGATCAGTGGCAGGCCGCGCAGGTAAGTGGCGGCGGCGAAGCCCGCCAGGTCCCCCACCACGCCGCCCCCCAGCGCGACCAGCGCTTCACCGCGCTCGGCGCGGCGCTCGGCCAGCCAGTCGTGGATGGCGTCTAGCTGCTGGCGCGACTTGCTTGCCTCACCCGCCGGCACACGAAACACCAACGGCTCGAAGCCAGCTCGCAGCAGCGCGGCCATGAGCGCCGGCTCGTAGAGCTTGGCCACCTGCGCATCGGCGACGACATGCAGCCGCGGCGGCAGGCCCAGCGCACGCAGCCGCTCGGGAAGCGACGCGAGGCCACCCCAGGCGACGGCGGCGTCGTAGCCAGCTCCCGCGGCACTGCCCACGTGGCGGACATAATTGGATACGCCACCCGCTGGCAGCGCCCCCCGCGCGACTAGGCCAGCGACGATACGCGCAGCCACCTCGTCGGCAGAGAGGTCGTCGGAGACGATCGTCTCGTCGGCGGCGCGGTACCAGTCCGCGCGCCGCTCGTGCAGCGCACGCATGCGCGCCAGCGGATCGTCGCCCGCGAGCATCGGACGCAGCGCGGCTGGCTCGGCATCCCCCGACTGTGTCACGATGCGGTTGAGCGCCGTCTCCGGCCGAACCGCCAGCGCCACGGTCCAGCCGCGCGCCCGCATGCAGTCCAGATTCTCGGGGCGGTCGCCGATGCCGCCGCCCGTCGCGATCACGATCTGGCGCCGTGCGCAGAGGGTCGCTAAGGCGTCGGCCTCCGCGTCGCGGAAGCGCGGCTCGCCAGCGGCCGCAAAGAGCTCGGCGATGCTCGTGCCGGTGCGCTGCTCAACCTCTGCGTCGGTGTCGGCGCAATCCCAGGCCAGCAGCGACGCGACACGGGCGGCCACCGTGCTCTTGCCGCTGCCGCTGGGGCCGATGAGGAAGACGCGCTCGATGTGCTGGGCGCGCTCGGCGGGCTGGATGTTCATGCGGCAGATTGTAGCACGCCGGCTACGCCACACGGCGCGGCGCAGACGCTGCCTGCGTCGGCATCACTCCTGCCTGATCGCCTGCTCAACACGCGCCCGCAGTGCAGGCGAGAGCAATGCCAGGTAGGCCGCACGCTCGCCGGCTAGCCACACGCGGCGGGCATGCTCCCAGCGCTGTAGCTGCCAGTGCTGCTGGCGCTGCTCCCAATTGGGACCCAGAAACAGGGCGAGCAGGGCGGCGGTCAGGAACGTGGCGAAGGGCAGCGCGCCAATCGCCACCAGCGCGAGCACGCGCAGCGCGTGCGTAGTGGGCCGCTCGGGCAGGCGTAGCGAGACGGCGATGGCCGCGATCAGCAGCAGGGCGCCGAGGGCGATGGTGGCGTAGACGGCGCGCCCACGGCGCACCTCACCGCGCTGCACGCGCGCCGCGATATCGGCGGGAACCGTTGGGCGCGTGGGCGGTGGCGTCGAGATCATCGGCTGCGGGAACTCCGCTGGAAGTTCGGGCCACTCCAGCTCCGCCCAGGTCATGTCACCCTCTCCTCATCCTCCACCCGCCCATCATAGCCTCCGCAGCCTAGAGAAACCAGAGGCGCCAGCACAGTGTACCGCCACTGCGCCACTACATCGCGAGCGGCGGGATCAAAGCGCGGTGACGGCCATCCCACGCACAGTTGATGGTGCGCGCGAGGTCTTCTCCGGCCGGCGTTGCTTCTGTCCGTTTGGACCGTTTGGAGTGCAATCAGTAGGCCACGAGACGCTGGAGAGTGCACACTTCAGGAGAGCGATGTGCATGCATGGACACACCGCGAGCGCTTCGTGCGGCCGCGGGGCGCGCTGGTGAGGGCCGTGTGGTATTGTGCCTCCGGCGGCAGGTCTGCTATGGTCTGGTAGAGGGCGCAATGGGCGAAGCTGCCTGGCGCCACGAGCGAGAGGAGCCGAAGATGGAGCGCGCGCAGGAGCCGCGCCTGTGGTCTGCGCAGCACGCGCAAGACGCCCTCCTGCGGCGTACGGAGCTCATCATCAGCGTGGTGCTGCGCGGTGGCGTGTTCATGAGCGCAGGCATCATCCTCATCGGCGTTGTGGGATTCTATGCACGCGATTTCGCCGGGGCCGGGCGTGGCGTAGATCCACGCGCCTATCCGCGCACCCTCGGCGCGGTACTGAGCGGGGTGGCGCATGGCGACCCGCTGGCCGTCATCGCGCTGGGCCTGCTGGTGCTGATCGCAACCCCCGTGCTGCGCGTCGCGGTCTCGATCGTGACGTTCGCGCTGGAGCGCGACTGGGTCTACGTGGCGATCACGGCGCTCGTGCTGTGCATCCTCATCGTGAGCTTCCTGCTCGGTGCCGGAGGCGCCTGAGATGCCCAGCGAGCCGCAGCTGCTATTCTTCCTGTTCGTGCTCGGCGCCTCGCTGTGCGCCGGCCTCATCGGCTCGCTGGTGGGCCTGGGCGGCGGCATCTTTGTCGTGCCCCTGCTCACTATCGGCTTCGGCCTCCCGATTCGTCTGGCGATTGGCGCCTCCATCGTGTCCGTCATCGCCACATCCAGCGGCGCGGCGGCGGCCTACGTGCGCGACCGCTTGACCAACCTGCGCATCGGCATGTTCCTCGAAGTGGCGACCACGCTCGGTGCGCTTGCGGGCGCATTGCTCGCCGCCGTCGCCCCCACCGGGCTGCTGTATGTCGTCTTCGGCATCGTGCTGCTCACCTCAGTCGTGCCGTTGGTGCTCAAGCTGGGAGAGGAGTTGCCGGAGCACGTGCAGAGCGACATGCTTGCACGGCGGCTGCGGCTGGAAGGGAGCTACCCGGACCGGCTGCAAGGGACGGATGTCGCCTATCGTGTCACCCGCGTGCCGCTCGGCTTCGCCCTCATGTGCGGCGCCGGACTGCTCTCTGGACTGCTCGGCATTGGCAGTGGCGCCTTCAAGGTGCTGGCGATGGACAGCGCCATGAAGCTGCCGATGAAGGTCTCGACCACGACCAGCAACTTCATGATCGGGGTGACGGCGGCGGCCAGCGCAGGCATCTATTTCGAGCGCGGCGACATGGATCCCCTGGTGGCGGCGCCGGTCGCCCTCGGCGTGCTAGCCGGCGCCACCGTCGGCGCGAAGCTGCTCGGGCGTCTGTCGAACGTGACCATCCGCAAGATCTTCGTGCCGATTCTGCTCCTGGTCGGCATTCGCATGCTCATCGAAGGGATGGCAGTGTTTGTGACGGCGCATCCGCACTAGGGTGCCCGCCAGCGAGGAGGCTGGCCAATGCGCATCGAGCAGTTCTTCCTAGAGGGTCTGGGCCACCAATCGCATCTCGTCGCCGACGATGCGAGCGGCGTCGCGGCGGTGATCGACCCGCGTCGCGATGTGGAGGTCTATCTGGCAGCCGCCAGCCAGGCCAACCTGCGTATTACCCACGTGCTCGAAACGCACCTGCACAACGACTACGTGACGGGCGCGCGTGAGCTAGCGGCACGCACGGGCGCGACCATCGTCTCCAGCGCGGCGGCGCAGCTCGCCTACGACTACCTGCCCGTCCACGACGGTGCGACGGTCATGCTGGGCACTGTGCGCTTCTCCGTGCTGGCCACACCGGGCCACACGCCCGAACACGTCAGTTACCTCCTGCACGAGCCGGGCACAGGGGCGCCATTCGCGTTGTTCAGCGGTGGCAGCATGCTGGTCAACGGCGTGGGACGCACGGATCTGCTCGGCGAGGCGCAGACGCCGGCGCTGACCCGCCAGCAATACGCATCGCTGTGCCGTTTGTTGGCGTCGCTGCCCGACGCGGTGCTCGTCTACCCAACGCACGGCGCCGGGTCGTTTTGTGGCGCCAGCGCCGTCTCGCCTCAGCGCCACACCACCATCGGCGCGGAACGACTGGTGAATCCCGCTGCCGGCGCCGCCGACGCAGCCGCGTTCGTGCGCCATCAGCTGGCTGGCTACGGCGAGTACCCGGCCTACTACGCCTTCATGCGCGAGATCAACCAGCGTGGTCCGCGCGTGCTCGGCGGCGTGCCGGAGTCTGTGCCACTGCATCCCGTGGACGTCCAAACGCGCCAGGCGGCCGGCGCCGCCGTCGTGGATGGGCGGCAGCGCGGCGCGTTCGCCAGCGCCCACATTCCCGGTGCGCTCAATATCGAGCTGGATGGCGATTTCGGCACCTATGCCGGCTGGGTGCTTCCCTTCAATGCCCCACTGGTGCTCGTGCTGGAGGATGCGCCGGGCCGTCGCGAGGCGCTGGCGCAGCTGTTCCGCATCGGCTACGAGCGGGTGGAGGGTCACCTGGAGGGAGGCATCGCGGCCTGGACACGCGCTGGGCTGCCGGTGGCGCGGCTCACGCAGATCAGCGTGCGCGAGCTGTTTGCGCTGTGGAAACAGCCGTATGCGCCGGTGGTGGTGGACGTACGCCGCGCCGACGAGTGGCGCGAGGGTCACATCCCCGGCGCCCTCCACCTCCACATCGGCGAGCTGCCCCAGCGTTTGGCGGCGGTCCCGTCTGGAGGGACCGTTGCGCTGATCTGCGCCTCAGGCTATCGCGCGCAGATCGCGGCGAGTCTGCTCGCGGCGCAGGGCCGCACGGTGCTCGCGGTGGACGGCGGCGTGCCAGCGTGGCAGCGCGCCGGCATGCCCATCGCGGTGGATGACCCGCCCGCGGCAGCCCCCGCGCCAGATGAACACGGGCACCCCTAGGGCCGCGTTCTCACGCGACGGCGCCGCGGGAGCATGGTGGTCGGCGAGTAGAGCGCCCCAAGCTCTCCCGTCCCAGTAGACCGGCGCGCCTACATGATATAGGATAGGGGCGCACTATCCACGGCACGACGCGACGAGCCGCACATCTCGGGCGCACCTGGCGCCCCTAGCTGGGGGACCTAGCAACAGTGCGCCATGACATTCAAATGCCCGGACCCGCGTCCGCGATAGCGCCGCTGACGCAGGCGCTCGCGGATCTGGCTCGCCTGTCACTCGAAGCCGGCGACCCGCGCCAGGACCTGCAGACGCAGGCAGACGCGCTGCTCGCACATATACGTCGCTGCTGCGGCGCTCCGCTGGGCGCGCTGCTGGTCGCTGGCGGCGTCACAGCGGCCGATACCACCCGCGTGGTGTGCTTGCCGGACCGGTCAGATACGCGGTTTTTCGCGCTGGCGACCTTTGGCGTCGCCGATCCACGCACCCTCGCATCCAAGCCGGCGGCCCTGGAGCCACACATGGATACCGCGACTCTCGTGGCGGGCGACATCTGGATCACCCAGCCCGTGCCGCTCGCCAGTGGCACACTTAGCATGGCGGTCGCTGGCCCATCGTCTGTTACCGTCGCGCCAGTGGCGCAGGCAATCGTGCTCCTCGGCTGGCCTGTTGCCACCACGCCCCCTGCGACGCTGGACGAAGCGCGCGAGGGCCTGCACTTACTGGCAGACGGCATCGGCGCGACCCTCAGCCACCTGCTGCTGCGCCAGCAGGTTACCGCCGCGGACGTGAGGAGCGGCGGGTCAAGCCATCCGCTACCTCCGCCTCACTTGCCACCGGAGCGGGCAGTACGCGTGGTGAGTCATCTCACAGGTGAGCTATTGGGAACGCTCAGCCACGAGCTCCGGACGCCGTTAGCGGCGATCAGGGGCTACACCGCAACGTTGCTGCGCTATGCAGATCGTATCGTGGCCGAGGATAGGCACAGGTTCCTCACAGCGATCGAGGCGACGAGCGAACGCTTGAGCATCACCGTCGAGCGGATCCTGGAGCTCAGTCAGCTCGAGGCCGGTACGGCTCTCATGCGCCAGGAACCCGTTGCCATCACCTCAGTGGCCCACGAAGCCATCGCCGCCGCTGAATGGTATGCCCGCCGGCGCACGCCACCGGTGACATTGCGGCTGCGGTCGCTCTTGCCGGCGGCCACGCCCGAGCGCCCTGGGCCACTCGTGCGTGGCGACGCGAGACGCCTGCGGACGGTGCTGGACCAGTTGCTGGAGAACGCGGTCAAGTTCTCGCCGGCCGGCGGCGAGATCGATATCAGCCTGCAAGCTGCCGGGTCCGCACCGAGGCGCGAGCGCGGCCAGAACGGTGCGCGCGCCGGCTCCGCCGCACCGCGGCTGGAGATCACCGTGCGTGACCACGGCATCGGCATCCCCGGCGATGAGCTTGCGCGCATTTTCGAGGGCTTTCATCGTGTGGATACCCGCCCCACACGTGCCGGCGAGGGCCTGGGCATTGGCCTGACGCTCTGCAAGCATATCGTGGAACAGCACCACGGAGACCTGTGGGCCGAAAGCCAGGTGGGCAACGGCAGCTCCTTCCACCTGACCTTGCCCATGATAGCGTGAAGTCCGCGCGCTTGCACGTGGCGAAGATAGTTATCGGCTCCCTAGCCCCATGCTCGTCCGCCGGACTGAGGATGCAGGCCACGTCAGGCTGAGCGGCACACATGCCGCCGCCTGGCCGCGCTTACGTCTGTGCGGCGCCCGCGGACGGGGGATGCGCGCTATCGGGCGCGGGGCCGGCCATACCGAGCTCCAGGGTGAAGTACGGCTGGCGCTCTGGAAACGTCGCGCGCAGCAGCGGGAGTGCGACATTGTAGACGGGCGTGTTGTCCCGCAGCCGTCCCTCGAAGGTGCCGTGATGCGCGTGTCCGTGGAACACCGCGCTCACGGGATAGCGCAAGAGCGGCTCTTCCAGCCGGCTGGAGCCAAGGAAGGGATAGATCTCGACCGGCTCGCCCTCGACGGTGGCGCGAATCGGCGCGTAGTGCATGAGGACGACGGCATGCCGCATGCGCAACCGCGTGAGGGCGGATTCGAGCTTGAGCGCCTCGTCCAGCGCCTCATGGACGAAGCGCTTGACGGTCTCCTCGCCCCAGGGCGCCAACGCGTACCGCCCGAATCCGCCGCCGAAGCCCCGCACCCCCGCGAAGCCGACGCCGCGCACCTCGCACGCATCACCGCTCAGCATATTCACGCCAACATCACTCATAATCCGGCTCACTTCATCCTGCTTGCCACTTTCAAAGTCATGGTTGCCGAGCACCGCGACCACCGGTATCTTGATGAAGCTGGAGATCTCCCTGGCCAGCACACGTGCTTCCTCCGGCAGACCGTAGTCCGTCAGATCACCACCGATCGCGACGACGTCCGCGGACGCTGAAATCTCGCTAAAGAGTCGCTGGAAGACTCCCTGTGAGCTCCTGGTGCAGTGCAGGTCCGCCAGCGCGGCCAGTCGCACCATGTCACCCGACGCCATGGTCTCCTCCCCGCCATGTAGCTGATGTGCGCGGCACGCTCCGCCTGTGCGGCGCACGCGCATAGCCAGCCAGGGCGCGTGTAGTGTTCGCCCCGCGTTGGCGCAAGATACATGCCCTTTGTTTGGCGATGGCACGCAGGCGGCTGGCACAGATGGCATGCCTATTGCCTATGCTACAGGAATCCCGTGTCGACGGATGCGGCGGCGTCCCCACGCACGAGGCCTCCCGCGGCGCGTGACGCGGTGTCGTCGCCGGCCGGGAAGACGGAGGGAGGCTCCTGTGCAACCAGACGCAATCAGCAGCAAGCTCGACGCGAAGACCCGCGAGTTCTATCGCCACGTGATCGAGGTGCTGACGCGCGCGGGTGCGCCGATCCTGGTCGGGGGCGCCTACGCCTTCGCGCGCTATACCGGCATCGAGCGCCACACCAAAGACCTCGACATCTTCGTGCGTCCGGAGGACTACGAGACTATCCTCAAGCTGCTTGCCGACGCCGGATACGCGACCTCGTTGGTAGCCCCACACTGGCTGGCCAAGGCCTACTCCGGAGACGACTACATTGACGTAATCTTCAGCTCTGGCAACGGCATCGCCCGTGTAGACGACCTGTGGTTTCATCACGCCCCCACAGACGAGGTCCTGGGTATGCCGGTCAAGATCGTGCCCGTGGAGGAGATGATCTGGTCGAAGGCCTTCGTGATGGAGCGCGAGCGCTACGACGGCGCCGATCTCATGCACTTGATTCATGCCCGCGGCAACGACATGGATTGGGACCGGCTGATGGCGCGCTTCCGGCCGCACTGGCGTCTCCTGCTCAGCTACCTCGTGCTCTTTGGCTTTGTCTATCCGCCGGACCGCGAGCGCGTGCCGGAAGGTGTGATGCGCGAGCTGCTCGCACGCCAGGAGATCGAGCTGCGTCATCCGTCCCACCAGCGCGTGTGCCAGGGCACGCTCGTTTCGAGCCGGCAATATCTCTACGATCTGCAGCACGATGGCTATGCGGACGCGCGCGACCTCCCTGGCGGACCGTTGACCAGCGAACAGGTGCAGCAGTGTACGGCGGCGCTCCGCGAGTAGCCTGCCATGCGCGGTTGTGAGCGGCGCGACTGGCGTGATACGATTGCGTCATGCGTCCACTCCACGGCAAGGCGCTGCCGAACACGGACGCTATACGTGCCGACGGTGGCGGCTGCACGGCGAGAGGAGCATCATGGGATGGCGCGCACGACGCGGCGACCCCACAAGGGGCAAACCGATCACCCAACAGACGGCCATAAAGACAAGCGCTTCCTCTCGCAGCTCAGTCAGGAACAGAGTGACGCGGTAGACACGCTCCGGGCTGCGACACCCGATTTGGCCGCGGCCCTGCGCACCGCGGCGCCTGAGGGACGCGCTGCCGCCACGGCAGCGTTGGCGCCCGTCTCCGGCATTCCCGAGCCGGCCGCGCGCGAGTTTGCCGCCCGCCTCGGGGACGAGCGAGGCGGCGGCATGGACGATGCCGCCATCGTCGCGGAAGCGCTCGGAGTGCTCGACACGCGCAAAGAGGTCGCGCGAGAAGCCCGGCGCGCGCGCCTCCGGCTCCAATCCGCTGGCGCCCCCGCATCTATGTTCGGGCTCGCGCTGACGCGAGCGCCCGCCGGCGCACCCGCCGACATCGTATCCGCTCCCGCCACCACGACGACCACGGCGGAACCGGCGCCCGCCGATGGCGAAGGTGCACTCACCACCGCGCGCTTCGTGGAGGGATTCGCCACGCGCACGCGCGAGTCCGGCGAGATGTCGCTCGTGCTCGGTTGGCAGGAGGGCGCCAGCGTCGACTACTTGCGCGGCTACCTTCTCCAGCTCGACTTTTGGGAACACGGCGTGCGCGACTTCGTCATCACCGAGCCGCTGTCGCGCGCGCGTTTCCGCGAGGAGTATGCATCAAGCGACACACAGGAGATCACCTACGTCCCCGTCAGCTGGGCAGAAGCGCGGCAACTCGTGTTGGAAGCGCTCGCCGTCAACGAGTGGCGCGGCAGTGCGGTGCATGCGGAATTCGCGCTGCACCGCGCGCAGATCGAGGGCCGCTTGCTCGCGGATCCGCAGGACGACGCGATGCGCGCCGAAGCGCAGGCGGCGGCCCGTGCGGGAGACCGCCGCTATATCGCGCCGGATCTAGAGCCGGAGGAAGTCGTCAGCAACTGGCTCGGCGCCTGGACCTTCGGCGACTTCGGCCTCACCTATGATGTGCTGGCCGACGACAACCCGTTGCGGCGCGGCCACTCGCGCGAGGAGTTCGTCGCCCTGCGCAGACAATGGCTCGGCGAGGCAAACCCGGCGGCGCTGCGACTCACCCTGGTACGCGAGCAGCCGCAGCGGGCTGGTGCGCTCTGGGTGCCGGGCGCCGGCGGTGGCACGACCCTCGGCGAGCAGAAGGATCTGGAAGCGTTCTGGTCGCTCGTGCTCCATGAGACACCCGTCGCCGGCCAGCTCGACGAAATGCCCATGGCGACGTTGACCAGCCAGGAGACCGGTCGCCACTGGTATTGGACGGCCTTCACCCTCGGCCGGGACCGCGCCAGTGGTCTCTGGCTCATCAGCCGCCTCCGCGATGAAGGCGCGATGAGCCAGGCGCTCAAGCTCGACGAGCTACAACGCCGCATTCAAGAAGCTCACCAGGAGGTCGAGCGGATCACCCAGGCGCCACCGCCTGACCCGCGTAGCGCCGAAGCGCGCGAGGCGCTGCAAACCAT
>Ga0070706_100001465_pt1 | contig 24824 bp, 17 predicted proteins | sample KBSK5501metaG_FD_65476 | JGI IMG/M metagenome (GOLD analysis project Ga0070706, IMG submission 65476) | Corn, switchgrass and miscanthus rhizosphere microbial communities from Kellogg Biological Station, Michigan, USA - KBS K5-50-1 metaG | ecosystem: Host-associated > Plants > Roots >... | reverse complement strand
CCGGCAATCCTGCCCACTACATTAAAACTGAGTGCTTCTCCGTTCCAACAGCACCTAACCTAGCCTTTTGGAACCAGTACTGTGATCCCCTGCCACCGAGCCTCGGCGGCACTCCTGTGGATCCGAATTCATTGTTGTGCTTCAACTTGCGCGGCAATGCCGGGCGCAATATTTTGATTGGTCCGGGCTTAACCAACGTGGACTTCTCCGTGTTCAAGAACAATTACATCAAGAGAATCTCGGAGAATTTTAACGTGCAATTCCGCGCGGAGATTTTCAACATTCTCAACCATACCAATTTCGCACCCCCGACCACGCCAGACAACAGCGATATTTTCGACTCCACGGGTTCTGTAAGCGATGTGGCGGGTTTGCTATCCAGGACTACAACTACGGCGCGGGAGGTGCAGTTCGCGGTGAAAATAATCTGGTAACCGATAATCTAGTAATCGTTAATCTGGTAGACAAAGACAGGCAACAAGTTCCTCAGGAGAGAAGATGAAGAAAGCGTACATGATGTTCCTGGTAATCCTAGGTTTACTAACCGTGGGGGCTGCGAGCGACCAGGGTGCGCCGCTGACGCTGGTCCAGACGTTCAAGCTGCCCACGGAAATAAAGGGTAGGTTCGACCACTTCGGGATCGATCTCAAAGGTCATCGGCTCTTCGCCACTCCAGAGGATTACCACGCTCTCCTGGTTCTTGATTACCGAACCGGAAAAATACTTCAGACCGTTCGCGGCATCGAAAAACCGCATGCCGTGGTTTATCGCGACGATATTGATCGCATTTATGTGACGGATGGCGAAGCCGGTGTTGTGCGGGTCATTGATGGGAAGACTTACAAGATCCTCAAAAGCGTTGCGCTCCAACTCGATGCCGACGCAATGAGCTACGATCCTGCGACCAAACTTCTATACGTTGTCAGTGGCGGCAAAGACGTCAAGATGACTTATTCAACGTTGAGTGTCGTTGATTCAACGGCCGGTGAGAAACTCGCGGATATTAAGGTCGAAGGCGACACTCTGGAAGTCATGGCGTTGGAGAAATCGAGCCAAAAACTCTACCTTAACAATCGGGCGAAGAACGAAGTGCCAGTGATTGATCGCGAAAAGCGCAGTATCCTGGAAACTTGGCCGGTCACTTTAGGAAAGATGAACGTGTCCATGGCGTACGACGAGGCCAACCATCGTCTTTTTGTGGGCTGCCGGAGTGGGCACATTGTGGTATTTGATACGAAAACCGGCAAAGAACTACGGGCGCTGAAGATTGCAGAAGGTATTGATGACCTTCATTTCGACGCGCGCAGCAAGCTACTCATTGCCGCCTGCGCAGCGGGATCGGTGGACATCTATAAAGAAGTTGATCCCGATCACTATCAATCGCTTGGGCAACTATCTTCCCGAGCTGGAACCAGAAACGGACGGCTGGTGCCTGAACTGCGCCAATACTTTTTAGCAGTTCCGGAGAAAGACGGCGCGAATGCTGAGATCCGGGTATACAAAGTTCAGTGACGCCGGCTTACTGTTTGTCTGACGTGGCTGTAACTAACATCCGGGGTCTCATTACTTCGTTTTCTCCAACGTCACCGTTGGCGATTTGAACGATGAAACGGCTGCCCTGACCTTCAGTACTTAACACCCTGATCTCGGCATTGTGCGCACTGCAAATGGATTTCACAATGGCGAGACCTAGACCGGCACCTCCGGAATCGCGGGAACGTGCTTTGTCGGTTCGATAGAATCTCTCGAAAACGTGGGGAAGAGCTTCCGCAGAAATTCCGACGCCGGTATCTGCAACTTCCAGCAGCGCGCCCGTTTCGTTCGCCCGAACGGCGATTGTCACCTGTCCGCCAGCAGGGGTGTACTTAATAGCATTGTCGGTAAGATTGACGATTACCTGCTTCAATCGGGTCTTGTCTCCTTCGATCCAGACGTCTGGGCTGACGTCACAACGAAGCGAAACCGACTTTTCCTCGGCGAGAAGTCTCATTTGGTCTGCGGTCGAACTGGCCAACTCGCCTAAATCCAGCGGCAGTTTTTCAATACACGCTTCGCCGGCATCCAGCCGAGAAATGATAAGCAGTTTCTCGACGATCCTGGACAATCGGTGAGTCTCTTCCAGCGCACTCCCGATCTGGTCAACGATTTCGGTTGGAAGGCGTGGGTGCTGAACGATTCCCTCCAGTTCCAACTGGAGTATGGTCAACGGCGTCCGCAATTCATGCGAAGCATCGGCGGAGAAGCGCGCAATGTGCTGGAATGCATTCTCCAGGCCCGCAATCATGTGATTCAGGGAAATGGACAAGCGCTCAAGCTCGTCCCCTGTCTTGATCACCGGTAGCCGCTCGCTCAAATTGGTGGAGGTTATACCTTCGGCATGCCGTGTGATGTCCGCGACTGGGCTGAGAGATTTTCTCATCAGCCAATAGCCGCCTACCACAGCAAGTGAAACAATCAACGGCATGTAAACAGCCAGCGTTTCCGACAATCCATGCAAGACGTCTTCAATTCGTCGATCAGACAGGCCACTTTCGATCCAATACTGGGTCCCGTCTGAATTTGTCAGCACAATTCCCCCGATGACCAACAGGTAGCCATCAGGCATTTTTATTTGTCTCGAATATTCCGCTTGCCGCTTTTCCACTGGCAATGGAATAAGCGAAGGATCGAAACTGTTGTCTTTGGGTGCTCCCGAAACATATACGGTGCTGCCGTCGGCTCGGCTAATACGAAGAAAGTATCCATTGACCTCTGGCGCATAAGCTTCAGTGACTTCCCTGGAAAGCCACTGCGCTCCTTTAGTGGGGAAACCAGCGAATAGCTGCAATCCCATGGAACGAGACCGCTCAATGAGCGATCTCTGAAGTTCTGAGGTGAGATATCGCTCGAGACCGAGATAGATCGACACTCCAAAGACGAGCAAGGCGCCTGCCAGGAGTCCCGCGTACCAGGCGGTCAGTCGAAAACGAAGGGACTTAGTGTTCACGATTGCTCCGCGCCACTAATGGCATAGCCAACGCCTCGGACCGTCTTGATCAACTTGTGCTCATGGGCGTCATCAACCTTGTCGCGAAGATGTCGAACATAGACATCTACGATGTTAGTAATGCCGTCAAAACTTTGATCCCAAACATGTTCGATAATCATGGTTCGAGAAAGGACTCTGCCAGCGTTCGACATCAGATATTCCAGCAATGCATATTCTTTTAAGGTGAGGTCAATCCGTTTGCCGGCTCTTCTCACTTGTTGCGAAAGGCGATCAAGTTCGAGGTCATCCACTCGGACGCTATTGCTGCGGCTTACCGAGCCTCGTCGCAATAATGCTTTCACACGGACTAGCAGTTCGGCGAATGCGAAGGGCTTGGTCAGATAGTCGTCAGCGCCTGCCTCAAAATTACCTACCTTGTCGGATACTGCATCTCTCGCGGTCAAGATAAGAATAGGAACATCCGAATCTTTTCCGCGAATACGGCGCAAGACCTCGGTGCCATCCATAAGAGGCAACATTAAGTCCAGAATTACCAGGTCATAGTCGTAAGTGTTCGCCATTTCGAGCCCACTCTTGCCGTCATTCGCCACGTCAACTGCAAAGCGCTCAGCCGCCAAACCGCGGGCGACAAAACGTGACACTTTGGGCTCGTCTTCCACCAACAAGACTCGCATTTTCGACCTCGCTCTCTCCATATATATGAAGAATGCAAGACATGAATACTACATGAATCAAAGATTAAAGTTCATTCAGTCTCGGCCATGTGACGTGATTGCCACAAGGTGACTGGCGTCGTCGCGTGCTTGTCTTAATAACATTTTACCTGGCGTTCATGGCATCTTCATTTGTTTCGGCTACCTAGGATGATATGCAAGTTCATGTCATTAAAGGTCAGACTCAATTTCTGGCTTTCCGTGCCATGCACTGGAAGCTGGTTGTGCCTGTCGTTATGCGTTAATCCCCAGCAAAATCTCGATCGTTTACCTTGCGCTGAGCGGCGGAAGGCGAGTGGCCCAACTTGGCTGAACAGCGTCCTACACATATTCGATGGCGAATTCTGTCGATTGTGACCTTAATTATGGTTGCGACGGCGCTCGGCCGTCTAAATCTAGGCATCGCCGGTAAGTACATTCAGGATGAGTTTAGTTTCACCACTCAGACCATGGGGTGGATTCTCGGGGCTTTCAGCTTCGGATATGCCCTTTTTCAAATTCCATGTGGCTGGGCCGGCGATCGTTTTGGTCCGCGTACCACGCTGACGTTTGCCATATTGTGGTGGTCAACTTTCACCGTTTTAATGAGTTTCGTTCCTTCGCTGTTCCGTAGTTCGTGGTGGAATCTCGCGTGGGCATTTGCAATTGTTCGATTTTTTACTGGCGCCGGTGAGGCTGCGAGCTATCCCAATGCCAACAAGATAGTCGCATTCTGGACGGCGAAGGAGGAACGCGGCATCGGGAGCAGCTTGCTGCTGGGTGGAGTCGGCGCAGGCGGGATTTTCGCGCCGATTCTGCTTTCCAGAGCCATCGAGCGATGGGGATGGCGTTCTTCTTTCGTTCTGAGCGGACTGCTTGCGGTGACAATCGCGCTGGTTTGGTTTCTGTATTCCACCAACCGGCCGGAGGAACATCGTGCCGTCAACTCAGCTGAACTGAATCTGCTGGGATCAACTTGGCGCGGCAACGGCCATCATTCATTTCAGTTAAGTGGTACTCCGTGGGGCAAGATTCTTTCCAGCAAGTCGGTTTGGGGACTGATCCTGAGTTATTTCTGTCATGGCTACACGCCATACATTTTCTTCACCTGGTTCTTCATTTACCTTACGCGCGTTCGAGGCCTGACCGTCGCAAGGGGCGGCTGGTGGGGGGCGACTCCATTTATCGCCATGACATTGATGGCGCCACTCGGGGGCTGGCTGTCCGACAAAGCCGTGACTCGCTTTGGCCGGCGTCATGGACGCCGAAGCACAGTGTGGATCGGCATGACTGCATCCGCGCTCATGCTTCTTGCGGGTGGTCGCGCGGTAGGCGATACCTCAGCCATTTTGCTGCTGTCCCTTGGGGCGGGGTTCAGCAGCTTTGCTGCTCCAAGTTGGTGGGCTAGTTGCATCGACATGTCTCCGAATTATTCGGGATCACTTTCTGGTTTGATGAACACGTGCGCCAACATTGCCGGCGGCATCGCGCCGATTCTGACGGCACACTTGGCGACCGCATTTGGCTGGACCACAGCGCTGGATGTCGCGGCATTGGTGAGTTTCTCGGGTGGCGTCATCTGGTTGGCTGTGGACGCCAGCGACAATATTGAAACGGATGCGGAATTCAGATTCAGAGAGGCAGGAGCAATCTAAACCTACATTCAATACTGGTGGCAAAATCAGCAGGTGGGGCGAGTTTTACTTCGATTGGATTTGCAAGGAGGCGTTCGTGAAGAGAATGACGACCGTGTTTCGCGAAATGTTGGAGAGCCCAGGAATTATCCACGCCCCGATTGCTTATGACCCCTTGACCGCGAGAATTGCGGAGCAGGTCGGATTTCGAGCCTTGGACTTAGGTGGCTACGCTCTAGGGGCGAGCTCATGTGTGCCGGAGCCGCTTCTCAGCCTGGAAGAAGTTCTCATGGCGACGCGACGCATTACCGCTGCAGTATCTATCCCCTTGATGGTCGACGGCGGCGCCGGCTATGGAGATCCGGTTCACGTAATTCGAACCATCCAAGAGCTCGAACGCGCTGGCGCTGCTGCCGTCCATATTGAAGACCAGGTTTATCCAAAGCGTGTGCACTATCACAAAGGTCTTGAGCATGTGATTTCGGCTGAGGAAATGTGCGAAAAGATTCGCTACGCGGTACGAGCTCGCCGTGACCCAGACTTCGTAATCGCAGCCCGAACCGACGCTATGATTTCGGAAAGCTTCGCCGAGGGCATTCGCCGGGCGAACATGTATGCAGAAGCTGGAGCCGATATGGTGATGCTTTTTCCCAACACGATTGAAGAAGCCTGCAGAGCTCCAGTTGAGGTACGTGCGCCGCTGATCTTTGTGAACAGCGAAGGCAATCGATTTGGAAGGCCGATCTTTTCGATAACAGACCTTCAAAGCATGGGCTACAAGATGGCCAATGACGCAATCAGCGCGATCATGGTCGCTTTCAAAAGCGTAAAAGACCTATTTTCGCGTCTTCATGAAACCGGCCGTACGGGCATGGACCAATCGGTTTTCGTTAAGGTGCGCAAGGAAGTTGAAGACGCCATCGGGCTGGAGGAGTTTTACCGGATCGAGGAAGAAACGGTGGAAAAGAAAGCCTAGAAACTTCCATCCGTTCTACCACTGGATCCCAAAAGGAACGTTACAGCGTGGACCAAAACCCTTCACCCGTCGAAGCTGCAAAAATCCAGAACACGAACTTAGTTCCCACCCGGGTGCGTTGGCATGTAGTTACGCTGCTGGCGATCATGGCCGGATTGACCTATATCGATCGGCTCAATCTCGGAATTGCCGGCAAGTACGTTCAAGAAGAATTCAAATTTGATTCCCAGACCATGGGCTGGATCTTCGGTGCATTCAGCTTGGGCTATGCCGTATTTCATCTTCCCGGAGGATGGCTAGCGGATCGCTTCGGATCGCGCCGTGTCTTAACAGGAGCGATTCTGTGCTTTTCCATTTTTACGGCGGTAACCGCGATCGCGCCCAGCCTGCCTGTCCTGGGATTGCTTGGAGCGGCATGGTCATTTGCAATTATTCGCTTCGTCATGGGGCTTGGCGAGGCGGCTGCCATCCCAGTTGGCAACAAGATGATGGCTTACTGGCTGGGAGAAAAAGAGCGTGCGTTTGGAACCAGCATTTTCCTGGCAGGAGTTGGAGCAGGAGGCGTCGCCGCACCCGTTCTTGTTGGCTGGATGATCAGACACTGGGGTTGGCGAGCGTGCTTTTTGCTCTTAGGAGCTGCTGGAACAGTTTTGGGGGCTCTTATCTACAAATACGTGACTAATCATCCGGAAGAGCATCCGGGAGTCAATGCGGCAGAGCTCGCGAGTATCCGTTCTTCTTCGAAAATTGGACCGACTCCAAACCAGAGCGTTGTGGTCAACAAGGTTCCATGGATTAAGGTTTTTTCGAGTCCCTCCATGCGGGGACTGATGATCAGCCATTTTTGTCTGGTATATCCGGTCTACATTTTCGTGACCTGGTTTTTTATTTACCTGGTACGCGTGCGCGGTGTCGCCATACCAAAAGCAAGTTTGTGGACATCGGCGCCTTTCATAGCCAATTTGTTTATGGTTCCTCTGTGGGGATGGCTCTCAGACCGTGCAGGGGAAACGCTTGGCAAACGGCGAGGGCGGAGAGCGACCGTGTGGCTAGGCGTGGCCTGCTCCGCGGGCCTGCTCTGGTCGGGAAGCCATACAGCAAATAACACGCTTGCGATCGCGCAACTTGCAGCTGCGGGTGGACTCAACTTCGCCGCCTCTTCTGTTCTTTGGACTACATGTAATGACATTGCGGCAAAGTATTCAGGATCGATTTCCGGCCTTATGACCACCTTTGGCAGCCTGGGAGGATGGTTGTCACCGATCCTAACCGCTGCCATCGAGACTCGATTTGGTTGGACCTACGCTCTGGATTTTGCGGCGTTGGTGACTCTGGTCAGCGGTTTCGCGTGGTTTCTGATAAACGCTGATCAAGCGATAGATTAATCACCAGATCAGTTTCAGACCGAGTTGTACCTGACGCGAAGGAGTTTGGGTCGAGTTGATCAAACCAGCGCCAGAAACCGGATTCCCCAGCTCATCGAAAACGGCCTGGTGGTCGAGAGGCGGAGCAAAATTCGGATGGTTGAAAGCATTGAAAATCTCAACTCTTAACTGTGCATTAAAACGATCCGCGATTTTTTTGATGTAGGTATTCTTCAAGACTGACAGATCGAAATTCGAGACCCCCGGGCCGATGATGGAATTGCGCCCGGTGTTGCCACGGAGTGTGGCCGGGCTGGGGAACGCAAAGCACTCCAGCTTGAGGTAGTCAGCAGGATTCCCGACATTAATAGGGTTGTTGCACGTTCCTCCGGTGAGACGAATCGGTACGTCGTAGGGATCGGTGCTGTTCAAGCCTAAAGGATCGCCACCGATGGTGACCGTGAATGGGGAACCTGTGCTGGCTTGGTAAGTTCCGCCGAACTGCCATCCACTGGCCAGTGATCCCTCAATCCCTCGGAGTGATGCAGGTGAGGGAATCTCCCAGGTAAAACGCACCGAAAGGTTGTGTGCGACGTTGAAATCGGAAAGTCCGCGATTGAGACGAAGGTCAAACCACGGCAAACTTGCAATGGAGTTGGCAAATTGATCGCCGGCGATAGTTGCCGAACCTGTATCAATGCTCTTCGCCCAAGTGTAGGAAGCCTGGGCCTGCACACCATGCGCAGTCCTTCCTTTGAGCTGTAGTTGAAGGGCGTCGTAGTTCGAGTCACCCCGCCACATGAGAATGTCGAGCCGGCCGACATTAGGATTCAGCTTCTGTCCACCGCTGGCGGGCCACAAGTATCCTGCGGGCGTAAGTTGGGGCAACACAATGTTACCGTCATCGACGCGGAAGGGTTGATGCACGCCGCGTGAGCCCACATAGCCTATCAACGCAGTCGAATTCTTGGTGGGATCAAGCTCAACGTTCAGGTTCCACTGCATCACGTAATTGCGCGATGGATCAGGTTGAATGTAAATATTTCGCAGCGTCTTTGGATCCGCGGAAGACAGCGATACCGCGGTGAGCGGAAATGAGTTTGCCGGCAGATTGGTGGGTGTACCGAGTTGAAAAAATGGAGCGGCAAATAATGACAGCAGCTCAAATTCGTATGGCAGCGGAAGGACGTCGAACATACCAAATCCGGATCGTATGGCGACCTTTCCGTTTCCAAACGGATCCCAGGCCAAACCGAGTCGGGGCTCGAAGTTGCGCAGAGTCGGGTTAGAAAAATATGGGTCGCCAAGGTGGGGAAGAGGATCTGTCAGGTGTCGCAGGGTAGCAAGTCTTCCATGCGCGTCCGTGGGGACAGTTGCCATCTCGTATCGAATTCCAAGATTCACGGTGAAGTTCCTGTACCATCGAAAGTCATCTTGTGCGTAGGCGGACGCCACAGTTTGCCGGAGACCTCGCGGGGAAATTGTTCCTGGCAGCCCGATGTCCAGCGAGTAAGGACGGTTCCTAAGAAAATCGGAAATTGACTTAAACGTGAACACCCCATTTGGGTTGCTTTCCGCCAGCGAGTTGTTCCGTATGCGCTCGAGGGAGACGCCGAACCGCAACGAATGGTTGCCCCTGCTGAGTGCGATGTCGTCGTACGCCTGGATAGAGTTCCAATGAAAATTGAAAACCGAACTCGCACCTAAACCTCCTGCAAAGTCGGTAAGTTCGAGTACGCTGATGCCGCCCGCCGTATGTCCCGGAAGGAATCCCAGCGACACATCGCCCGCCAATGGGTTGATTGCTCCCGGTGTTTGTCCCAGCAAGGCAACGACTCGGTTAAATCCCAATCGAAACGAGTTGACTGATTGTGATCCGAAAGTGTGGCTCTCCAAAAGAGTAAAAAGCTGCCGCCTGCTTTGTACGCCAGTCAATTTGGTGTCGAGTTTATCGGGTTGGGTTGTCTTTGCAGCGTCGAAGACGTAGGTACCAGAGAGATTGTCGTGCTCACTGAATTTTCGATCCAGTCGGGTCGTGAAGTAATTCTCTCCCGTGACCTGTTGACCTGAAAATGTGAAGATCCCCGTGTCGCCCGGAGGCAGAATTCTGCCATTGGGTAAAGGATAGAACGCCAGGTAAGGCGCAACCTGCGAATCGACTGTAACGTTGCCCGATGAAAGCTGACCGCTTCGGGCCGCCGGTGAAAGCACGGTATCCACTTGGGTAGTGCCCAACGATTGTCGGAGTCCTTCGTAATTAGCGAAGAAGAAAGTGCGATCTTTCTGAATTGGCGCGCCTGCGGAAGCTCCAAACTGATTACGGCGGAACGGAGGTTTTGTCACATCAAAAAAATTGCGCGCGTCCAGAGCACTGTTGCGTAAAAACTCGTACACGGTGCCATGAAACGAGTTGCTTCCAGAGCGCGTCACGGCATTGATAACTCCGCCGGAAGAACGACCATACGTAGCAGGATAGTTGCTAGTGACGACCGAGAATTCCTCGACAGCGTCCGCGCCTAAATCGAGTCCCAAGACGCTGCCCGGCGCCGCATTCGCGTAGTCGTTGATGCTGATTCCATCCAGCAGATAATTGTTTTGTTGCGGACGTCCGCCGGAAACGCTGATCTGCGCTCCAAAGCCACGCTGTCCGCGGCCAGAACTGGTATTGGTGGCGTCAGGCTGGGTCCGAACGGAGGAGACTCCCGCCTGAAGTGTGGCTGCCTGGGTCCAATCACGCCCGTTGACCGGCATGTCGCGCACAGTCTCCGAACTTACGACTCCACCCATAGACGATGAACCAGGCGTCTTGTGACTAGGCTGATTGTTAGCAGGTTGCAGCGTGAGGCTAACCACACTCTGGTTTCCGTTAGTGATCGCTACAGTGGCGGTCGCGTTCGAGAATCCAGGCATAGAAGCCATGATTGAATAATTTCCTGGCGGAAGATCGGACGCGGAAAAGAAGCCGCGTGCATCGGTGGTGAGAGCCGTGGCGTTGTTTGTACTCAAGTTTTCGATTGAGATGTGGGCATTGGGGACAGGCGCACCAGAAGGATCTGTGATCGTGCCACGAAGGCCACCGGCAATCTGGGCTCCGGTCCGAGGGGAGAAAAGTAAGAGTATTCCGAAGAACAGCGCGAAACGGAGATTCAATCGTCTATACACTTCGCGAAACATAGGTCAATTGCAAGCCTGTAGATAGCCCCGAAGCAAGAAGGAGCGGCATGCCTTCAAGGAACGAAGGTCCGAGATGCGCGAGTAGTGAGTCGTTTCCCTCAGCATGGTGGTCTTGGAACATTAAATTGGACAGAACGCTGAATGAAAGTTTGTTCAGGAAGTTAGAAGTGTAAACGCGCGTTCTACTCTGAACGCCATTTCATACTGGATTCAGAATGTCTTAATGTGCCGTGGCTATAGTCATTCGCTTGTTGCCGCTCTTACTCGCGTCCGGTAGCGTCGCGCCGACACGGGGTCGCGAGCCTGAATGAACCCGTCTTCGAATTTCCAGGAGGATCGTGTGAACAAGGCTCTTGTACTCTTTGTTGCGCTGGTGTTTGGTTTACTGGGTACCGGTCGAGCCGAGAATTCCGTGGGGCAAAAGGCGCATGGTACGAAAGCGAAAGTCGCTGCAGGGAAAGCCCCACTGCGACTGGTGAAGACAATTCTCTTGCCCAACATCGAGGGGGATTTCGATCATTTTGGTATTGACCTCAAAGGGGATCGTCTATTCCTCACTGCCGAAGATCACCACAGCGTCGAAGTATTTAATCTGAAATCGAATACCCGAATTCACAGCATCGGCGGTTTAGACGAACCACACAACGTGAGATATCTTCCCGATCGCAACAAGCTGGTGGTGGTGGATGGTGGCGCCGGCGAAGTAAAATTTCTCAAGGGTGATTCTTACAAGCCAATCGATTCTGCCAAGCTGCTGGAAGGCGCTGACTCTGCCGTTTTCGACCCAGGGTCGGGTTATCTTTACGTTGCCGCCGGTGGCAAGGATGCCCATCTGGACTACTCCAACCTTAGCGTCACCGATACAAATGAAGACAAACATTTAGGCGACATCCGGATCGAGTCTCCTATTTTAGAAGCGATGGCCCTGGAAAAGTCGGGGCCGCGTATGTTTGTAAGCGACACCGCGCATAGTCAGGTATTGGTCATCGATCGCGAAAAGCGCGCGGTAGTTACCAGATGGCCTGTCACCGGCAGCCAGAATAATGTCACGATCGCGCTGGACGAGCCCAATCACCGGCTTTTCCTGGTGACTCGTACACCTCCCCAGTTCGTCGTCATGGATTCGGATAATGGGAAGCAGATCAGGAGTCTGCCGGCCGTGACTGGCGCCGACGATATGTTTTTTGACGCTGCCCGCAAACGGATTTATGTCACGGCACGTGAAGGCCACATCATGGTCTACGAACAAAAAGATCCCGATACCTATTCGCTATTGGCAAAAGTTCCAGGCTCGGTCGGCGGAAAAACATCTCTGTTGGTCCCCGAATTAAACCGCTTATATGTTGCAGTTTGTAAAGCCGGAGGTTCGAAGAAGGGATCGAAGGTCGCGAAGGTCGAGATTTTTGAGGTGCAATGACCCGGACCGAATTTCGAGAAGCTCGTGCAAGTGGACAATAACTAGTATCATGCCGGGCCGGCGAAATCCGCCGAATCGCGAGTAACGGGATGTGCGGGAATGGTACTGGCAGCTTCTCCAAAAAAGCTGGTGGTTGCTGCATCGCGCGAGCCTCTCAATGGCAACCAGATTCGAGGGTTTTGGGCTGCATGGGGCGGATGGGCCCTCGATGGAATGGATTCATTCATCTATGCCCTGGTGATGGTGCCGGCATTGCGCGAATTGCTGCCACGCTCCGGAATTCCCGACACTCCCGCCAACGAAGGCCTTTATGGTGGGTCACTCTTTGCTCTCTTTTTGGTCGGCTGGGGGATGGCATTCCTCTGGGGCCCTTTGGCTGACAGATTCGGTCGCGTTCGTACTCTCATGCTCACCATCGCGTGGTATTCACTGTTCACTTTTCTCGGCGCGGTTGCTGCCAGAGTTTGGCAACTGGCGGCGTTTCGCCTGCTGGCCGGCATCGGTATTGGAGGCGAATGGGCGATGGGTGGAACGTTTGTTGCGGAAGAATGGCCCGAAAGTCGTCGCAAGATGGGCGCCGGCCTGATGCATACCGGCTATTATTTCGGATTCTTTTTGGCTGCGCTGTTGAACTACATCGTCGGAGCCAAGTACGGCTGGAGGGCCCTGTTCGCAGTCGGCGGGGCGCCAGCTCTTCTGATAGGTTTCATCCGCTACGGGGTAACCGAGCCGGACCGCTGGGTCCACAAAGTAGAACAGATCAAGTCATGGTCGGTGACGCGGTCGTTTTTCATGCTTTTTTCGCCAACTTATCGTCGGCGCACGATCTTGAATTGCTTGTACGTATTGGTGTCGATTGTTGGCTTGTGGGCGGGGGTCGTATATGTGCCGTCCGCCGTAATTAACCTTGCATCGAGAGCGGGGCTGAGCCCGGTCGAAGCCACTCGGCTGTCTTCCTACGCCACTATGTTGCTGTCGCTGGGTACGATTTTTGGCTGCATAGTGTTACCTGTTTTTGCGGAAAAGCTTGGCCGCAGGGCAACGCTTGCGTTGTACTTCGCAGTGATGTTGGTATTTATTCCGCTGGCTTTTGGCTATGCATTTTATCTGCCGACGCGCGCGCTCGCGGCTTTCATCACTTGTTTACCTTTCCTGGGATTTGGTGGCGCCAATTTTGCCATGTATACGTTATGGCTGCCAGAGCAGTATCCAACCGAATGCCGTGCAAGCGCTTTTGCACTTGCGATCTCGATCGGCCGCTTCGTTGGAGCGGGAATTACGTTTTTAGTCGGTGCCGGTGTTTCGCATTTTCACAGCATCGGCATTCCTGTGGCTCTGACCAGTGTCGCGTTTGTGCTCGGGCTAGCTCTCTTGCCATTTGGCGAAGAGACTACGGGCAAGCCGCTGCCGGCTTGAGTTGTGGGATTATTGCCGAAGGGAAGCTAAGGTATTAAAAACGTCATGATTCATACTGGTCGTCATTTCCTGCAAATCCCGGGTCCAACCAATGTTCCAGATCGAGTCCTTCGGGCTATCGATCGCCCTGTGAATGACCACCGAGGCCCGGAGTTCGCAAAACTGGGGATGGAAGTTCTGGAAAATATTCGCCCGGTTTTCCAAACAACCGGGCCGGTGATTATTTATCCGGGGTCCGGTACCGGCGCCTGGGAAGCAGCCGTAGTAAACACGCTTTCTCCCGGCGACCGTGTGCTGATGTTCGAGACGGGTCATTTTTCGCTGCTCTGGCGTCAACTTGCGGAAAGATTCGGGATCAACGTGGAGTATGTCCCCGGCAACTGGCGCAGCGGAGCCTCGGCTGCGGAGCTGGAATCACGCCTCGCTTCGGACCAACAGCATGTTTTCAAAGCGGTCATGGTGGTTCACAACGAAACCTCGACCGGAGTGACCAGCCGCATCTCTGAAATTCGACGTGCCATGAATAACGTTCACCATCCGGCGTTGCTGATCGTTGACACGATTTCGTCCCTGGCGTCGACCAACTACCGTCACGACGAATGGGAGGTGGATGTCACCATCGCCGGGTCGCAGAAGGGTCTCATGCTCCCCCCGGGGATAAGTTTTAACGCTGTTTCGGAAAAGGCAATCGCAGCCAACAAGCGAGCCAAACTACCACGATCCTATTGGGACTGGCAGGAGATGTTGAAGCCTAACCAGAGCGGTTTTTTCCCATTCACGCCGGCCACCAATATGCTCTACGGCTTGCGGGAAGCGCTGTTGATGCTTCAAGAAGAAGGTTTGCCGAACGTATTTCGCAGACATGATCGTCACGCCGAAGCGGCTCGTGCCGCAGTGCGGGCCTGGGACTTGGAAATCGTCTGCGAAAACCCTCGTGAGTACTCCAGTTCGGTGACGGTGGCTTTTATGCCGAAGGGTCACGACGCGGACCAACTACGAAACGTCATTCTTGAAAATTTTGATATGTCGATAGGGGCCGGGCTTTCGAAGCTTACGGGCAAAGTATTTCGGATCGGCCATCTCGGCAGCTTCAACGATCTGATGCTGGCGGGAACGCTTAGCGGAATCGAGATGGGGCTTAGGTTGGCGGGCGTGCCTCATAAGGACGGTGGTGTTACGGCCGCGCTTGAATCCTTAGTCCAAGCAAAAACGAAGGTTGAGCCAGTGATGCTGGGCAAGTGACGCGTCCTGTGTTCGTGGCACGAGATTAAGTAGCGCGAGAAGGGACTTGACCGATGAGCACTGCGCCTAAATTGTCCAGGAGGCATGCAGGAAGGTTTTCAGCGACCACGAAGGTGCTGATTCTGATTTGTTTCATGTATGGGATCACGTACATCGATCGAGTGAACGTGAGCACAGCCGCTTCGGTATTCAAGCAAGATCTTCACCTCAACAACGCCCAGGTGGGACTTGTTTTTTCCGCATTTGCCTATCCTTATTTGTTCTTCCAGATCATTGGAGGTTGGGTAAGCGACCGTTTCGGAGCGCGTCTGACGCTGACCGTTTCGGCAATAATTTGGGCGACTGCAACTTTGTTTACGGGATTTGTCGGCAGCCTTGCCGCCATGCTTGTCGCTCGGGTTATGCTCGGGTTTGGAGAAGGCGCCACCTTTCCTACCGCTACGAGAGCCATGTCTGATTGGACAGTGGAAGGGAAGCGCGGGTTCGCTCAGGGGATCACCCATTCCAGTGCGCGGTTGGGCAACGCGCTAACACCGCCTTTGGTCGCTTGGCTGATTGCGCTGGTAACTTGGCGGGGATCGTTCATCATCCTCGGAATAATCAGTCTGGCTTGGGCAGCAGCGTGGGTCTGGTACTTCCGGGATGATCCCGGCGAGCATCCTGGAATTACGCCGGCGGAATTGGAAGTGCTGCCAAAGTATGCTTTGCGGAAAGAGAGAAAAAAAGATCCCGTACCCTGGGGACGCTTGGCTCGTCGCATGCTTCCCGTCACCGCGGTTTATTTTTGTTACGGCTGGACGCTTTGGCTCTACCTGGCGTGGATACCGTTGTTCTTTCTCCACAGCTACAATCTTGACTTGAAGAAGTCAGCACTCTTCTCCGGCGGTGTGTTCTTCGCGGGCGTTGTCGGTGACGCGCTGGGCGGGATCGTGAGCGACTACATCTACAGCAAGACGCGCGATTTGAATAAGGCGCGCCGTAACCTTGTGGTCTTGGGATTTCTTTGCTCGCTGGCTTTCATGGTGCCGATTCTGTTCTTGCATAATCTTACCTGGGCTGCCATCTGTCTGAGCATGGCGTTCTTTTTCGCAGAATTCACCATAGGGCCCATGTGGGCGATCCCGATGGATATCGCTCCCCGATTCTCCGGTTCCGCCAGCGGTTTGATGAATACAGGCTCCGCGCTGGCTGCCATCATTTCTCCTTTAGTCTTCGGGTACGTCATCGACAAAACGGGGAATTGGGAGTTGCCGTTTCTGGGCAGCATTGGTCTGCTGTTTTTGGGCTCTATCATGGCGTTTTGGATGAAGGCGGGAGAGGGGCTAGTCGGTGGCTCGTTTACTGCGGCGAAACAACCGGCAAGTTGATTTATAACCGGCAGAGCGCGCTAGACCTCAGAACATTTGTCCTCGCTAATTCCACTACCGCTGAGTTCCCACGCCAAGCCAGTTGATTCCTTTCCACAGGCGCGCGAGCTTGAAATCGAGCTAAAGCGCGAAATTCGTGGCGAAGTACGGTTTGATCGCGGCAGTCGCGCGTTATATGCAACCGACGCGTCTAACTACCGGCAAATTCCCATCGGATTGGTAGTCCCACGTGACGTCGATGACGTCATTGCGGCGGTAGGAGTGTGCTGGAAGTACGGTGCTCCCATCCTGGCTCGCGGTGCCGGCACGAGTTTAGCCGGACAATGCTGCAATGTTGCGGTCGTGTTCGATTTCACGAAGTACATGAACCGGATCCTCGAGGTCGACCCACACAAAAACATTGCGAGTGTGCAGCCGGGAGTTGTATTGGACACTCTCCGAAACCGGGCGGAAATACATCATTTGACGTTCGCGCCCGATCCTTCGACTCACAATCGATGCACCATCGGTGGCATGATCGGAAATAATTCTTGCGGCACTCACTCCTTACTCGGCGGGAAGACTGTCGACAATGTTGAGGATTTGCGCATTCTGCTCTACGACGGCACCCAACTTACAGTCGGACCAACTCCAGAAAGCGATCTCGATTTTTTTGTTCAGCAAGGCGGCCGTCGCGGCCAGATATACAGCAAGCTGCGCACAATTCGGGATCAGTATGGCGACCTGATTCGCGCGAAGTTCCCCCGTATTCCTCGGCGGGTCTCCGGCTACAACCTGGACGAATTGCTTCCGGAGAGAGGATTCAACGTGGCGCGCGCGCTAGTAGGCACCGAAGGCACCTGCGTCGTCGTCCTTGAGGCTAAACTTGCTTTAATCCAAAGTCCGCAGCATAGGACGCTGGTAGGACTTGGCTACCCAGATGCTTTTCTTGCGGCCGATCATGTTCCAGAGATTCTGGAGTTCGAACCGATCGGGCTCGAAGGCTTTGAAGGAAGTATTGTCGACGGCCTTCGGAAGAAGGGAGCGCCTAACCTAGAGCTCCTTCCGGAGGCCAGGGGGATTCTGCTTGTCGAGTTCGGGTCAGATGATCCGCGGCATTCTCAGGAGAAAGCTTTGAAGCTGATTGAGCGACTAAAACAAGTCAGCGATGCGCCGACCAGCCGGCTTTACTCGAAAACTGAAGCTAAAGCGGTTTGGCATCTTCGCGAAGCGGGTCCGCGCGCAGCCGCCTTTGCGCCCGGGGCGCTGCTCGAGTGGGAAGGATGGGATGACGCGGCCGTCGCCCCGGAAAAACTGGGAGCATACTTACGCGACATTCGGAAGTTGATGAATGAATACGAGTATCGAGGCTCGTTCTACGGACATTTTGGGCATGGTTGCATACACATGCGCGTAAGTTTTGATTTGGAGAGCGAGATTGGCATTCGTAAATATGGTGAGTTCGTCGAGCGGGCCGCTGACCTGGTAGTTGGCTACGGAGGATCGCTTTCCGGTGAGCATGGCGACGGCCAATCTCGTGGCGCATTGCTGCCCAAAATGTTCGGACCCGAGTTGATGGTGGCTTTCCGTGAATTCAAAGCGGTTTGGGATCCCGACAATAAACTGAATCCTCACAAAGTTGTTGACGCCTACCTTCCCACCGAGAACCTGCGTTTGGGGGCCGACTACAAGCCCCTCCAGCCACAAACGCATTTCAAATTTCCTGACGATGATGGCTCCTTCGCGAAAGCTACACTGAGATGCATCGGATTGGGAGCTTGCCGCAAGAGTGACGGGGGTTCGATGTGTCCCAGCTACATGGTCACCTTCGAGGAAGAGCACAGCACCCGCGGCCGGGCACATATGCTTTTTGAACTGCTTCAGGGTGAAGTGCTAACCAAAGATTGGCAAGATGAACATGTCAAGAAATCGCTCGACCTGTGTCTGGCGTGCAAGGGGTGCAAATCGGAATGTCCAGCCAACGTCGATGTTGCGACGTTCAAGGCGGAATTTCTGTCGCATTATTACGAAAGCAAAGGCCGTCCGCTGCATGCTTATGCTTTTGGCATGATCGATCGCTGGGCACGGCTTGCATCCTTCGCGCCACGGTTAGTGAATTTTCTCAACCACGCTCCGGGAATCAGCCAGCTTGTACGAAAAGTATTGGAACTACCGAAGCAGCGACAGATACCCGAATTTGGTGAATTGAGTTTTCAAAAGTGGGCGGAGAAGACCCGAGTTCCCGAGCTGGAAGGTGAGACTGAGATCGAACCAGATTTGTCAGGGTCGACGCAGAGGGAAGTCATTCTGTGGCCGGATACGTTTAACAATTATTTTTATCCGGAAACTGGCCAGGCGGCGGTGGATGTACTCCGACATGCAGGGTTCAAGGTAATCATCCCGCGGCAACTCTTATGCTGCGGACGTCCACTCTATGACTTCGGCATGTTGGATCGAGCAAAGCGATACTTGCAAAACGTAATGCACGTGCTAGGCAAGCAGATTGACAGTGGAATTCCAATAGTCGTCCTGGAGCCGAGTTGCGCCTCAGTCTTTCGGGATGAATTGCGCAATCTATTTCCAGCAGATCGTCGCGCCACTCGGCTGCGCGCCCAGACCTTCCTGCTTAGCGAATTTCTCGAACACCACGCGCCTGGCTTTCGTCTTCCAGAGTTGTCAAGGAAAGTGCTGCTTCATGGTCATTGCCATCACAAGGCATTAATGAAGATGAACGATGAAGAGTCGGTGCTTCGGAAGGTGGGAGTTGATTTGCAATTGCTGGATTCTGGCTGCTGTGGCATGGCCGGCTCGTTTGGGTTTGAAAAGGACAATTACAATGTGTCATTAGCCGTTGGAGAGCGAATCTTGCTGCCGGCCGTTCGACAGGCCGCGCCAGAAACTTTGATTGTTTCCGATGGCTTTAGCTGTCGGGAGCAGATACTTCAGATCACGGGGCGGAAAGCAGTTCATTTGGCGGAAGTGTTGCAACTCGCACTGGGTAAGGGTAACCGGACCGGGTCAGAACAATCTTCAAGGCAATCAGCTAGCGTTCCCTAGCACAAGAGGAAGAACATTTCATGGTCAACTAGATGTTAGCGAGTAGTTTCCCCAACGAGAATATGCGCGATATATGGCTCCACCCGACTCGGACTTCGAACTGGGACAGCGATCCTCTCTCTGGAAATCCGCTGCGAGGCGAGCAACTTGATCTGCTGCTTAGCCTGATTGCCGACCATTACACTCCTGGCTCGACAATTCTTGACGTCGGGTCCGGCTCTGGCTTGGTTGAGGAACAACTCTTCCAGCGTTTGCCGGAAGGTTTGATTGTTGGGGTTGATTACTCACCAGCCATGATTTCCATGGCAGCGAAGCGCCTGGCAGGGAAGGAAAAACAATTTGTTACCGTGCAACACGATCTTTGCAATATCCAAGCTACGAAGCTTCCTGAAAGGGACTACCGCATCGCGTTCTCGGTCCAGACGATTCATAACCTGCCGCCGGAGAGCCAGCGGAATGTAATGTCCTGGGTGTACAAGGTCCTCGCTAAGACAGGCTTCTTTTTTTTCCTCGACAGAATCGCGGTGCCCGGGGCTGACTCATTTTCCTGCTATCAGTCGGTTTGGAAGAGGCAGGAGAGGGTTTATTCAAGCTCGATTGATGAGGGACAATCGTTTTCCGAACATCAGCAGTATCTCGACGAGCAGGGCGACTCACCTCTGACCTTGCAAGAGAACTTAAAGATTATCGCCGACTCGGGATTTCAGGCGAGCGCACTCGATGTGCGTGGAAATCGAGCGTTGATTGCATGTGCCAAAACATGACTGCAACAGCCGTCAAAGCAATTCCAAACAGTTCGACGATTCGGTCCTCAATAGTGCGAAATGTAGCGGCTATTGTTAACGTGATTTTATGTTGCATTCAGCGTACCTTAATGTCCTCCGAATATGGTCGATGGGCTCTCCCCTGGATGAATTGTTTAGTGGTCTGTCCATTAGCAGATTCAGACATCATTAAGTCATGAAAAGACGTGACTTCGTTTCGCGATCCGCTCTCGCGACGGCTGCTGGTCTGCTTACGAACGCAAAGGGATACTCTTCGGAGGCGCCATCGCCGTGCCCGGCGCCATTTCCAAACGTGGAGGGAGTGACCCAATACGTTGCCGAGTTTGTGGTCGGCACAACCGCAGCACAAATTCCGGAGGACGTGCTCGAACTGGGGAAGAAGTCGATATTGGATGGGTTGGGTCTGGCGCTTGCCGGGTCCGTGGGCGAAAGCGGAACACTTGTTCTGAAGTATTTGCAAAACCTTGGTCTCCAGAACAGCGGGACGCGCGTTTTCGGAAGCGGCCTGAAAGTCCCGGCCCGATTCGCTGCATTTGCCAATGGCGTGTTCATTCATGCCGATGATTTCGATGACACACAGTTGGCCGCTGCCAAAGATCGCGTCTACGGGTTGCTGGTTCATCCCACCGCGCCCGTGCTGCCTGCGGTTCTGGCATTCGCGGAAGTGACGGGAGCATCCGGATCGGAACTGATGCATGCCTATCATCTCGGTGTGGAAGTGGAGTGCAAAGTGGCGGAGGCCATTTCGCCGCGTCATTATGAAGACGGTTTTCACTCGACCGGCACTTGTGGGCCGCTGGGCGCTGCCGCGGCAGGCGGAAAGCTACTCGGTTTCGACGCCAAGCAAATCAGGCGAGCGCTGAGCATCGCCGCCAGCCAAGCAGCCGGACTACGCGAAAATTTCGGCACCATGACAAAGCCGTTCCACGCCGGGCATGCGTCGGAGAGCGGAATTATGGCGGTTGATCTGACCAGTCTCGGATGGACGGCTGCCGATCAGATTCTTGAGGCACCACGCGGCTTTTTCCACGCGTATGGCGGAAGTTATGACCCTGCGGCGATTGTCGATCGCTTGGGGAAGCCATGGGCCTTCGCCTCCCCGGGTATCTCAATCAAGCCGTTTCCGTCGGGTTCTTTGACCCATCCGGGCATGACGGAATTGATGCGTCTGATGCACAAAGAGCACATCAAGGCAGTCGACGTTGAACGTGTCGATGTAGGCACGAACCATAATATGCCCAATGCGCTAATACATCATCGGCCTACTACGGGCCTGCAGGCGAAGTTCAGTATGGAGTTTTGTTTAGCAGTGCTGTTGCTATATGGCCAGGCGACACTTGCCGAATTTCGCGACGAAGTCGTCAACCGGCCAGAAGTTCAAGCCATGATCCGCCAGGTCAACTTCTATGTGGATCCGGATGCCGAGAAGGCGGGATTCGACAAGATGACTACTATTCTTCGAATCCATTTGAAGAATGGAAAGACTCTGTCCGGTCGCGCAGATTTTGGCAAAGGCAGTCCAGCCGATCCGATGTCCTATGAAGAGGTCGCGGACAAGTTTCGCGCCAACGCTGCGTTTGCCAACTGGCCTAAGCAAAACGCAGAAATGATAGTTGACGTGGTTCGAGCACTGGAACGCGTCGATGACGCTCGGAAGCTGGTGGCGCTTTGCGGAAAGTAAGCAAGAACGCGGTGAAGAAAAGTACCAAAAAAAAGTACAAGATTGCGGTCATCCCGGGGGATGGAATCGGACGCGAAGTTGTACCTGAAGGCATCCGTGTGCTCGAAGCAGCGGGCCGTCGCTATGGCATTGACTTCTCCTGGGTCCATTTCGATTGGAGTTGCGAGACCTACCTCAACACCGGTCGCATGATGCCGGTGGACGGCCTGGAACAATTGCGATCTTTTGACGGTGTTTTCCTGGGAGCAGTCGGTCATCCCAAGGTGCAGGATCATGTGTCGCTATGGGGTTTACTGATCCCCATCCGGCGCGGATTTCAGCAATATGTGAACCTCCGTCCGGTGCGGCTTCTCCACGGGATTGAGTCGCCGCTCAAAAATTTGGAGCCGGGACAAATCGACTTCTGTGTGGTCCGAGAAAACAATGAAGGAGAATATTCCAATATCGGCGGAAGGCTCTTCGAGAACACGGAAGCCGAGCTGGCTGTTCAAGAATCGGTGTTCACCAGGCGCGGATGTGACCGGATTATGCGTCACGCTTTCCAGCTGGCACGCAAGCGCAAGCGGCACGTTACGTCGGCAACGAAATCCAATGGCATCATTCATACCATGCCTTTCTGGGATGAACGTTTCGCTGCGATCGCAAAGGAATTCCCAGACGTTCGGACTGACCAGTACCACATCGACATCTTGACTGCCCACTTCGTCCGGCATCCAGACTGGTTTGACGTCGTCGTGGGATCCAATCTGTTCGGGGACATCCTCTCTGACCTGGGTCCAGCGGTCGTAGGTTCTATTGGCATTGCCCCGTCCGCAAATCTCAACCCTGAGCGTGAGTACCCTTCCATGTTTGAGCCGGTGCACGGTTCGGCTCCCGACATTGCTGGGAAGGGAATTGCCAATCCCATCGGCCAAATCTGGTCAGGAGCGATGATGCTCGAGCATCTCGGACAACACGAGGCCGCGATAGCTGTTGAAAAAGCTATCGCTTCCGTGCTCGAGAATTCTGGTCCTCGTACCGCTGACATCGGGGGAAAAGCTCGCACTACGGATGTTGGGACAGCAATTGCCGGTGAGATTTGAAAAAGCAGTGGCTAGGTTCCCTATGCAAAAAAATGATCTAATCATGATGGTCGGCGTCGCTTTGCTAGTGTCCCTCTCGGGTGCCCAGAGTCGAACACCGCACCCCGCCGGGTCAGAGACTAAGCTCCAGAGTCAGCGACATTCCATTGCACACGTCTTGCTTCTGAGTATCGATGGTATGCACGCTTTGGATCTCGCCCGGCTAACCAAAGAGAGATCCGACTCAGCGCTCGCCCGCCTAAGTAAGAACGGAATTACCTACACGAATGCTCACACGTCCTTCCCCTCGAACTCGTGGCCCGGTTTGCTTTCTATGGTCACTGGTGGATCTCCCAACTCTACGGGCGTGATATTCGAGAATAACTATGACCGGAGCTTGTCCCCTCCGGCTTCGGACTGCTCTAGGGTCGGAACTGTAGTGATCTTCGATTCCTCGATTGATAAGAATCCGGATGCCGTCGATGGAGGCGGAGGGATTGATCCTGAAAAGTTGCCTCGTGACCCAAAGAACGGTTGCAAGCCAGTGTTTCCGCATAGCTTCATCCGAGTAAACAACATTTTTGAGGTTATTAAGCAGGCAGGTGGCCGGACCGCCTGGAGCGATAAACATCCCGCGTATGAGTTTCTGAATGGACCTTCGGATACCGGCGTCGACGACCTTTATACGCCTGAGGTTCGTGCGAATCGTGTGGGCAAGAATGTGCAGAAGACTGAAGCTTACGATGATTTAAAAGTACAGGCCGTGCTCAACCAGATAGATGGAGAGGACCACACCGGAGCAAAACACGTAGGCGTACCGGCGATTTTTGGAATGAACTTTCAGGCGGTCAGCGTTGCGCAAAAACTTGAGGGCAACGGCTACCTGGATGCGAACGGGACTCCCAGTCCCGGGTTGCTGGACGCGTTTACCCACACTGATCAGTCGATCTCGAAGATGCTCGCCGGTCTTCAGCAACATGGATTGATCGGATCCACTTTAATCATATTGACCGCCAAGCATGGCGATGTTCCGATTGACCCAATGCGGTTAAAGCATGCCGACTTGGAGCTCATTCCAAAGACTGTCGCCGCAATTGACAAAGATTTGCTGGCAGGTCTAAACCAGGATGGAAGTGTCGCAATGCTTTGGCTCGCGGATCAAAAGCGAACCGCCGAAGTCACAGCGGCCCTCCGAAGCATTCAGGTTGAGGCAGGCATCCAGGAAATCTATTCCGGTGAGTCTTTGAAGCTAAGATTCAATGATCCGGAGTCGGACCCTCGGGTTCCGGACATCATTATCCAACCAAATGCCGGCCAGATATACGTTAATCCCGGCAGCGGTTTCATCGCGGAGCATGGTGGCATGACCGATGCGGATACCCACGTCCCGCTTCTTGTCTCGCATCCATCCTTGGGACGGCAAGAAATCAAGTTCCCGATACAAACAGCTCAAATCGCCCCCACGATCCTCAAAGTGCTGGGGCTGGACCCGAATTCTTTGCGAGCGGTGAGAGAGGAGAGAACCCCGTCTCTTCCAGGATTCGATGAGAAAATGCCTCGGTTCAAATATTAAGAACGCATCGCACCAAGACCATCGCAGGGGCAGCTGCGATTATCGTTCGATGACTTGGCGAGCGACGCGATCGCCGCCATCGAGTTCCTGAACCGGCAGCGCGTGTTGAGGTGTTCCGGCGGCTCGATCTCCGCCATGAAGGCCGACCTCGCTCAGATGAAGGCCGAGCATGCCAAGGCTCACGCCGACCGCAAAGCGAAGCTCGAGGAAAAGGTCAATCAGCTCGACTCCAAGATTCAAGCGCAGTTGCAAAAGGCCAAGGAGAGACGCGAGGCTACGGAGCGTCAGGCGCAGGCAAAGGTCGGGGTGCTTAAGGAAAAAGCAGCGGCTGCGAAGGCCAAGGCCTCGTAATGCGAGACGCCTCAACTCGGTTCAGGCAGTCTGTGCAAAGGGAGGTCGAAAAGGCCTCCCTGTGTA
>Ga0070706_100001464_pt1 | contig 24833 bp, 25 predicted proteins | sample KBSK5501metaG_FD_65476 | JGI IMG/M metagenome (GOLD analysis project Ga0070706, IMG submission 65476) | Corn, switchgrass and miscanthus rhizosphere microbial communities from Kellogg Biological Station, Michigan, USA - KBS K5-50-1 metaG | ecosystem: Host-associated > Plants > Roots >... | reverse complement strand
ATCGAAGGCTTCTCGCGCGAGTCGTAGCTCCATTTGTCGAAGTTGAAACGGTTGCAGAGGACCTCGATCTCGAGCTCGACCTCGTCGGAAAGGGCCTTCTGGCCCCAGAACTCTCCGCCCGAAATCCCGAAGTCGGTTCGCTTGATCGTGACGCGTCCCGATCCGCCGACGCGGACGTTGCCCCACCCGGAGTCCGGACCTCGCGGCACGGTCTGCGTCATCGGGAGCGCGACCGGGCGTTTCACCCCGCGGATCTCGAGCGTTCCGTGGACGACGTAACGGTCCGGTCCCACGCGCTCGATCGAGTCGCTCTGAAAGAACATGCGCGGGTACTTGCCGACGTCGAAGAAACGGTCGCCCTTCAAGTCTTTGTCACGCATTTCGAGGCCCGTATCGATCGAGGCCGGGTCGAGAAAGACGGTCACGGAAGATTTCGCCGGGTCCCTCTCGTCGTAGAGAACGGCAGCGGATTAACTCCGAACCAAGCCGCGAACCTTCGTCAGCCCCAGAAAACCGATCGTGAAGCCGACATAGGAGTGACCCGTATCAACCCCAAAGAGCTCCGCTTCGACGAGGGGAATCCTTCCCCAGGCCGGCGCCGGCGCTTCGATCGCCGGCGCGGTCAACGCCAGCAGGAGACCGCTTATCCACGCTGTGAAGATTCGTCGCATCCGGATCTCGTTCTCTGAGCGTCCCAAGGCTAGAGAAACGCACCGCCCCCAGGGTCGCCTTGTTCTCCGGAGATCGCAAGGATTGCGCAACCGTCGTGTCCGGAACCTGTCAAATGGCGCGAAGGCGCGCCGCCGGTGGGCGCAAGGGTCCAACCGCTTGGTAAATTGGCCGAATGCCTCGAGGGCCGGAAGACGATCGAACGGGTTCCGGGTCGCGGGCGATTGCTCTCCTGCTGGCCGGAGCGCTCGTCCTCGTCGTCGTGCTTGCCGCGCAGGCGATCAGCGCGGAACGCTCGCACCGTCGCACGGCCGAGGGAGTCCTCCGCAGCTATGCGGACCTGGCCGCCCGGCGTTTTCTCCGCCGCGCCAAGTGGGAGGTCGAGGTCTACGGTTTCTATCCCGCCGTCTACGTGCTCTCCGCGCGACAGCGCCAGACGCCGGGAAGCCCGTTGCCCGACCCCGAGTCGCTCCGCCGAGGCGAACGCAACCTCGTGCGGGCGCCAGGGCTCCTGCGCCATCTCTTTCGCGTCGATCTCGCCTCCGGCCACATCGACGCCTCAGCCGGGACTCCGGCCGATCTCGTGGACTGGGTGCAATCCCACCTGCCGGCGCTCTTGACCGAGCGCGCCGGAAGCCAGGGCGAGGTCTCCGTGATTTCGGAAACAATCTCGGGCCTGCCGCGGACATTCGTGTACGGCGTTTCGCCGGAGTCCGAGCACTCGTTCGCTCTCGCCTTCGAGATCGACGTCCAGAACCTCTTGCCGTATCTGCAGCGGGCCTACCGGGACGAGCCGCTTCTGCCCGCGCCTCCGGGCATCGATCTGCCGGTGGAGGATCTCCTCTTCCTCGAGCTCACGGACGCCTGGGGACGGCCGATCTTCCGCAGTCCCGGCGCGTTCGAGAGCGCGCTCGGAGTCTCGCTGCGGATCGAGGATTCCGCGCTCGCCCTCTTTCGAGGGATGAGGATCCGGTCCTCCGTCGCGGGTCGCGCGGCGGAAAGGCTCGTCATCGGAGGGCTGCCCCGCTCGCGCCTGCCGGTCCTGCTCGCGACCCTGACGATCGCCTCCGGCCTGCTCGTCACGGCTCTGGTTTTGTGGCGCCGCGAGCGGGCGCTCTCGCAGATGGAGTCGGACTTCGTCTCCGGCGTCTCGCACGAGTTGCGAACTCCACTGGCGCAGATCCGTCTCTTCGCCGAGACGTTGGTGCGCGATCGAGTGAGATCCCCACAGGAGCGGTCCCGGTCGCTGGCGATCATCGATCAGGAGGCACGCCGCCTGTCCCAGCTGGTCGAGAACGTGCTCCAGTTTTCGCGGGGGCGGCGCGGGGCGATCGCGCTGGCCAAAGCGCCGACGGAGCTCGAGCCTCTCGTGCGCGAGACGGTCGAGGCGTTCCGGCCGCTGGCAGACGCGCGCGACAACCGCATGGCTCTGGAGCTGGCGCCCGCGTCCGCGCCCGTCGACGCCGACGCGATCCGGCAGGTCCTCTTGAACCTTCTCGATAACGCGGTCCGCTACGGCCCGGCGGGGCAGGAGATTCGAGTTGCTCTGTCGGGCGAGCACTTGGCCGCCACTCTGTCCGTCGAAGACCAGGGGCCGGGTGTTCCCGCGGGCGACCGCGCCGAGATCTGGAAGAGATTCGCCCGATTGGAACGGGATCGCAGCACGCACCGTGCGGGCACGGGTATCGGCCTGGCCGTGGTTCGGGACTTAGTCGAGCTCCACGGCGGCCGGGCGTGGGTGGAGGAGGGCGCTCGCGGCGGCGCGAAGTTTTTCGTGAGACTGCCCAGCGGATCGCCGACATGAGCCGGATTCTGGTGATCGAGGACAACGACGATCTGGCCTTCGGTCTGCGCAACAACCTGGAGATCGAGGGTCACGAGGTCGAGGTGGCGGCGGACGGAGCGGAGGGATTGGTGCGGGCGCGGCGCGGGAAGACGGACCTGGTGATTCTCGATCTCATGCTGCCGGGCACCGACGGATTCCGCATCCTGCGCACGCTCCGCTCCGAAGGCTCGCGCGTGCCGATTCTCATTCTGACCGCGCGGGGCGAGGAGGCGGACAAGGTTCGCGGTTTGAAGCTCGGCGCCGACGACTACGTGACCAAGCCCTTCGGTCTGCTCGAGCTGCTCGCCCGGGTGGAGGCCCTCCTGCGCCGGGGGCCTGGCGCGGGGGAGCCTCCATCGACCGCGGCGATCGAGCGTTTCGGCGACGTCGAAATCGACTGCTTGACCCACACGGTCTCCAGGGCCGGCTTCCCAATCGAGCTCGCGCCCAAAGAGTACGACCTGTTGTTGGCGCTCGTGCGCCGCCGGGGCGCGATCGGGTCGCGGCTGGACCTGATGCGGGAGGTCTGGGGCTATGCCGACGCCGTCATCACGCGAACGATCGACACGCACGTGGCCGAGCTTCGCCGCAAGCTCGAGCCCGATCCGGCAGCGCCCCGCCACATCCTGACCGTCCGCAAGGTCGGCTACCGACTCAAGCCCTAGCAGGCTGCTGAAAAAGGGTGTGGAGCGGCGTTGCGAGCGCCGCGGGGTCGGATGCTAGGCGCCGCGACGAAGGCGATGCCACTGCGCATCGGGGAGGAGCGGCAACACCGCAGACGGCCCCGCGCGGCTTTCGGCTGCGGCGGTCGCCTTGCGACCGGCAGCCGAGAGTTTTCAACAAGACCGGGGGCCTTGCCCCGGGAGCAGAACCTCTCGGCCGCCGTTCGCGCAGCGAACGCCTGCGGCCGAAAGTTAGAAACCACGCCCGCATCCATTTTTCAGCAGCCTGCTAGTCGGCCAATTGCTGGCATACGTCTTGAGTCAGCTTCTCTCATGGCCTCACACGGCCCGGCGGAGCCGACGGCTGCCAAGTTTTTCAGCTTCCGCGCGTGGCGGCAGATCCTGTCGGAGACCGCCTCGAAGTGGTACGAGCACGACGCCATGACGCAGAGCGCGGCGCTCGCCTTCTACACTCTTTTCTCGCTCGCGCCCGTGTTGACGGTCGTCACGTCCACGGCCGGGCTCGTGTTCGGTGTGGAGGTCGTGCGAGGCCGAGTCGTCAGCGAGTTTCAGTCCCTGATCGGCCGGGACGCTGGCCACGCGGTGGAGCAGATCCTTCAGGCTTCCGCCGCGGAGAGCTCAACGCTCGGCCAGGTGCTGGGATTGGCAGCGGTGCTCTTCGGCGCGACGGCTTTCTTTCTTCAGCTGCAAGATGCCTTGAACCGAGTCTGGGAAGTCGCCCCTCGCAAAGGCGCCTGGTTGAAGACACTGCTGACCAAGCGGCTCGTCTCCTTCGCGCTCGTCCTGGCTCTCGGGTTCCTGTTGCTGGTGTCGCTCGCGCTGTCGGCGGCGCTCGGCGGTGTCAAGGACTACTTCGGCGCGCACTACGAGTTGTCCGGCAGACTGCTCGGCCCGATCAATGTCGCGGTCTCCTTCGTTGTCTTCGGCCTTCTCTTCGCGCTGATCTACCGAGTCCTTCCGGATGTCGACATTCCGTGGCGCGACGTGTGGTTCGGCGCGGGGGTCACCTCCGCCGTGTTTTCCCTGGGCAAGTGGCTCATCGGGCTCTACCTCTCGCGCACCAATGCGGGCTCCGCCTACGGAGCGGCGGGAGCCCTCGTCCTCATTACGCTCTGGGTCTACTACGCCTCCTTTCTCCTTCTCTTTGGCGCGGAGTTCACACGGGTCTTTTCCCGGACGGTCTTCGACTCCCACCGCCACGCCTCGGCCGGCGCCAAACGTGTTCGCGTGACCCGCCAGGAAATCCGGGACAACCCCCGATAGGCCCTTTTCCTCCCTTTTTCTCAGAACATTCCCGGGGGCTCCTTCGTCTTAACCACCAAGGGAACCCCTGGACCGCTGGTCCTTGGGGAAGGAGGATCGCCATGAAAACGGGCACGCCACTCGCGCTGGGTCTGGCTCTGGCCGGATGCCTGACCGCTGTCGCTCCGGCCCTCGCGGCGGACCGGATCGAGAAGACTTTCAACCTCCAGCGGGGGGGGCGGTTCCGACTCGAGACGGGGATGGGCCGCGTGCGTCTGACGGGCAAGCCCGGCGGGGGAGTCCACTTCGTCGTCACGTCGCGCGGCCGCGACCTGGACGATCTGCTCACCTTCCGCTACGAGGAGAGCCCTCAGGCGGTCACGATCGTGGCCCGCAGCCGGCACCATCTCTTCTTCTTCAACAACGGCTCGGTGGAATTCGAAGTCGAGGTCCCGGCCGAAACCGCCACGGACATTCACACCTCCGGCGGCTCGATCACGGCTGAAAACCTGCGCGCGCCCGCCAAGCTCGATACCTCCGGCGGCTCCATCACCGTTCGCGACTTGACGGCAGACCTCGAGGCGCATACCTCGGGAGGATCCATTCGCCTTCGCGACATTCGGGGCAAGGCGCGGGTCGAGACCTCGGGCGGCTCGATCGAGGCAGTCAATCTCTCCGGGCCGCTGCGCGGCGAGACCTCAGGGGGTTCGATTCATTTGGAAGACGTCTCCGGCGACGCGGACGTGCACACGTCGGGCGGGGGCATCACGATCCGCAACGCCGGCGGGCGGGTGGCGGCCGAGACCTCCGGAGGATCGATCGAAGCCTCCTTCGCGAAGGGCAACTCGCACGGAGGCCGGCTGGAGTCCTCCGGCGGAGGCATCACGGTCTCTGTCGACCCCGCCGTCTCCCTCTCGATCGACGCCGAAGGCAATCATGTCCACGCCGATCTGCCTCTGCGGGTTCAAGGAGAGATCTCCCGGCGCTCGCTGCACGGCTCCCTCGGCAGCGGCGGGGAGAGCCTGCGCCTGCGCACCAGCGGAGGCGGCATCCGGATCCGGTCGCTGTAACCGTCGCTCCGCTGTCGACGAAGCAACCGCCGCGCCGAAAGCCGCGGCCGGCGCCGGGGTAGCGAGAAGAGACTAGTTCGCGGGCACGGTCGGCTGGGATGCGACTTCGAGACGGGGCTTGGCGGCCGCGTCGGGGTTGCGCAGGCGCAGGGTCTCAATCGCCTCTTCGATCGGGATGAAAGAGTTCAGCCCCACGCCGACGCCGATCTGAGGCAGGATCACGCCTTCGACCGCGACTCCGACGACCTGACCGGACTTGACCAGGAGAGGTCCGCCGCTCGATCCCTTGTGAATTCCCACGTCGCTGCGGATCAGGCGCTGTCCCTCGCTTTCGCCGTAGCCGCTGACGATACCCTTGCTGATCGTCTGACCGAATTCCTCGAACAGCGGAGTTCCGATCGCGAAGACGTCCGTGCCTGGCTTCAAGGCACTCGTGTTTCCGAGCGGGAGCGGCCGGTACCGATCGCTCTCGAGCTTCACGAGCGCGATGTCCCGGTCGGCGTTGGTCCGAATCACTTCGCCGTGAACTTCTCTTCCCGTCACGAACCGCGCGATCACGTAGCGAGCGTTGCCGACGACGTGCTGGTTGGTCAGCAGATACCCGTCGGTCGAGATCAGAAAGCCCGACCCGAAGGCGTCGGCCGCCACGACCGTGACCACGGACAAACGGGCGTCAGAGAGCATGTCCTCCTGGCCGGAGAGCTTGTTGCGCTGAGTCTGGAACGCGACCACGATGGGAGGTTCCTCGACCGGCGGCTTCGACTCGACGATCACGGTGCGGTCGAGAACCTCCCGCAGGCGCGCGGTCGCCAGGAGATGCCGTGCCGCACTGCGAAAGGCCTGCCGAAAAACCTCGAATCCTCCGCCGTCCTGCGGGCTGCCCAACCGGGCCGCGCCGCTGCTCGTCATGGTGAACTCGACCTTGCGCGTCCGCAGCGAATAGATCTGCCAGTCCACGGAGAGCGAAGCCTCGCCCTTGGCTCGCGCCGTGGCCCCGCCGGGTCCGGATGTGCAGAGGTTCGCCGACACGTCCCGGACGATGCCGGCCACCAGGTAGTCGGGATGCGTATCGGTGTCCTCGTCGAAGAGGTCATTGGGATCGCCGGCGACGGTGTATCCCACTGCGGTGAACTCTTCGCGGAAAACGTCGGCGAGGTCGCCGTCCGTCAACAAGGCGCGCCCGGCGGTGGGCGTGAGGGGCTTTTCGCTCAGGCAGGCGAATCCGCTCGAGAGCGTTCCCACGCTGGCCCGGGCGGGAACACGGATCACGAGCTTCTTCAACTCGACGACCCGGGCCGTCGCGCGCCGGGGCGCGGGCGCGGACTCGGGGGACGCGGCGGTCTGGACCGGCGCGCCCGCGGCGAGCTCGCAGATCCAGAAAGAAACGAGCGCCGCGATCGGACAGAGAAAGCGAACGGATCGGCGCATTTTCAAGTACCTCCGGGAACAGTTGCCGGAAAGGGAACTCGCAAAGCCGACGCCAAGCGGCGCCGTGAGGCGTAACTCCTCTGTACAGACGCGTTCCGGAAACCGCGCTGAGAAGAAGGGCCGAATCGTGTCGGTGCGGCGTTGTCGCCGTGACATTTTTTCTACGTCCGGCTGCAGCCGAATAGAATCGGGCGATGGCGTCCTCCGAGCCTCCCGTCGCGATCGTCGGCGCGGGCCCCACGGGAATCGCCTGCGCGATCGAGCTCTCCCGGCGGGGCATCGGCGCCGTCTGCTACGACAAAGGTTTCCTGCTCGACACGATCTACCACTTCCCCGAGGAGATGCGCTGGTTCTCGACGCGCGATCTCCTGGACATCGCGGGCGTCCCCTTTTCCACGCCCGACGCTCATCCGACGCGCCTGGAGTCGCTCGCGTACTACCGGGGCGTCGCGGAGAAGTTTCGGGTGCGGGTCGTTCCGCAGACGCGCGTGCACGAGATTCGGTCGCACCCGCCCCGAAGACTCCTTCTCTCGATCGAGGACCGGACGGGCCGGCGCGAGATCACCGCACCCGCCGCCATCTTCGCCACGGGCTTCTTCGGAAACCCGCGGCGCCTTGATGTCCCGGGAGAAGACCTACCGCACGTCCACCGGCGCTTTGTTTCGGCCTATCCTTTTCACGACCGCGACGTGGTCGTCATCGGCTCGAAGAACTCGGCGGCCGAAGCCGCGCTCGATCTCTACCGCCACGGCGCCCGCGTCACCCTCCTGGCTCGAAGCGACGCGATCTCCGACCGTGTGAAGTACTGGATCAAGCCGGATCTGGAAAATCGCATCCGCGCCGGAGCGATCCGGGCTGTCTTCCGCGCCCGGATCCTCGAGATCACTTCCGACGCGGTGCTCGTCGACGGTGCGCAGGGCCGTCTCGCGATCGGCGCCGACGCCGTCTTTCCGTTGATCGGCTACGAGCCGGATTTCGCGCTCTTCGAAAAGTCCGGGGTCCGTCTCGAGGGTCCCAACCGCGTGCCGGCCTACGATCCCGAGACTCTGGAGACCAATGTCCCGAACCTCTACCTGGCGGGCGCGATCCTGGGAGGCACCGAGATCGGTCGCATTTTCATCGAGAACAGCCGCCACCACGCGGGTCTCATCGCGTCCGCCATCGCCCGGCGACTGTCGGCCGTGACAACCGGATCGGACGCGTCGACAGCCCCTTAGACTGGAGCCGCCCTCCAGTCGGCGGGATCGGCGGATGGCTTGGCGTAGGGCTTCGGGACGTGGCGCTTGTATTTCCCCATGACCACCCTGGCGTCATCCCGTCCCCACTTCGCCATTTCTTCGACCTGGCCGTCTGCGAGGGTCTCGATCTTGTAGGGAATCTCCTTGTCCGGCCTGATCGGTGTGAGCTGAAAGCTCCGGTACTTGCCGAAGGGGGTCTCCTGAAACGCGTCGAATTCCTCCTTGGACAATTGGACTTTGGTCTCGAGGAAGCCGATCCAGGCCTTCATGTCGTTGGCCCATTTTTCATCGACGTCGAGGAGCTTCTGCGCCACGACGTCGGAGATGCGCTCGCCGATCTTTCCGAGCCGCCCCTGAAAGGAACCTCGGCCGATCGATGTGGACCGAGTCAGGACACAGATGATGTCGTCGTATCCGTCTTCGATCGCCGAGGAGATCGGCGCGGGATAGTAGATCCCGCCATCGAGCCAGGAATCGTCCCGATCCTCATGACCGTCCTTATTTCTCGCGCGGCGCTCTTTGCGATTTTCTCGCCAACGTTTGAGCGCGGACTTGCCTTTGTGAGGATCGCTCGGGATGACCCACATCGGCATGACCAGGGGCGCCATGGCGCTCGCGATGACGTAGTCGCAGATGTCTTTGTAATCCTCCAGCGGCGGCTTGGAGTCCGGGCTCCCATCGAAGTAATTGGCGGTCGTCAGGTTGAGCGTTCCGGGGTAAAACTTGATACCGCGATCCGCGGCTGCCTGCACGTAGTCCGGATTGATTTGCTTTCGGATGATGTCGATCGAAGCGTCGACGTTCAAGATTCCCCGAAAATCGTGCCGGAAAACTTCCCAGGCAATCCGCAAAATGCCTTTCGTCGCAGCAATGTCGTCGAACCGATGGATGTTGTCCTTCCAGAATTTCTCGACCCTCAGGCCCGCGGCCGCGAAGTCTGGGGCCGTCGCCTTCGGATTCGGGTCGAGGAACTGCTCTCCGAGGTAACTGGCCAACATGCCGCCGTTGATGCTTCCGACCGAGATCCCGTAGATGGCGCTCGGTCGGAAGTGCTCGCACTGGAGGATTTCGGCGATCGCCCCGGCCTGGTAGGCGCCCTTGACGTCGCCTCCGCTCAAGACGAGCGCCTGCTTCGACAAGGCTGGAGCGTTTTTCTCGACCGATTGCGCCGGTTCGCTCATGATCTCCTCCTCGGCTGACGCTTGGGCCGGCTTGGAGCGGTGCCGGCGTTCGATAGCGAGTGGATCCGCGGAAACGTTGTCGCGATCATATCCTCCAGACGGGGCGAGCTTTGTGAGAGAGTCGGAGGCAATGGCGGACGAAAAATCGACCGAAGCCGAAGGGGCGCACGCCGGTAGAGTCCGCGGGGCTTTCGACTCTTTCTCGCAGCGCCTCCACGGGAAGTTGGACGACGAGACCCGGGAATCTGTCGAGAAGCTCCGCCAGGCCGCGTCGGAGAAAGACGCCGATACACTCCGCCGGCATCTGACCGAGGTTCGCGACCGGCACAGCTGGCTCTACAGAGAGTTAGTCGAGCACCCCGAGATCGCGTCGCTGTTAGACGAGCTCGCCCTCCTCGGCCTCTGAGTCGCCCGGCCGCTCGCCGGCCTGGACTCGCACGCTAGACTCGCAGGGTGTACAACGAGTTCTACGGGCTTCGAGAGGCGCCCTTCCACATCACGCCCGATCCGCGTTTCCTCTTCTTTTCCGATAAGCACCGTGAGGCGTTCAACCACATCCTCTTCGGCATTCGAGAGCGTAAGGGGTTCATTCAAATTACCGGCGAAGTCGGCGCCGGCAAGACGACAGTGTGCCGGGCGATCCTCGCGGAGCTGGATTCCTCGTATCGAACAGCTCTTCTCTGGAACCCGGCTCTCACGGGGACTCAGTTGCTGCGCGCGATCCTGGTTGAGCTCGGCGCCAAGCCCAAGAAGCTCGACCGCGCCGGGTACCTCGAGGCTTTGAACCGGCTGCTCTTGGAAGCCGCCTCGAAGGGGGAAGACGTCGTCCTCTTCCTCGACGAGGCTCAAAACCTGGATGCGGAGCTGCTCGAGCAGGTTCGTCTGCTTTCGAACCTGGAGACCGACCAGCGAAAGCTCCTCCAGATCGTCCTTTTGGGCCAGCCGGAGCTGAAGGAAAAGCTCGATCGCAAGGAGCTCCGCCAGCTGCGCCAGAGAATCCTGGTGCGCTATCACCTCTCTCCCCTCTCTCGCGAAGAGACGGAGCGCTACATCGCCCATCGCCTGCGGGTGGCCGGAGCCTCGCAACGGCCGAGCTTCACGCCGTGGGCGCTGCGCGCGATCCACCGCTATTCGGGAGGGGTTCCGCGGTTGATCAACGCCGTGTGCGACAAGGCGCTGCTCTACGGGTTCGTCAACGGCACGGATCGCGTGACACTTGGCTCCGTTCGGAAATCCATCGGGGAGCTGGAAGGATGAGCCTGATCGACGATGCCTTGAAGCGGGCCCAGGCGGCTCAGGGAGCCGGGCGCGTGAACGGCCGGCCCTGGACTCCGCCTCCCCTGCCCGACTCGCGTCGGGCCGCTCGATCGCGCGGCCGCCGGATCGTCGTTTGGACCGGCGCCCTCCTCCTGCTCGCGGCTGTCGTCCTTCTGTGGCGCCCGCAGCATCCGGTGAAACCGTCTCTTCGCTCGTCGCCGGGACAGGCGCCCCCAGCCGCTGCCACAACTCTTCCACCGATCACGTCCGAAGTCGCGGTCGTCCCACCGCCACGAGGTGTTCCTCCTGGAGCGATCCCGAGCAATCCCGGCGAAGCCTCCGCGCGTCCTCCAGGCAAGGCCCACGAGCGCCCTCAGGCGACTCCCGCAGCGGGTGCCGCGGCGTCCATTCCTTCGACAGGAACGCCAGAGACTCGGGCTCGGCCGTCGATGAGCGCGCAAGGGCGAAGCTATTCGGGCGAGCTGCCTCTTGCCGGAGGCGGAAAAATCACCCTCGATGGAATCGTCTTCTCCGAGACAAGCCCCGTGGCCGTCCTGAACGGACGCGTTCTGCCGGTCGGAGGGATCGTGGAAGGCTACACGGTCGTCAAGATTCTCCCGGACCGCGTCGAGCTCGAGTCCGCCGACGGCACCCGAGTCCTTCTCACCCTCCGCTGACGCGCTGGAAACACTTCGGATCGGCTACACTCGACTCTGATGTCTCCGTGGAACGTGTCACCACGGATTCTCTTCGTCGTCTATTGCCTCTCGGGCGCCGCATCGCTCTCCGACGAGATCGTCTGGTTCAAATACCTGAACCTGACGTTCGGGGCGACCTCGGCCGCCACGGCAACTCTGCTTGCCGTCTTTCTCGGCGGGCTCGCTCTGGGCAGCGCCGCGGGAGCGCGTCTGGTGCTACGCTTCTCGCGACCAAGCGTCTTGTTCGCCGTCGCCGAGAGCGGCGTCGCGACCTTTGCTCTGGCAACGCCGAGGCTGTTCCAGGCCGTCGATTCCGCCTACGTCTGGGCATACCGCTCCATCGGCTCCGCGGCGCCGACTCTTCTAGCCGTACGATTCCTGCTCTCCGTCGTCGCCTTGCTCCTGCCGACGTTCCTCATGGGAATCACCTTCCCCGCGCTTGCGCAGTGCGTCGAGGATCATGAGTCGGCGGGTCGTCGTTCGGCTGCGCTCTACAGCATCAACACGGCGGGGGCCGTGGTCGGCGTCGTTGCCTGCGGATTCGTAGCGATTCCGGTCATCGGCCTTCGCGCGACACTGCTGGCTTCGGCTTGCACGAGCCTGACCGCCGCTCTTCTCTCCATGACCGCCACTGCGGCATCGGTTCGTTCTCTGCCCGCCGAGGTCCGCCGGTCACCCGGGAGGATCTGGGTCTTCGCCGCTTTCTTGACCGGTGCGTCCGCAATGGCCGACGAGATGGCCTGGACGCGGATTCTCGTTTTGCGTCTGGGATCTTCGGTCTACGCCTTCACGCTGATGCTTGCCCTTTTTCTGACGGGCCTGGTCGCCGGGAGCCTTGCCGGCGCGGTCATTCGTCCTAGCAACATCCGCCGGTCGATCGCCTCGGCCCAAGTCCTCCTGGCCGCGACCGTCGTGGTTCAGATTTTCGCCTTCCCTGCCTATACCGCCACTCTGATCGCCATCGCCACTCGGGTCTTCCAGGCCGCGAGCTTCGGCTCGTTGTTCGCGGCGGAAGCCGTCACGACGGCGGCTTATCTCCTCCTGCCGACTTTTCTGATGGGACTGACCTTCGCACTCATCCTTCGCGCTGCGACGCTCGAGAGCGGTCTCGCGCCGGCCGCGGTCGGCCGTCTCTACTCGGTCAACACGGTGGGAGGGATCGGCGGAGCTCTGCTGGCCGGTTTTCTGACCATCCCCGTCTGGGGGTCTCAGCCGACCCTTTTCGGAACCGCGCTTCTCTCGGGGCTCGTCGCGATCTCGCTTTTGCCGCGATCGATATGGGTTCGTGTGGCAGTCGGAGTCCTTCTGATCGTCCCCTGGCTACCTCCGCGAGACTCGGTGATCCTGTCGGCCAGCGTCTTTGCCGACGTCTTGCCCGCGGACGTGCTCTATTACGACGAGGGAATGTCAGGGACGGTGTCCGTCAAGCGCTACCGTGGCTCACCCGGCGCACCTCGGTCCCTGGAATTGAACGGGGTCAACGTCGCGGGCACCACGCCCGATCTGCTCGCCGTTCAGAAGCTACAAGCGCACCTGCCCCTCTCCCTCGCCGCGCACGTCGATTCTGTCCTGCACATCGGGCTCGGCTCCGGAGGCACCGCCTATTCCGCCTCGCTCCATCCTATTTCTCGCATCCGGATCGTCGAGATCTCACCCGACGTGGCGGACGCCGCCGCCCGGTTCTTCCCGGACGTCAATCATGGCGTCCTCTCGGATCCTCGTGTGCGGCTGACGATCAACGACGGCCGCAACTTCGTGCTGGCCACGCTCGAGAGCTTCGATGTGATCCTTTCGGATTCCATTCACCCTCGCTATGCGGGCAACGGATCGCTCTACACGCGGGACTATTTTCGTCTCTGCTCCCGGAGACTCAAGCCCGGCGGGGTCATCTCCATGTGGTTGCCGATGTATGCCCTCCTTCCGGAGAACTATCGGTCGATCGTCCGCGCGTTCTCGGAAGTCTTTCCCAATGTCAGCATCTGGTACGCCCACTCCTTTCCGAACTCCTTCACCATCGTTCTGGCCACACCCGAACCGCGGATGCGTCTCTCCGACTTTCGGGACCGCGTGACGACCTCCGGCGTTGCGAGAGACCTTTCGGAGATCGGGGCGGCGGACCCGGCGGATTTGATCTCTTATCTGATGCTCGCACCGGCCGACGTGCGGCGGTGGGTGGCAGACACCCCTGCGCACGTCGATGACCGACCGGCCGTCGAGTTCGAGAGCGGCCGGACGATCGCGCGCGTCGGGACGTGGGCCCGCACCTTCGCCGACGTGGTCGCTCACCGCAGCCGCGTCGAAGACTTCGTGGATGGTCTCGTCCCCGAGGATCCGCTCACGCAGCGCGTGCTCGACCGGTTCGCTCAATCCCGAACGCGCCTGGACGAACAAAGGTTAGCGATCGAACTGCGCGCCCGCCGCGAGCCCTGATTCCCGGAAGAGAGGAAAGCCCTGCAGGTTCGCCAACCCAGTCACAGTCCGGGTCGCGGCGCGCGAAGTCTCCCGAAATAACCAGGAGAGGAGGCGCGTGCCGCGGGAGCGGGGCGCTGCGCGAGGGACCAGGCCCCTGCCGGAGCGCGGAGCGACGGTTAGTCCGAAGCGCCCCAGAGCGACGCGCTGCGGTTCACGTCCTCGACCAGCCGCTCGAGACGCTCGATCAATCGAGTCACGCGCGCCGGGCTGACGTCGGAGGGAACCTGGAAGGTGACGATCCTGTAGGTGGGCTCGAGGCGATAGAGAAAGAAATCGGTCGAGTCCAGTTGCGCGACGTGAAAGGCCCGGCACCACCGCTCCTCGACGGGACCGGAGAGGGAAACGGAATACTTGATGTTCTCCGAGAACTTCTCGGCCTGGAGCGATCCCTTCTCCACGGCGACCGTGTAGGTGTCATCCGCCGGAAGAGCCGCCGCCCTTTCTCTGATGACCTCTTCCAAGTGGTTCTCCTTCGCAGCGATCCTTTTCGCAAACCCGACGCCAAGGAAACTTTCGGTCCGAAATCGTTGAAGACAATAGATATAGTAGCGGAAGGGCGGGCGATCCGGTGACAAAACCCGTCACGGTTCCAGACGAAGAAGGACGCCGACCCGTCCCTTCCCCGTTGTCCTTCGGACCGTTGCGCGCTCAGTCTCTCAGCCGATCCGGCAGCAGAAAAACGCGCCGGGCGAGGTCCGAACCCAGGGTCTCAGCCCGGTAATACTCAGCCAGGATCGACGGACGCCAGGTCAGGAGGTCTGCGTTTGCCGCTGAGAAATTCTGCCAGCTCCGCTGCCTGCCTCCCCGTTCCATGCGCTCGTTGATGAGAAGCAGGTACGCCCAGGTAATCGTCTCATGGTACAGGCCCGACTTTCCGTGCGCAGCCGCGAACCGCTTCAAGGCCTCGGAGAAACGCTGCAGCGCCGCGGCCGGCGGCCCCTCGTGCAGGAGAAGCCAGGCGGCCCGGATGTGATCACGATGGCGAAAGTCTTCCTCTGCCAGCGTCCCCGTTTCGAACGCGTGGAGGAACCGGCGGTCGACTTCGTGGCCGTCTCGGGGCCAGGTCTTTGTTACCAAGATAACAATATACCACCCCCGCCTTCTCCCGCCCCGCGGATAATGCCCATCCCGGCTCGGCCGGGCGAGAGGAGGACCTCGTGGCCCGTTATCGGATCGAGGAATACGTTCGCTGGGAGGACATCGACGCGGCCGGGATCATCAACTACCAGGCTTACTTGCGCTTCTTTGCGCTGGCCGAAGCGGAGATGCTGCGGGAAGCGGGCCTGAATTACCGCTTCCTCTTCGAGACGCTCGGGATCTGGCTGCCCCGAGTCCGGGTCGAATGTCAGTTCTATCGCCCGGTCAAGCTGGATGAGCTGCTGGCTGTCGAGGCGTACTCCAGCCGGATCGGAAACCGGTCGCTTCACTTGGACTTCGAGGTCCGGCGCCGGAGCGATCCCGAGCTCGTGGCGAGCGGCAAGTACATCCTCGTCTGCGTACGCCAGCGGGACTTCGTGCCCGTCCCCGTCCCGGAGGCGATCCGCGACAAGATTGGGCGCTTCCAGGAGACCGCTCGCAAGGCGTAAGGCAACCGCGAGCGGGAAATCCGGCGCGAAGCGTGCAGGATTTGGGAGTGGTGGCACAGAGGACGATTCTTCTCGTCGAGGACGACTTCGATCTGCGCAGCGAGATCCAGAGGCTTCTGGAAGCGGCGGGATACCGCGTCACGCCCGCCGGCAACGGAGCCGACGCGCTGCTGATCCTGCGGCACTCCGATCCGCCCGACCTCATCCTTTTCGACCTGATGCTGCCGCTGGTGAGCGGATGGGACTTCTCGGAGGAAGTCTCTCAGGACGCGAAGCTGTCCCGGATTCCGCGAGTCGTTCTCTCCGCCATCGCCGATCGCCGGGAAGCCACGGTGTTGCGCGTTCCACCCGAGAACTGCGTCAAGAAGCCCTTCGTCCCGGAAGAACTTCTCTTCCTCGTCCGCCAACTGATTCCGTGACGATCCCGCCGCTGGCGGCTCGTCACGAGCCGTCAGACCGTCAGACCGAGAGCAATCGATCGAAGAAAGAGCGATAGCGCTGCAGCGCCTGGCGGAGATCCTCGGTCGATACGTCCGCTCCACGGGCCCACTCTTTTTCCAGCTTCGCGCGTTCGTCTGCGAAGACTTCCGCCAGCCGCTGGACGACCCGGGCCACGAGCCCGTCCGCCTTCTCGACCGAGCCGCGAGGCTCATCCACGAAACCCACCTGGATCTCCATCCACTCGCTTCGAAACGTCTGCGCCTCATTCCCCGAGAAAACTTGAATCCGACTCTCGGGCGCCGCGGCGGGCCGCGCGGGCTCCTCGTACGATGTCGCCGACGGTCGCTGCGGTGGGCTCTCGATTGGTGCACCGGATCGTCCGGCCTCTGCGATCTCTGCTGTCGTCAGGTTTCTCTCTTTTGCGACGTCGTTCATCGTCTGGCCTCCTTTCGAACCGGCTCGGGACTCTCCAGCAAGTCTTCGAACAGGCCGCGGTAATAAACGAGGGACTGGCGAAGCTCTTCCGTCGTGGCCTCACCCGAGGCGCTGCGCCGCGCGATTTCGCGAGCCGCACGATAGTTCGAGACGACAGCCGGATGATCCACGGAAATGTCCGCCACGCGCTGGTCGAAGTCCGACATCGGATAACCCCGAGCCTGAAGGACGTCCTTCACCACGCGGTCGGCTTCCGCGACCGCCCCCTTCGGGTCATCGACAAAGCGAGTCTGGATTTGGCGCCAGCTCTCCTGATACCGGGCCTGGTCGGCGGGCGAGAGAGGCCGGATCGGAAACTTCGCAACGCGTCTTTGGCGTGCTTCCAGATCCGCTTCCGCTTTCCGAACGTCTCCGGTCGTCTCGACCGCGCGTTGGTATTCCGGCCCGAAGCGCCGGCGCAAGAGATCCGTGCGGCGACGGCGCAACCAAATCCAGGCCACCGCGGCGATGGCGAGAACGACCACGATCGCGCCGATTAAAACGATTGTTCTCTGATCCATGGGAACCTCCTCTGGACAATTTGTCGAGCGCAAAAAAAGGGTGCGCTCGAGGTCGGAAGTTGCAAGCCAGATGCCGGTCCGCAGCGCCGTGCGACGGCCCGTTCGACGACTCGCGAGCTTGCACCCCAGGGGATCGCCGCGCGGCGCCACGCCGGGGCTTTTGCAGGAAGTTGCGGGAATACGCCTTTGTTATTTGTGGTGAGGCTTCGAATCAGGACCCTTCCCATCCGGAATCCTCCGAGAAGGCGAATCCCGAGCCTTTGGGGCAATCCGAATCGACGCGGCCCGCGGGCCCGTAGTTCGCGTGGAAGGGTGGAAGTTCTGGAGCTGTTCTGGAGCAGAGGCGAACAAGGCCGTTCTCCTCAAAGAGGTGCTGAAAATGTCTGAGACTCTGATCCTCCCGGTCGTACCGATGCGCAACACGGTCCTGTTGCCGGGAGTGAGTTTTCCCATTGCCGCCGGACGCCCTGCGACCCTGCGCGCCATTCAGGCCGCGCTGAAAGACGGGAAGGACGGGGAACGGCGGGTCTTCGCGGTCGCACAGAGGGAGGACGCCGAAAGCGTGAATCCCCAGCGGCTCTACACCGTCGGAACGATCGCCAAGATCGGCTCGGTGCAGCAGGGCCTGGGGGGAGTGCGCCTGATCCTCGAGGGCGTGGAGCGCGGGATCGCGGCACGGTACCTCTCCAAGGACGGCTATCTCGAAGCGACGGTCCAGCCCGCCAGAGAGATGACACCGCTCGATCCAAAGGACCCGGCCTTCATGGCCCTGCACCGCGAAGCGCGCGAGCGCGCGGCGGAGCTGGGAAAGAAGCTCGGCCTGCCCGACGAAACAATCGAACAGATCCTGGCCGAGATCGACGAGCCCGGCCGGCTGGCCGATGTTGTCGCCGGTTACATCGACATTTCCGCGGAGCAGCGCCAGGCGCTCCTGGAAACGCTTTCTGTCGAGGATCGGCTCCGCCGCGTCCTTCTCCACGTGCAGCGGCAGATCGACGTCCTCTCGGCGCAGGAAGACATCCAGTCCAAGGTCAAGGAAGAGCTCGGCGGGCGCCAGCGCGAGATGTATCTGCGCGAGCAGATGAAGGCCATCCAGAAAGAGCTCGGCGAAGGCGAGGGCTCCGAGGACGATTCTCTGAGGGATCTGAAGTCCAAGCTCGACGCCCTGGATCTGCCCGAGGAGGCGCGACGCGAGGTCGACCGGGAATGGGGACGGCTCTCGCGCATCGGGCGCGAGTCGATGGAGTCTCAGGTCATCCGGACCTATCTCGAAACGTTCGCGGAGCTTCCCTGGAATGCCCGCAGCGAAGAGGACCTGGATGTCCAGAGGGCCGCGCGGATCCTCGACGAAGACCACTATGGCTTGAAGGATGTCAAGGACCGCATCCTGGAGTTCCTCGCCGTGCGGCAGCTTTCGCAGAGCCGCGAGGCGGGAAGCGGACGGCGCGAGGCCGAGGCCGAAGCCGAGAAGACCGATGCGGCAGCCGAGGTTTCCCCCGGCGCCGCGCCCGGCGCGGCTTCGGTGCCGGGCAAGACGGACGTCGGCAAGGACACGCGTGAATCGGCGCGCGCGAAGGGGCGCATTCTGCTTTTCATCGGCCCGCCCGGCGTCGGAAAAACTTCGATCGCCAAGTCGATCGCCCGCGCGATGGGACGCAAGTACGTGCGCATCTCGCTCGGAGGAGCGCGCGACGAGGCCGACATCCGCGGTCACCGACGAACCTACATCGGTGCTCTGCCCGGTCGCATTCTCCAGGGCATGAAGCAGGCGGGAACCAAGAACCCCGTTTTTCTCCTGGACGAAGTGGACAAGCTCGGAATCTCTTATCAGGGGGATCCGGCGTCGGCCTTGCTCGAGGTGCTCGACCCGGCGCAGAACGATTCGTTCACCGACCACTACCTGGGAGTTCCCTTCGATCTCTCCGAAGTGCTCTTCATCGCGACGGCCAACTTCATTCAAAGCATCCCGGCTCCCCTGCTGGACCGGATGGAGGTGGTCGAGTTCGCGGGCTACACCGAGGAGGAGAAACTGCGGATCGCGCGCACATACCTGGTGCCCCGTCAGGTCGCCGAGAACGGGCTCGCCGACGGCCAATTGGAGCTCTCCGACGACGCCATTCGCAAGGTGATCACGGGCTACACGCGAGAGTCGGGGGTCCGGCAGCTGGAACGCGCCCTGGGCAAGCTCGCCCGCAAGGTCGCTCGCCGGATCGCGGCGCACGAGATCGACCGTGTCACCATTGAAGCCGCGGACGTGCCCGCGCAACTGGGGCGTCCCAGAGTGCACGCGGAAAAGATGGCGCGGGAGGACCAGGTCGGAATCGCAACCGGCATGTACTACACACCCGCCGGCGGCGACATCATGTTCGTCGAATCCTCCCTCATGCGCGGCAAAGGGGACCTGATCCTGACGGGCCAGCTCGGGGATGTGATGAAGGAATCGGCCAAGGCGGCATGGACCTTTGCCCGGTCGCACGCGGGCTGGCTGGGTATCGAAGAGCGCGAGTTCGAGCGCGATGTCCACGTCCACGTTCCGGCGGGCGCGATCCCGAAGGATGGGCCCTCCGCCGGAATCGCTATGGCCTCGGCCCTCGTCTCGGCGCTCTCGAAGCGACCCGTGCGCAACGACGTGGCCATGACGGGCGAGATCACGATCTCGGGGCGCGTGCTTCCGATCGGCGGCCTGAAGGAGAAGATCCTGGGGGCAGTGCGGGCCGGAATTACCTCAATCGTCATCCCGGCCGAGAACGAAGCCGATCTGGAAGATCTCCCGGAAGAAGTTCGCAAGCAGATCGAGGTCCATCCGGTGGAAGACCTGGGTCACGCCCTCGCCGTCACGTTGCGCGACACGGCTCTGGAGAATGGACGGCTCCTGTTTTCAACGAAGGGGCCGGGAACGGCCGGCGCTCAACTCTCTTCCTGATCCCGGGGCCGCCGAGCAGGCTGCGGTAACGGGACGCCGGACGAAACGGCCAGGCCGGTTGCCGGCCGTCTGACCCGCCGTCCCCTGCCGGAATGCCGGGTCAGCTCGAAGGCGGCGTGCGCCGCCTTTCCACGGCGGTACGCGCAAACGGGACAGAAACGCGCTTGAGATCTCACACCTTTCTCGAGCGCGGCGCCGCACTCCTGACAGAGCCCTCTCTGTAAGGCAGACGGACTGCCCCCGTCGTTCCGATCCGGGCCCTGGCGCAGAGGCAGATGCGCGACGGCTCGGCACAGGGCGAGCGAGTGCGTTTCGCCGCTGCCGGTCGCGATCCGCTGGCGCACACCCGCCACATCGGCCGTCAGGACGCAGTACCAGAGGTCATCGACCTGCTCGCACGCCGCGAACACGGACTCCTGTCCCAACCCGGCAATGAGTGGATCGACTGCGGCCGGATCCGTCGAATAACGGACCTCGGGTTTGCCTGCGCCTCCCAGGCGCCTTGCGACCTCGACGTCGAGGGCTGGACCGGCCTCGGGAATCATCGCGAGAAACGTAGACCCTCGCGCGCGCTCCGTCTGTACGCTAGCGTACAGTTCTCGGGAAGCAGGCGAAGGAGGATTTACGGGCAGAAAGACAGTCGACAGACGGGCCCGGAGAGCCGCTTTGCCGAAACCGAAACCGAAGCGTCAGGATGCGAACCGGCTGCTGGCCTCCCTGCCGGCCGCCGACTACCGCCGTCTGGCCGCCCAGCTCGAGCCGCTGGCTTTCCGGCGAGGTCAGCCCCTCCACGGAATCCATCAGCCGATCGCGAACGTGTACTTCCCGCGCAGCGGCGTGGCGTCAGTCGTGACCCGGATGTCCGAAGGGGGAACTCTCGAGGTCGCAACCATCGGGAACGAGGGAATCGTAGGGCTCGCCGTTCACCTGGGAGACGGACGCTCGCCAATGGAGACCTTCGTTCAGATTCCGGGCGACGCGGCGCGTCTGGAGGTCCGGGCCTTTCGCCGGGAGCTCAAGACATGCGCGCCGCTCCGGGACGTCGTCGGGCGATACGCCCAGGCCCTGCTGACCCAGGTCGGGCAGTCTGCCGCCTGCAACCGGGTCCATTCGGCGGAACAGCGGTGCGCGCGGTGGCTGCTCATGTCCCATGACCGTGTGTCCGGCGACGAGGTCGCGCTCACCCAGGAGTTCCTGGCGGAAATGCTCGGCATGCGGCGCGCGAGCGTGACCCAGTGCGCGGGCGCGCTTCGCCGCAAGAAGCTGATCGACTACCGGCGAGCCCGAATCCAGGTGCAGGATCGGGCCGGCCTGGAGGCGGCCGCCTGCGAGTGCTACGCCTTCATCCGGGCCGAGCACGACCGGCTGGTCGGTTGACGTGCCGGAAGGTCCAGTCCTTCACCGCTTCGCCCGACAGCAGAACCGGGACCTTTCGGGACGCCGCGTCCGGGCCTCCGCCGCCCAGACGCGTTTTGCCCGGCAGGCGCGGAGCCTGAGCGGGAAAGTTTTCGACCGCGTTGAGGCGCGGGGAAAACATCTCTTCCACCACTGGCGCGATGGGCCGATCGTGCACGTCCACCTCGGGATGTTCGGGGATTTCTACAGATTCGCCTCCCCGCCTCCCGCGCCGCGTCCGACGGTCCGATTGCGGCTCTCGACGGCGGGAGCGACGTGGGATCTCATCGGCCCCCCAACCTGCGAGCTCGTGAGTCCAGATGAGCACCGTGCGATTCTCGACCGCCTCGGCCCGGATCCGGTCTCCTCTCGCGAGGGAGAGTCTGTCTTCGTCGAGCGGCTGCGGCGAACGGACCGGGCCATCGGCCATGCGCTCATGGACCAGCGCGTCGTCGCCGGGATCGGCAACATCTACCGGGCGGAGATCCTCTTTCTGACCGGCCTTCATCCGCTCCGCCCGTCGAGCTCCTTCTCCGTCTGGGAATTGGAAAGGTTTTGGGACGTAACGAAACGCCTGCTCCAGCGCGGAGTCCGAGAGAAGCGAATCTGGACGATCGAGCCGGAGGAGCGCGGGCTCACGGAGCGCGGCCGCCGCCGCTTCTACGTCTATCAGCAGGAGACCTGCCTGCGGTGCGGCTCCCGCATCGCGACTTTCCCGCTGACGGGCCGGACGATGTTCGCCTGCGAAAAGTGCCAGCAGCCGGCGACGCGCCGCCGTCTTCGCGGCAAGTGAGCGGCGCCGTGGCCGGATCTCGCGAGGACGTGGCGGCCATCGGCGCTCTCGTACTGCGCAGGAGTCGTCGCGCGGGCGGCCTTCCAGATTCTCCCGTTGACCGTGCCAACGGAGATGGTTTTGGCGTCGGTGGGATCGACGCCGATAACAAGGGCCAATTGCTCTTTGCGGTAGGATTCCCGGCGGAGGGGCAGCGGCTCGCGCTCCTCCTCCCCGAGCGCCATCCTACCGACAAAAGGAGGTCGTCTTGAAGAAACGAATCCCGGTGTTTCTGGCCATTCTCTGTGCGATCGCCGCGGTTCTGGCCGTGCCGAAGAAGAGCGGCGGCGACACGACCGCGTTGCCCGACTTGATCGTGGACCAGGCTGCTCTTCGCCAGCACTGGATCGTCCGGGACGAGAACCTGAAGGCTTCCTTCTGCAGCGTCCAGGAAGGGGAGGTCACGCCGGGATTGCGCACACTGCTGCGTTTCACGGTCTCGACACCCAACATCGGAAACGCCAACCTCGACCTGGGCGATCCCAATGTGCATATCGCCGCCAACGACGGTCTCTACGAGTTTGCGACCTGCCACAATCACTTCCATTTCCGGCACTACACCCTGTACGAGTTGATCGACCCGGCAACCGGGCACGTCTGGAGGGCGGCCAAGCGCGGCTTCTGCATGATCGACGTCGAGAAGTACCAGGCCTATCCGGGTCCCGCGAACAACCCGCGCAACTTCCTTTCCTGCGGCCGGCCTGGCGTTGCCGGCAACCAGGGAATCAGCGCCGGATGGGCCGACACTTATGTTTGGAAGCTGGGCGGCCAGTACTTCGTCCTGGACGGGGGCGATGGGCAGCCGGTTGTGCCGCCCGGAGATTACGTTATCCGCATCACGGTCAACCCGGCCTTCGTCCCGGGGCCCGGCGAGCCGTGCCGCTTCGCGGACCCCAACCACCCCGGCTTCTGCCACCAGCTTCCGGAATCCAACTACGAGAACAACACCGCGGAAATCACCCTGACGATCCCGGACCATCCCGGCCGCCAGGGCGTCGGACCGCTCAAGAACGAGCCGGACATCACCGAAGAACCGATCGACGAGTAGCCGTCTCGCAGCGATCTTCCGAGTGCCCGGTGCGCCGGGCACTCGACGTTTCAGGCAGGTCGAGACGACGCCCCGGCTTCCCTCCCAGTCCCAGGCCGGACCGGCGCTGGAGTTGACATGGCCGTGGTACAATACCCACATTGTGAGTAAGAAGCCGGGCAGCAAGCGCCGGCCCCGCCCCTCCGAAGATGGCGCCGCGGGCGACCTGCTCCGAAAGGCGCGGGAGAAAGCGGGTCTGACGCAGACGGAGCTCGCGAGCCGTCTGGGTCATACCCAGCAGGCCGTGGCCCAGGCGGAAAGGGCAGAGAGCAATCCGACGGTCTCGTTCCTGCGCCGCTGGGCACGCGCCTGCGGCCGCTCGCTCTCGATTCGCCTGAAATAGCCGGCAGCCCGTCGGCTCGCTCCGCCATCCCGGGCACCACGGACCAGCGATCCGCAATAACATCTCTCCGTGCGGGAGATTCCGATCGCCCCGACTTTCGAAGGCTGGCGGGACGCCGCGCGACGCCTCCTCGCCCAGGGGGTCTCGCCCGCGGAAGTGGTCTGGCGGGATTCGGGCACCTCGTCCGCGAATGCCCCCGAGCCGAGCTTGTTCGACTCGCCCGCGCCTCGGGCCTCCGAACCCCGAGGCCCGAGTCCCGAGGACCGTCCTGCTCTGCGAAGCAGCGCTCCCGCCTTCGCGAAGCCCGCTTCGGCGGGCGAAGGAAGGCCGCTGCGCAGCACGAGCGTCCCGGCCACGGAGCTGACCGTACCCCGCGCCTTTCTCGAGCTCGCTCGAACCGTTGCCGCGCACAACGATCCCGCTCGCTGGGGGCTTCTCTACTCCGTTCTTTTCCGCATCGCTTCGGGAAATCGCGACATTCTTTTCAAGCGCGGCGATCCGGAGCTCGACTCCCTTCGCCGGCTCGCCGCGGACGTGGAGGAAGGGAGAGTGGTTGCACCCGCCAGCGGCGCGGCCGCTTTCGTGCCGGCGACGGGCGACCTCGCCGAGCTCGCGCGCGCTGCCGCATCCTGTCGCGGCTGCGACCTCTATCGCTTGGCGACCCAGACCGTTTTCGGGAAGGGACCCGTGAGCGCTCGCGCGGTCCTGGTGGGCGAGCAGCCCGGCGATTCCGAGGACCTCCAGGGCGCGCCGTTCGTCGGGCCGGCGGGCGAAGTGCTCGACCGGGCGCTGGTCGAGGCGGGACTTCCCCGAGACGAGCTCTACGTGACCAACGTCGTCAAACATTTCAAGTTTCTCGAGCGCGGGAAGCGGCGGATCCACCAGACACCGGTCGCCGCGGAGATGACCGCTTGCCGTCCCTGGCTCGAAGCCGAGCTCGCGGCGATCCGCCCGCAGGTCCTCGTCTGCCTGGGCGCTACGGCCTCCAAGGCACTGATCGGTCCCGCCTTTCGCATCACGCGCGACCGCGGGAAGTTCCTCGGATCGGCGTGGGCCCCCAAGCTCCTGGCGACCTACCATCCTTCGGCGGTGTTGCGGGCCGAGAATGAAGCCGGAAAGCAGAGCATCTACGGCGCTCTCGTCGGCGACTTGAAGCTCGTCGCAGCGGAAATCCGACCCTGAGCAGGATCCTCTCCCGTTTCCTTCCATCACTCTGCGCCCCGACCGGCCGGTGCTGATGCGCCTCGTCGCGCGGTAGCGGACCTCGGGACTCGGGGATCGGGACGCTCACGTTTCCCCCTCACCCCGCCCCCGCCTTCGCTAAAGCTTTGGCGGCAGGCCTCTCCCGGACTTGTCCTCCGAAGCTCGGCAGAGCGAAGGAGGAAGGAGAGGGAGTTCTCGATCAGTCCGTGCGTTCGTAGGGGAAGCGGATGGGATCGCGGGCGTTGAACTTCACGACGTCGAAGTG
>Ga0070706_100001461_pt1 | contig 24849 bp, 20 predicted proteins | sample KBSK5501metaG_FD_65476 | JGI IMG/M metagenome (GOLD analysis project Ga0070706, IMG submission 65476) | Corn, switchgrass and miscanthus rhizosphere microbial communities from Kellogg Biological Station, Michigan, USA - KBS K5-50-1 metaG | ecosystem: Host-associated > Plants > Roots >... | reverse complement strand
CCGTCGCCGATCTCGCCGCAGGCCTGGTCGCCGCTCGCGGGGCCCAGCACGGTCGCGCCGTCGGCGCGCAGCTGAGCGAGGTTGCGCTGCGTCGCGGGGTGCGCCCACATCTCGCGGTTCATCGCCGGCGCGACGAGCAGCGGGCAGCGTGCGATCGGCCGCGCGAGGCACAGGAGGCTCAGCAGGTCGTCGGCGCGGCCCTGCACCAGCTTCGCGATGAGGTCGGCGCTGGCCGGCGCGATCACGACCGCGTCGGCCTCGCGCGTGAGGTTGATGTGCGCCATGTCGTTGTGGTCGCGCGGGTCCCACTGGCTCGTGAACACCGGCCGGTTCGACAGCGCCTGCATCGTCACCGGCGTGATGAACTGCGCCGCGGCCTCGGTCATCACGACTTGCACGGTCGCGCCGGCCTTCACGAGGCCGCGCGTGAACTCGGCCGCCTTGTAGCAGGCGATGCCGCCCGACAGGCCCAGCACGACGTGCTTGCCGGCCAGATCGCCGACGCCTTCGCCTGTCGTGAAACTCACAGAGGGCTCCAGAAGCGCGAGCGGTCATTCAGGTTGAACAGCACGCGCACCGCCTTGCCGTACACCTGCTCGTGCGGCAGGAAGCCCCAGACGCGCGAGTCGGACGAGTTGTCGCGGTTGTCGCCCATCATCAGGTACTCGCCCGCGGGGACGCGGCACTCCCAAGCGCCGGCGCGCTCGACCGTGCAGTGCGCCGCGATCCCGGCGATCGGCTCGCGGCCCTGCACGAACGGGTTGACCTTGACGGTACGGCTGTTGCCGCCGGCCGTCTCGCGCAGCAGCCACTGGCCGCGGTCTTCGTCGGCCACGCGGGTGCCGACGCCTTCGCTGCGCACCGTCACGTCGAACGGCGCGCCGTTGACCGTGACCACGCCGTCGCGAAACGTCACGAGATCGCCCGGCAGCCCGACCAGGCGCTTGACGTAGAACTCCGAGACGTTCTGCGGAAAGCGGAACACGACCACGTCGCCGCGTTTCGGTTTGCCGAGCTCGATCGCGGTGTTGGTGAACGGCAGCCGCGGCCCGTACGCGAGGTGGTTGACGAGCAGGTAGTCGCCGACCCGCAAGGTCGGCTCCATCGAGCCCGACGGCACCTTGGGCCAGTCGGCCAGCGCGATCCGGCAGGTGAACATCAGCGCGACGACGACGAACAGCTCGGCGCCGAAGCTGACCCACAGCGGCTTCTTCTCCGGCACCTGGCCACCGAGCCGGCGCACGCGGCGCCGCCAGGCGATCCAGCAGACGCCGGTCGCGAGCGACGCGAGCGCCAGGATCTCGTTGATCGAAAAGCCGATCTGGACGTCGTTCATGCGCTTGTGGCCACTGCGAAAAGGGAAGCGTGGATTATCGCGGCAGGCGCAAAAAACCCGCACGCCGTACGGCCGCCGCGCAGGTCAGACCGATTTCACCCGGCCCGCGAGCAGCGGCGCCACCAGCTCGCGCGCGACCGGCCCGTTCCATTCGAGCTCGCCGAGCACCGACAGACGCGGCACGCCGGCGCGGTCGATCAGCACCGTGGTCGGGAAGATGCGCGGCGTCCAATCGCCGGTCGCATTGCCGTCGCGGTCGAGCAGGATCGGCAGCGAGAACGGCAGCGTCTCGAGAAACCGCTTCACCGTGGGCAGCGATTCCTTGTAGTTGACGGCGAGGATCGTGAGCCCGTCGCGCTCGTGCTGCGCCGCGAGCAACTCGAGCGACGGCATCTCGGCGCGGCACGGCTCGCACCAGGTCGCCCAGAAGTTCAGCGCGACGACCTGGCCCTTGAGCGCCGCCAGGTTCCACGCCTTGCCGTCGACATCGGCGAGGCTCAGTGCCGGCGCTGCCTTGCCCTCGGGCCACGGCCGCACCACGTGCGCGGCCTGCGCTCGGCTCGGCCAGCCCGCAGCCGCGAGTGCAGCGAGGGATGCCACCGAGGCCAGCGAAGCGGCGAGCATGCGTCGGCGCTCGGCCGACGCCGCGGTCACGTCGCCGCGGCGCATTGTCCTGCGCAGGGGATCGAGGCTCATGTCATGCATTCTCGGCGATACCGATGTAAGGTGCTCGCTCGCGCCGCGACCCTCCGCCACGGATCTGCCACGGCTCCGCCACGAACAACCCCCGCGCCATGACCGACGCCCGCAGCCCCCGCTTCATCCAACTGCCCGTGGCGGACTCGGTCGACGACCGCGAAGCCGCGCGCGCCGCGCTGCTGCGCCGGCCGGCCAGTGCCGCACCCAAGTACTTCTACGACAGCCTCGGCTCGCATCTGTTCGAGGCCATCACGGAGCTGCCCGAGTACTACCCGACCCGCACCGAGGCCGCGATCTTCGGGCGCCACGGCGCGGCCATGGCCGGCGCGATCCGGGCGGGGCACGGCGCCGAGCCGGGCCTGACGCTCGTCGACCTGGGGGCCGGCAACTGCGTCAAGGCGGCCAGGCTGTTCCCGCTGCTCGAGCCGCGGCGTTATGTCGCGGTCGACATCTCGGTCGAGTTCCTGCGCGATGCGCTGAAGCGGGTGCAGCGCGAGCAGCCGGCGCTGTCCGTCGTCGGCGTCGGGCTCGACTTCTCCGGGTCGCTGGACCTGCCCGGCGATCTGATCGGCGGCCGCCCGGTGTTCTTCTACCCGGGCTCCAGCATCGGCAACTTCGGGCCCGACGACGCGCTTGCGTTCCTGCGCCGCGTGCGCGAGCGTGCGGCGTCGGGGGCCGAAGGCGGCGGGCTGCTGATCGGCGTCGACCTCGTGAAGCCGCACGACGTGCTGCAGCGCGCCTACGACGACGCGCTGGGCGTGACCGCCGCCTTCAACCTGAACCTGCTGCGCCAGCTGAACCGCCTGATCGGCAGCGACTTCGATCCGCGCCAGTGGCGCCACGTCGGGCTCTACAACGCGGCCGAGTCGCGCATCGAGATGCACCTCGAAGCGCGCGAGGCCCTCACCGTGCGCTGGAACGGCAGCGAGCGCCGCTTCGCGGCGGGCGAACGCATCCACACCGAGAACTCGTACAAGTACACGGTCGAACGCTTCGCCGCGCTGCTCGAAGCGGCCGGCTTCGGCGCCACCCGGCACTGGACCGACGAGCGCGGCTGGTTCGCGGTGTTCTGGGCCGAAGCGTGACGAGCTTCAGCCTGCTGGCCGTGGCAACGCAATCACCGGCGGATCGGGATGAAACCGCGCCATCGTGTGCGCGTCGACATACCGCCCATCGCGCATCGCATAACCGCGCAGCGTGCCCTCGATCTCGAAGCCGAACTTGCGATACAGCCGCAGCGCCGCGTCGTTATCGGTGTAGACCGTGAGCTCGATGCGCAGCGTGCCGAGCCAGCGGTCGGCGTAGTCGCACAGAGCGGTCATCAGCGCGCTGCCGACGCCCTGCCCCTGCATGGCCTTCGCGACCGAGATGCCCATGGTCATCGCGTGGCGCCGCCGCAGCGCAGCGCCGACGGGAAGCAGCCCCGCCGAACCGACAACGTCGCCATCGCGCTCGGCGACCAGGTGCAGGTCCGGCTTGCCCGGCGCCACGCTGTCGCTCAGCATCGCGGCCCAGCGTTCCTCGCTCGCATACGGCATCTGCAGCAGGGCCGGGTAGACCGCCGGGTCGGCCATCATCCGCGCGAACGCGGCGGCGTCGTGTGTCGCGGCGCGGCGGATGGTGATCGTCATGGTGGGCTCATACCCGCTCGGCGACCCACCCTTGGACCGACGCGAGCGCCGCCGCGAGCTTCGCGGGTTCGGTGCCGCCGGCCATCGCGAGATCGGGCTTGCCGCCACCCTTGCCGCCGACCTGCTGAGCGACGAAGTTGACCAGCTCGCCGGCCTTGATCGTCACGATGCGGTCGCTCGTGACGCCCGCGGCGAGCTGCACCCTTCCGCCCTCGACGCTCGCGAGCACGATCGCCGCGCTCTTGAGCTTGTCCTTCAGCTTGTCCAGCGTGTCGCGCAAGGTCTTCGCGTCGGCGCCTTCCAGCGTCGCGGCCAGCACCTTCAGCCCCTTCACGTCGACCGCCTTCGCGATCAGCTCGTCGCCCTGCGACGATGCGAGCCGGCCCTTCGCGGCGGCGAGTTCCTTCTCGAGCGAGCGCACCTGCTCGAGGAGTTGCGCGAGCCGCGCCGGCACCTCGGCCGGCGCCGCTTTCAGCGCACCGGCCAGCTGCCGCACCGTGCCTTCGAGCGACTGCACGTAGGCCAGCGCGTTGTCCCCGGTGATCGCCTCGACGCGCCGCACGCCGGCCGCGACGCCGCTCTCGGCGACGATCTTGAACAGCCCGATGTCGCCGGTGCGCTGCACGTGCGTGCCGCCGCACAGCTCGCGGCTGCTGCCGATGTCGAGCACGCGCACCTCGTCGCCGTACTTCTCGCCGAACAGCATCATCGCGCCGAGCTTCTGCGCCGCTTCCATGGGCATCACGCGCGCCGACACGTCGGCGTTCGCGAGCACCTCGGCGTTGACGATCGCCTCGACCGTCGCGATCTGCGCGTCGGTCAGCGGCGCGTTGTGCGCGAAGTCGAAGCGCGTGCGCTCGGCATCGACCAGCGAGCCCTTCTGCTGCACATGCGCGCCCAGCACTTCGCGCAAGGCCTTGTGCATCAGGTGCGTCGCCGAGTGGTTGCGCACGGTCTTCGCGCGCTGCTCGCCGTCGACCTTGGCGTTCAGCGCGTCGCCGACCGCGATCGTCCCTTCGACGACGCGGCCGTGGTGGCCGAACACCGTGGCCTGCACCTTGATCGTGTCCTCCACGAGAAAGCGCGACGTGGCATTGCGCAGCTCGCCGGTGTCGCCGACCTGGCCGCCGCTCTCGGCGTAGAACGGCGTGTGGTCGAGCACGATCACCGCATCGTCGCCGGCCTTCGCGTCGGCCACAGACGTGCCGTCGACGTAGATCGCGGTGACCTTCGCGCCTTCGCGCGCCAGCTCGTCGTAGCCGTGGAAAACGGTCGCGACGCCACCGTATTCGAGGCCCTGCGCCATCTTGAACTTGCCGGCGTCGCGCGCGCGCTTGCGCTGCTCCTCGAGCAGTTCGTTGAAGCGTGCCTCGTCGACCTTGACGCCGCGCTCGCGGCACACGTCGGCCGTCAGGTCGACCGGGAAGCCGTAGGTGTCGTGCAGCTTGAACGCGGTTTCGCCGTCGAGCAGCGCGGTGCCCGACGTCGCCAACGGCGCCAGCGCCTTCTCGAGGATCTCCATGCCGTTGGCGATCGTGCGGAAGAACGCATCCTCTTCCTGCTTCAGCACGTCGGTCGCGCGTTGCTGCTGCTGGCGCAGCTCCGGGTACGCGTCGCCCATCTCGACGACGAGCGCCGCGACCAGCGTGTGGAAGAACGGCTTGCGCGCGCCGAGCTTGTAGCCGTGTCGGATGGCGCGCCGCGCGATCCGGCGCAGCACGTAGCCGCGGCCGGCATTGCTCGGGATCACGCCGTCGACGACCGTGAACGTGCAGGCGCGGATGTGGTCGGCGATCACCTTCAGCGACGGCGAGTCCTGGTCGCAGTCACCGGCACCGGCCTTGTCGACGGCCTGCTTCGCCGCGGCCAACAGGTTCACGAACAGGTCGATTTCGTAGTTGCTGTGCACGTGCTGCAGCACCGCGGCCAGCCGCTCCAGGCCCATGCCGGTGTCGACGCTGGGCTTGGGCAGCGCATGCATCACGCCCGCGTCGTCGCGGTTGAACTGCATGAACACGTTGTTCCAGATCTCGATGTAGCGGTCGCCGTCCTCGTCGGGCGAGCCGGGTGGGCCGCCGGCGATCCCGGGGCCGTGGTCGTAGAAGATCTCGGTGCACGGGCCGCACGGGCCGGTGTCGCCCATCATCCAGAAGTTGTCGGACGCGTAGCGCGCGCCCTTGTTGTCGCCGATGCGCACGATGCGCTCGGCCGGCACGCCAACCTGGGTGTGCCAGATGTCGTAGGCCTCGTCGTCCTCGGCGTAGACGGTGACCCAGAGCTTGTCCGCCGGCAGCTCGAAGTGCCGCGTCAGCAGCTCCCACGCGTACAGGATCGCATCGCGCTTGAAGTAGTCGCCGAAGCTGAAGTTGCCCAGCATCTCGAAGAACGTGTGGTGCCGCGCGGTGTAGCCGACGTTCTCGAGGTCGTTGTGCTTGCCTCCGGCACGGATGCACTTCTGCGCGGTCGTCGCGCGCGCGTACGGGCGCTTGTCGAAGCCGAGGAACACGTCCTTGAACTGGTTCATCCCGGCGTTCGTGAACAAGAGCGTCGGATCGTCGCCCGGCACGACCGGGCTCGAGGCCACGATCGTGTGGCCCTTGCTCTCGAAGAACTTCAGGAACGTCGAACGGATCTCGGAGGCTTTCATCGGATGCTTGTGGTCGCGCTGCGCGCCCGGGCAGGCCGCTCGGGCTGAAGGCGGCGATTTTACGCGGCGGCCGTGCGAGCGAGGCGCGGCGGGCCTTTGCGGCGCGTCGGTCCTCTTGTCTTCAGCTCGGCCGCGCTATTTGTCGTTCGCGGCGCCGGCCGCGCCGCTTTCGGCGAAGTTCGCCTGCCCGGCGCGGCCTTGCGCCGGCGCCGAAGCCGCGAGGCCGAGCGCGCGGCGCAGCAGCGCGTCGGGCTGCGTGCCGTCTTCCGGGTATTGGGCGATGCCGACCGCGACGGCGACAGCGACATCGGTTCCGGTGATCTGGAACGGCTCGAGCATCGCGAGCTGCAGCTTCGCGCCGACCCCGGCGGCGTCGGCGGCCGCGAGCATCGCGCCGAGCAGCACCGCGAAGCAGTCGTCGGCCAGCGCGGCGACGATGTCGCTCGCGCGCACGCCGGCGCGCAGCCGCACCGCGATCTTGCGGCGCAGCACCTGCGCGGCCGGCTCGCCGAGCCGTGCCCGCGTGGTCGCGAGCCCTTCGATGCGCAGCACCAGCAGCGCCATCGGCGACGGCTGGCGCTCGCGCAGCGCGATCAGCTGGCTGATGTGCTCGATCAGCTGCTGCTGATGCGGCAGCCCGGTTTCGAGGTCGGTCGCGTAGGCGTTGCGGGCCTCGCGTTCGTGGCGCTTGCGTTCGGCCGCGGCGCGGATGCGCCGTGGCAGCGCGGCGCTCGCGAGGTCGGCCGGCGTCAGCACGTCCTGCGCACCGCGCCGCCACCAGCCGATCACCGCGGCGGCATCGGGTGCGGTCACGACGACCAGCGTCGCGACGTCGGCGGCGACACGTGCGATCGCGTCGCCGAAGGCTTCGTCGGCGTCGCCCGCGATCAGCAGCGCATCGACTGCGCCGGCTTGCGCGCTCGTCAGCGCCGCGTTTGCGTCGGCGCACAGCTGCACATCGAACGGGCCGAACGGCGACGCGGCCAGCACGCGCGCCGCCGTTTCAGGCAGCGGCGTGCCGATGATCAGGGTGCAGGCAGAGGGGATCACGCCGGGATCGCCTGTCGCCCCGAAGGTCCGCGAGGAAGACGTGGAGCGGGTGATGGGAATCGAACCCACGTATGAAGCTTGGGAAGCTGCCGTTCTGCCATTGAACTACACCCGCAGTTCGGCGCGTAGTTTACCGTGTGGGCGATGCGCGGGCGGGCGGCCGATCTGTTGGTGCCGCTCGGCATCACCGCCGCAGGCGCAGCGCGGCTCCGTGGTAGCGATCGAGCGAATGCTCCGGCTCGAACGCGATCCAGCACGATTTGTCGACATTCTCCCAGGTGTCCAGCACCTCGTAGCCCAGCGCCTCGAGCTCGGCGAAGAAGGTCTTCGTGTGCTGGATGCGATAGGGGCAGAACGCCGTGCCGATGCTCTGCACGGTCCAGTAGGCTTGCCGTTCGTGCAGCGGCAGCAGGTTGACGAACAGCCAGCTCGGCTTGTCATGCAGCGGCGCCAGCCGCTGCGCGAGGGTCTCCTCGAGGTACTGCAGGCATCCGGCGGTGAAGAGCACGTCCATGCCGGACGCCGCGTCGACACGCTCCGAAAACTTCAGCCGCCCCGTCGGGTCGCGCTGCAGTGCCTCCCGGCGCCCGGACTCGAGAACCGCCGGCACATCGTGCACCGTCCACGAGAGGTCGTCGGGGAACGTGATGACGCGCTGGTAGGCGTAGTACGCGATGCCGATGTGGCCGCCGAGGTCGTACACCGTGCGGGCGCCGGCGGCGAATGCGTTCTCCAGCCACACCATCATCGGGTAGTCGCTGGGGTAGACGCGGCTCAGCCGATCGCGGTACATCTCGGCGGCCGCGTCGTTGTCGTAGCCCAGCGGACGCGTCGGCGGCGCATGCTTCGCGGCCTCGGCAGCGGTCTCGTACAGGCCGCGGCAGCAACCGACGCGCTGTCCGGCGGCAAATGCCTCGTCGAAGCGCCGTCTGCGCATCTGCCGCAGCCCGGGCAGGTTGGCGATACCGTCCACCGCCCGCTGTATTCCTGCCGCCACCGCCATCAGGCTCTCCCCAAACGCCGTTGAAACGCCGCGCGAGTCTATTGGATTCGGCATGCAGCGTCTGCGCTTCGCAAACACTCGATCGTAGGGGGCCGGCCCCCTTCTTCGAACCCGCCACGATGGATATAGTCCTCATCGACCCGGGCGGGGCGCCACCGAGTGGCTTGCCCCCGCCGAGGCCAAGGACCACCACGCACAGCCATCGCGAGCACATCGCAGGACGGAGGACCTTCGCATGCTGGGTGAACCTGTTTCCAGGCGGCACGCCGTCGAGCTGATCGAAGCCGGGCACCACCGTGACAGCCCGTTGCTCATCTTCGATCCGCAGGTCACGGGGCAGTCGTACAACCGTCAGCCCTACCTGCTTCGACATCGCCTGCACGAACTCCCCGCGTTCACGCTCGAGGCGTTGTTCGCGCTGTGCCGGCGCCTGCCGCGCGAGCAGGTCCTGTTCCGCCGGGCGGTCATCCCGGGCGATGCGGACTTCGATTCGTCCTACGACCGCTACGCGGGCGAGCTGACGCTGGAGGCGGTGCTCGATCGCTTCGAGGAGCTGCAGTCGTACATCTGCATCTACAACCCCGAGCGCGACGCGCAGCTCGCGCCGCTGTTCGAGGCGATCCTCGCGGAAATCGCCGCCGGCATCGAGCGGATCGATTCGCCGATCACCTGGTACTCGACGTACATCTTCCTGTCGACCCGCGATGCGGTGACGCCCTACCACATGGACCGCGAGATGAACTACCTGCTGCAGATCCGCGGCGACAAGCGCGTGATGCTGTGGGATCCGGCCGACGACGAGATCATGAGCCCGGCCGAGAAGGACAAGCTGCTGGCCTACGACGGCTTGCGCCCCGCCTACGACCCGTCGTTCGAATCCAAGGCCATGACCTTCGATCTGCGCCCGGGTCTCGGCGTGCACCACCCGTTCATCGCGCCGCACCGGGTCCATACCGGATCGGCGCTCTCGATCTCGCTCGCGTTCACGTTCCGCACGCGGCAGTCCGACCGGCGCACACGCGCCCACGCGTTCAACAACGCCTTGCGCCGGCGCGGCTTCTCGCCGGAGCCGGTCGGCGGGCACCCGGTGCTGGACCGCGCGAAGGCGATCGCGTCGCAGGTCGCAAGAGCGCGGCACGTGTTCGATTGACGCCCGGTCGGCGCGCTGCGCCGGTCCGGCGATCCGCCGCTCGATTCAGCCGTTGCGCGCCACCCACTCGATGAACGCATCGAGCGCGGGCCGCCCGGCCGCAGCGGCGGCGTGGTTGACCATCGCCGAGACGGCATACAGCCGGCCGCTTGCCGCGCGCACATAGCCGGCCAGCGCGCGCGTGTCGTTCAGCGTGCCGGTCTTCAGGAACGCGCGCCCTTGCGCGTGGCCGCCGACCAGCCGGTTCGTGAGCGTGCCGTCGACGCCGGCGATCGGCAGCGAGTCGAGGAACGCCTCCGACTGCTCGGTGCGCCAGCCCTGGCGCAGCAGCTGCACCAGCGCACGCGGCTTCGCGCGTTCGGTGTGCGACAGGCCCGAGCCGTTCTCGACCTCGATGTCGCCGTCGGCGATGCCCTGCTCGCGCAGCCACATCCGCATGATCTTCTGCGCGCCGGCGAGCGTCGCCGCGCGTTCCGGGAAGCCCGGGGACAGCGACAGCATCAGGTTGCGCGCCGCCATGTTGTCGCTGGTCTTGTTGATGTCGCGCACCAGCTCCGGCAGCGGCTTCGAACGTTGGAACGACAGCGGCTGCAGCACTTCGCCGTCGGTGCCGATCGGCAGCGCCTTGTCGCCCAGCGGCTTGTCGGAGGCGACGACGCGCCCGCGCAGGATGCCGCCGGCCTTCGCCCACATCGCCGGCAGCGCGCGCGCCGCATAGCCGCTGTGCGGCGGCGGGATGAACTCGATCGTGCGCGTGCCGCAGGCCGCGCGCCAGCTTCCGCGCACGACGATGCGCGCGGCGCCGCCGGCGCCGTCGTCGTCCCAGCGCGCGTTGACCTCGCACAGCGCGCCGGGCGCGACCTGGTTGACCAGCGCCACCTCGCTCAGCTCGGGCGCCAGCGACAGCGCCGCGGCGCGCCTGCCGCCGCGCGCCGCGCTGACGGTGATGCCGAGGCGGCCCTCGTCGAGCGTCAGCGCGGCCGGCCACACGTGCCGCGGCTGGCGGGCCGATTGCGCGGGCGTGTTCGCATGGTCCTCATCGCTCAGGTCGAACGCGAAGCGGTCGAGCACGATGTCGCCCTGGATCTCCTCGAGCCCCTGCTCGCGCATCCGCGTGAACCAGGCCTGCAGCTCGGCCGACGTGAGCTGCGCGTTGCCGCCGCCGACGATCAGCAGATCGCCGAGCAGCCGGCCGCGCACGATGGGCCCCAGGGCATAAGCCGAAGTGCGCCAGCGGTAGTACGGCCCGAGCAGGTCGAGCGCGGCGAGCGCGGTCACGACCTTGGTGGTCGACGCCATCGTGTAGGGCGTGTCGCCGTTCAGCGCGACCAGCGTGCGCTCGTCGCCGCCGACCTCCTGCGCATAGAAGCCGAAGCTCTTCAGCGGCAGGCCCGACGCGTAGATCGCGCCGGCCACCGGGGCCGGCATGCCGGCGGATGCGGCACGCACGCGCGCCGGCTTCGCGATGGCTTCGCTCGCGCCCATGAATGCCCAGGCCAGCGACAGCGCGCACAGCAGCGTGCGCAGCGGCGGTGTGCAGGGCGGAGGGCGGGGGGCCATGACGCGCCGAGGCTAGCAGCGCAGTGCGCCGCGCAGCACCCCGAAATCACGGGATGCGCGCAACGCACTGTTACGGACGCAAGGCCGGCGAAAGAGCTTGCGTTGCTTCGGACGTTTGTTCGTCGAATTTGTTCGTCGAACCGCAGATGAGCCGGCCGGCTCGTCAGCCGCCGACCTTGTACTGCTCGCCGATCGCCGGCCCGTACATCGCCGGGTCACTGACCGACGGCGCGCCGGTCTCGAGCCGCCCCGCGAAGCGCCGGCTGAAGCCGGGCAGGTTCGTCACGCGCACGCTGAAGTCGTACCACTGGTTGCTGCCGCCCAGCGGCAGGCGGATCACGTTCTCGCTGCGTTCGACCACCTGGTACTGCGCCTTCGTCGCAACGTAGTAGCGGTTCGCCTCCAGCACGAAGCGCGCCGCGCCGTTGCCAACGTTGAAGAAGCGCACGACCAGCTCGCCGGTGCGCGCATCGCCTTCGACGTGCACGTCCGGGCTCGGGCGGCCGCGGCCGAGGCCGCTGAAGCCGGCACCGTGTGCCACGTCGTCGTCGATGCCGTCGACATCGCCGGTGAAGTGCCGGTGAAACCCGTTCGGCCCGAGCACCCACAGGTCGTACGCGCCGCCCGCGGCCGGCAGCCAGGTGCCGGCCAGGCGCTGGCCGGCGCCGACCGTGTAGCGGCGCGGCAGCTCGGCGAGCCGCAGCCGGTCGTAGACGTGGAACACCGCGCCGGCGCGGCCGGTGTTGACGAAGCTCAGGTGGATCTTCGCGCTCGCCTCGCGGTGCGGATGCCAGCGCGAGACGACCTTGCTGTGCACCTCGAGCTCGTATGGCAGCGCGCACGACGGGCGCACGCCGTCGGCCTGCACCGGCAGCACGGTCTGCGCCGGCACCAGCGGCAGCGTGCGCCCGGGCAGCGCGCGCGCCTGGTTCGCGAGCGCGAGCGTCGTCGGCAGGTTCTGGAAGAACGCGGTGTTGTCCGGATCGGCGAAGTTGAATGCCGAGGTCATGTCGCCGCAGACCGTGCGCCGCCACGCCGAGATGTTGGGCTCGCGCACGCCGAAGCGCTTCTCGATGAAGCGGATGACCGACGTGTGATCGGCGACCTCCGAGTTGACCCAGCCGCCCTTGCTCCACGGCGAGATCACGTACATCGGCACGCGCGGCCCCAGGCCGTACGGGCGGTGCTTCAGCGACAGCTCGAGCGCGCTGCTGCGGTACGGCACGATCACCTCGTGGTATTCGCCGCTCGTGTCCACCGTCGACGCGCCGGCGAGCACCGCCTGGTCCGCATCGGCGTCGTAGCGGACGTACGACGGCACCGCCGGCGGCGGCACGTGGTCGAAGAAGCCGTCGTTCTCGTCGAAGTTGAGGAACAGCACGGTCTTGCTCCAGACCTCGGGGTTCGCCGTCAGCGCCTCCAGCACCTTCGCGGTGTAGTCGGCGCCTTGCGCCGGGCTCGACGGGCCAGGGTGCTCGGAGCCTTCGGCCGTCGCGACGATCCACGAGACCTGCGGCAGCCGGTCGGCCAGCACGTCTTCCTTGAGCTTGTCGAGGTCGCGCGTGCTGACGCCGCGCGCCTTCAGCGCGGCCGATGCGCCGGGCTTGTCGAACCACGCGGCGCGAAAGCTCTGAAAGCCGGCGAGCGGGTTGTCGGTGAAGTTGTCTTCCATGTTCTCGTAGACCTGCCAGCTGATGCCGGCGGCTTCGAGCCGCTCGGGATAAGTGGTCCAGGTGTAGCCGCCGTTCTGTCCTGGATCGGACTCGAACCAGTCGTAGTCGTTGTAGGTCGCCGGGCCGTTGCCCTTGCCCAGCGGGTCGTTCGTGCCGGTCCACTGGTAGAGGCGGTTCGTGTTGGTGCCGGTCTGCGACGAGCAGTGGTAGGCGTCGCAGATCGTGAACGCGTTGACCAGCGCCCACTGGAACGGCAGGTCGGCCTGCGCGTAGTGGCCCATCGAGTGATTCGCCTTGAAGCGCGGCCAGGTGCTCATGCGGCCCTGGTCCCATGCGAGCTGTGCATCGGCCCACGAGTGCGGCGTGCCCTGGACGCGCATCACCGGGAAGTTCTGCTGCGTGTTCAGCCGGAACGGCGCGATTGCCGCCGGCAGGCCGCCGGCCACCTGGTTCGGCTGCGTCCAGACGGTCTTGCCGGCGATGCTCGGCTGGTCCGGCACCGGGATCGGGAAGCGGTCGGCGAAGCCGCGCACGCCGTTGAGCGTGCCGAAGTAGTGATCGAACGAACGGTTCTCCTGCATCAGGATCACGATGTGCTCGACATCGCGGATCGTGCCGGTGCGGCGGTTCGCGGGGATCGCCAGCGCTCGCGCGATCGCCGGCGGGAAGCTGGTCATCGCAGCGGTGGCGCCGGCCGCGCCGGCGACGGCACGGAGGAAGTGACGACGGTCCTGGTTGCTCATGGTTCTGGGCCTTGTGCGAAGTTCGTTGTCCGAAGGTTGTCGCGCCGTGACACGGGTGACGTGACGTGAGGTGATGCGAGCGGCACGTTAGGCATGCGCGATGACCGGCCCGTGACGTCGGGCGCACGATTTGTTGTGAGCAGATGCGAGGCGTCATCGCGCGGTCATCGCAGCGTCATCGCGTGGTGATCGGGACCCCGTTCGCAAAGCGCGTCGGGCACAATCCGCCGCGCTTCATCGCGCCTCACCCTTCCTTCTGTCGAACCCTCATGGCCGTCGCGTCGCCCATGCCGAAACCTCCCCCGCCCGCCGCGTCCGCGCACCCGCGCAGCATCCGCAGCTTCGTCGTGCGCGCCGGCCGCATGGGCCCGGGGCAGGCGCGCGCACTCGCCGAGCTCGGCCCGCGTTTCGTGCTGCCCTACGCCGCGCAGCGTTGCGACTTCGATGCCGTCTTCGAGCGCCGCGCGCCGCACGTGCTCGAGATCGGCTTCGGCATGGGCGACGCGACGGCCGCGATCGCGCAGGCCCTGCCCGGCACCGACTTCATCGGCGTCGAGGTGCACACGCCGGGCGTCGGCGCGCTACTCAAGCGCATCGGCGAGATGGGCCTGACGAACCTGCGGCTGATCCAGCACGACGCGGTCGACGTGCTCGAGCACATGATCGCGCCCGAGTCACTGGCCGGCGTGCACGTGTTCTTCCCCGACCCGTGGCACAAGAAGCGGCATCACAAGCGCCGGCTGATCCAGCCCGAGCTCGTGCGCCTGCTCGCTTCACGACTGCAAGGCGGCGGCTACCTGCACTGCGCGACCGACTGGCAGCCGTATGCCGAGCAGATGCTCGAGGTGCTGTCGGCCGAGCCGCAGTTGCACAACACCGCCGACGCCTATGCACCCAGGCCCGCGTACCGCCCGCTGACCAAGTTCGAGAACCGCGGCCTCAAGCTCGGCCACGGCGTGTGGGATCTGGTGTTCACGAAGCGCCCGTGATCACGCCGACGCTCAATCCACCCAGGTCACGAGCCCGCTGTACGCCGTCACCAGCACGACGATGCCGAACGCGATGCGGTACCACGCGAACGGCGCGAACGTGTGGCTCGAGATGTAGCGCAGCAGCCAGCGCACGCACAGCCACGCGGCGATGAACGAGAACAGCAGGCCGACCGCGAACAGCGGGATGTCCGCCGCCGACAGCAGCGCGCGCTCCTTGTACAGGCTGTACAAACCGGCGCCGATCAGCGTCGGGATCGCGAGGAAGAAGCTGTAGTCGGTCGCCGCCTTGCGGCTCAGGCCCAGCAGCATGCCGCCGATGATGGTCGCGCCGGAGCGGCTGGTGCCGGGGATCATCGCGAGGCACTGCACCAGGCCGACCTTCAGCGCGTCCAGCGGCGTCATGTCGTCGACCGCGGCGACGCGCGTCGTCGCCTGCGTGCGCCGCTCGGCCCACAGGATGATGAAGCCGCCGATGATGAAGGTGCTCGCGACGACCACCGGCGTGAACAGGTGCTCCTTGATCGCCTTGCCGAACAGCAGCCCGAGCACGACCGCCGGAAAGAAGCCGATCGCGACGTTGACCGCGAAGCGGCGCGCCTGCGCGTCGCTGCCGAGACCGGCCAGCGTGTCGCGCACGCGCTGCCAGTAGACGATGATCACCGCGACGATCGCACCGGTCTGGATCGCGATGTCGAACACCTTGCCCTTGTCGTCGGACACGCCGAGCAGCGAGCCGGCGAGGATCAGGTGGCCCGTGCTCGAGACCGGCAGGAATTCGGTCAGGCCTTCGACGATGCCCATGATCGCGGCCTTGACGAGAAGAATCAGGTCCAAGAGAGGCTCCGGAAGAGGAAAAGAAAGAAGGGAAGGAAGGGAGGGAAGGAGAGCAAGAACCGTTCGCGGGCGGTTGCTCAGCGCGCCGCTTCGGGCACCAGCGTGATCGTCAGGCCGCGCGGCGTGACGCGGATGTCGCCCGGCCGGTAGCCGCGGCCCTGCACCGCTTCGAGATCCTTCTCGGTCAGCGTGTACACGACCGGGTCGCCGAGCACCTTCTCGGCGACCGTGGCACCGATCCGATCGAGCTGGCGCCGCGCGCCGCCGGGCAGGTTGGCGTTGCTGCCGTTGTTGTTGCCGGCGCTTGCGGCTTCGCCCAGCTCGGCGCGTTCGATGCGCAGGTCGGCGAGCCGGATCGTGCGGTCGAGCGGCTCGTAGCGCAGCCCGTAGCTCATCGCGATCGTGCCGCGGTACGGTGTCTTCAGCAGCAACTCGCCTATCGTCAGGTCGAACTCGGTCGCGATGCGGTTCTCGTCGGGGCGCAGCGCGAGGCGTGGTGCGGCGACGTTGATGTCGAGCAGCTCGAGCGCGCGGCTCTTTAGCGGGAACTGGCGCGCGACGAGTTGCTGCAGCCGCGCCTCGGGGACGTCGATGGTGCGCGGGCCCAGCAGCGCGGCGCAGGCGGCCAGCGCGAGCACGAGCGCCAGGCCGAACGCGGCAGCCGCGGCGGCGCGGCGATGGACAGAAGGCATGGGGCGCGATTCTAGGCAGCACAGGGCGTCGACTCGGTGGCAGGCGGGGCCGCGGTCGTTACAGCGCGTCTCCGGCCGGCCCGGCTTGACCCGCTTCGACCCGATCGGTACATTACTGACTCACCAGTCAGTATGATCAGCCGCACCGCCACCCCGCCGACTCCCGACGCCGACCCGGCCACCGCGCGCACCCCGCAGCGGCAGCGCCGCAAGGAGGCGCGCCCCCAGGAGCTGCTCGACGCCGCGCTCGACCTGTTCGTCGAACGCGGCTTCGCGGCGACCCGCTCCGAGGACGTCGCGGCACGCGCCGGCGTCTCGAAGGGCACGCTGTACCTGTACTACCCGAGCAAGGAGGAGCTGCTCAAGGAGGTGGTCCGGCACAACGTGATCAACCAGATCGCCGAGGGTATCGACATCGCCCGGCAGTTCGCGGGCTCGAGCGCCGACCTGCTCGCCGTCATGCTGCGCCTGTGGTGGGACCGCATCGGCGAGACCCGCGCCTCCGGCATCATCAAGCTGATGACCTCGGAGGTGCGCAACTTCCCCGAGATCGCGCAGTTCTACGTCGACGAGGTGATCGCACCGTCGAACCAGATGTTCGTGAAGATCATCGAGCGCGGCATCGCGCGCGGCGAGTTTCGCGCCGACCTGAACGTGCCCGAGGTCGTGCACGCGATCATCGCGCCGATGGTGCTGATGGCGATGAACAAGCACTCGCTGGGCGCGTGCTCGGCCGCATTCCTGCTCGACCCGAAGGCGATCACCGAGGCGCTGATCGACTTGGCGCTGCATGGGTTGCAGGCCAGGCCTGCGGCCGGCCGCTGACCCGGCTTGGCGCCGGCCCCCGCGAATAGAATGCGGCGCCCTGCCCTGCCCTGCCCCGCCACGACACCGCGACACCCTGCGACATCGCCTCTGACCCGACCCCGACGCCATGAACATCGAACAAGCCCGCTTCAACATGATCGAGCAGCAGATCCGCCCGTGGGATGTGCTCGACCCCGCCGTGCTGGAGCTGCTCGCGGTCGTGAAGCGCGAGGACTTCGTGCCGCCCGGGTACCGTGCGCTGGCCTTCGTCGACACCGAGGTGCCGCTGCCCGGAAGGCAATGCATGCTCGCGCCTAAGGTCGAGGCGCGGCTGCTGCAGGAGCTCGGTGTGCGCAAGCACGAGCGCGTGCTCGAGGTCGGCGCCGGCTCGGGCTTCATGGCCGCGCTGCTGGCGCATCGTGGCCAGCACGTGACGACGCTCGAGATCGACCCCGAGCTCGCCGAGCTCGCCCGCGCCAACCTGCGGCACGCCGGCGTGCTGAACGCGACCGTGCTGAACGCCGACGGCTCGCAGGGCCACGCCGCCGACGGCCCGTACGACGCCATCGTGCTGTCGGGCTCGGTCGCCGAGGTGCCGACCGCGCTGCTCGCGCAGCTGAAGGTCGGCGGGCGGCTCGCCGCGATCGTCGGCCAGCTTCCGGTGATGCGCGCGGTGCTGCTCGAGCGCAGCGGCGAGCAAGGGGTCGAGCGGCGCGTGCTGTTCGACACCGTGGCGCCTCGGCTGCGCGGGTTCGGGGAACCGACGCGGTTCCATTTCTGAAGCCTCGAAGCCGAAGCCTCGAAGCGATGCCGATACCGCAGCCTGTCGCCGCCAACCGCTGCTGCCGCACCCGAACTTCGCGCTTCGTCGCATCGCGCGTGCGCGGCAGGTGCGATGGCCCCTATAACCTCGCGGCCCGGTCCTGAGACCACACCCCTCGCTGGAGACCTCTGCATGCGCTTGCAACGCCCCCGCCTCTTTCTGTCGGCCACGACCGCAGCCTTCGTGGTGCTGCTCGGCCTGGGCAGTGCGCCGCTGGCGCATGCGCAGAGCCTGCAGGAGCTGTACGACGCGGCACGCGCCTACGATGCGAGCTATCTGTCGGCGCGCGCCCTGCTCGATTCGGCGCAGTACCGGCTCGAGCAGTCGTATGCGCTGCGGCGGCCGAGCGTCGGGCTGCAACTGCAGGCCGGGCGGCAGACCAGCAGCACGCCGGATTCGCCGAGCACGCAGCAGGCCAACAGCAACTCGGTCGGCGCGTCGCTGCAGGGCAGTCAATCGCTGTTCAACCGGCAGAACGACGCGACCATCGCGCAGGCCGAGAAGTCGCTGGACGTCTCGCGCGCCGATTTCGAGACCGCCGAGCAGGACCTGATCCTGCGCATCAGCCAGGCCTACTTCGACGTGCTCGCCGCGCAGGACACGCTCGGCACCGCGCGCGCCAGCCTCGCCGCGATCAACGAGCAGGTCGCCTCGGCGAAGCGCAACTTCGAAGTCGGCAACGCGACGATCACCGACACGCGCGAAGCCCAGGCGCGCTACGACCTCGCGCGCGCCACCGAGATCCAGGCGCAGAACGATCTCCTGACCAAGCGCATCGCGCTCGACCAGCTCGTCGGGCGCCAGGGTGTGGAGCCGAAGGCGCTGGCGCCGGTGCCGCTCGCGCTGCCGCCGCTGTCGCCGTCGAATGTCGAGGACTGGGTCGCACGCGCCGATGCCGATCATCCGGCGGTGCGCAGGGCTCGCCTCGGGCTGGACGTTGCCCGTCTCGAAACCGAGAAGGCCAAGGCCGGAAATTTGCCGACCGTTGCGCTGAACGCGAGCGTCGGCAAGGGCCGGCAATGGGTCGCGGGGCAGGCCGGCTTCCCGTTCGATTACCGGACGCCCAGCACCTCGTCGAGCATCGGCGTGGCGCTGAACGTGCCCCTGTACGCCGGCGGCTCGATCCAGAACCGCGTGAAGGAAACCCTCGCGCTCGAAGACAAGTCGACGCAGGACCTCGAAGCCGCGCGCCGCGCCGTCGTGCAGGCGACCCGCACCGCGTACTACGGGCTGCAGTCGGGTACCGCGCAGGTGGCCGCGCTCGAAGCGGCCGAGTCGTCGAGCCAGCTCGCGCTGGAGGCGACGCAGCTCGGCTACAAGGTCGGCGTGCGCGTCAACCTCGACGTGCTGAACGCGCAGGCGCAGCTCTACAACACGCAGTCGCAGCTTGCCAGGGCGCGCTACGACCTGGTGGTCGCGAACCTGCGGCTGCGCCAGGCGGCCGGGCGCGTGACGCCGGACGACGTGGCTGCGGTGAATCGACTGCTGAAGCCGTAAGAACCTATCCGTGAATAGGCCGGCCGAGGCCGGACATCGAGTAAAGAAGCGCGCGGCTGTCGGCGGCGCGATGCGGCGCCGCGTTGTCGTGTGATTCCGCAGGCGTCGCCCGATGCCGCTGCGGTCGTTCACCGGGGATCACGGCATGTCGTCGGCTTCCGTCACCAGCGCCATCGCAGCGCATCGTTTCGGCCTCGGCGAAGCCTCGCTGGCCGCCCTGCCCGCCGACCCGCAGGCCTGGCTGCTGGCCCAGATCGGCCCGGCCGACGCCCCCAGGGGCGACGGCCTGCTCGGCACGGCGGCAGCGCTCGCGAATGTCGCCGCCGAGCAGCGCGCACGCCGCGCGGCTCGGGCCGCGCCGCCGGGTTCGGCGGCGTCGGCACCCGACCTCGCCGGCTTCTACCGCGAGACGATCATGGCCGATGCGCGCTCGCGGCTGCTGACCGCGGCAGGCACGGCGCGGCCGTTTGCCGAGCGGCTGCAGCTCTTCTGGGCCAATCACTTCACCGTCTCGCAGGCCAAGGGCAGCGCGCGCGGGCTGGTCGGCGCGTTCGAGCGCGATGCGATCCGGCCGAACATCGCCGGCAACTTCGAGACACTGCTGTGGGCGTCGACCACGCACCCGGCGATGCTGCGCTACCTCGACAACACGCAGTCGGCCGGACCGCACTCGCGCGCCGTCGCACGCGAGGCGCGGCGCGCCGCGCGGATGGACGAAGGGCCACGGGTCAGCGGCCTGAACGAGAACCTCGCGCGCGAGGTTCTGGAGCTGCACACGCTCGGTGCCGACAGCGCGCGCGGCGCGCATCCGGTCTACACGCAGGCCGACGTGACCGCGTTCGCGGCGGTGCTGACCGGCTGGCGCGTGCCGCTGCGCGACGAGCGCGTCGACCTGTCCCAGCCGTTCGACCCGGCCTGGCACGAGCCGGGGGCCAAGACGCTGCTGGGCGAGGTCTACCCCGAGGGCCCGGATGCGCTGCGCCTGGTGATCCACGACCTCGCTCGCCATCCGGCGACCGCGCGCTTCCTCGCAACCAAGCTCGCGCGCCATTTCGTCGCCGACGAGCCGCCGCCCGCGCTGGTCGACCGGCTCGCGGCTGCGTATCGGCGCGGCAACGGCGACCTCGCGCTCGTCTATCGCGAGCTGATCGCGAGCCCCGAGGCCTGGCAGCCGCAGCCGGCCAAGCTGAAGACGCCCGAGGAGTTCGTGCTGTCGTCGGCGCGGCTGCTGCGGCTGGACGCGCACGCGGCCGAACGCGGCGACGGCGGCGGCATCGGCTGGGCGCAGGGCATCAACGCGCTCGGCCAGCGCATCCAGGCGGCGCCATCGCCGGCCGGCTGGAGCGACCGTGCCGACGATTGGCTCGGTCCCGATGCGGTGTGGAAACGCCTCGAATGGTCGACCCGCATCGCGAACCGCTTCGGCGGCCGGATCGATGCGCGCCAGCTGGCGGCGCAGAGCCTGGGCCCGCTGCTCGGCGCCGACACGCGCACGCAGATCGACCGCGCGGCCGACGGGCCGCAGGCGCTCGCGCTGCTCTTGATGGCCCCCGAATTCCAGCGCCGCTGATGAAACGCCGCATCAAGGAGTCTTCGATGTCGACACCCACCCTGCTCGACCCGCGCCGCCGCCATCTGCTCGGCGCCCTCGGCGCCGGCACGCTGGCGCCATGGGCCACGCTGAGCCTCGCGGCGGCCGGCGCCGCCGGTCCGAACCGATTCGTCTTCGTGATCCTGCGCGGCGGGCTCGACGGGCTGTCATCGGTGCCGGCGGTCGGCGATGCGGACTTCGCTTCGGCCCGCGGCGCGCTCGCGCAGTTCGCGAGTGCGCCGCTCGCCCTCGACGGCACGTTCGCCTTGCACCCGAACCTCGCGCAGCTGCACGCGATGTACGGCCGCGGCGAGCTTGCGGTGGTGCATGCGGTCGGGCTGCCATACCGCGACCGTTCGCACTTCGACGCTCAGCAAGTGCTCGAGAGCGGCGGCGTGCGGCCGTACGAGATCGCATCGGGCTGGCTCGGTCGCCTGCTCGGCACGAAAGACGCCCGAGGCGCGAAGGGCCTCGCGCTGAACACCGCCGTGCCGCTGGTGCTGCGCGGTCCCGGCGCGGTCGACACGTGGGCGCCGTCGGCGCTGCCCGATCCGTCCGCCGAGCTGGTGGCGCGCCTCGAGCGCCTGTACGCGAACGATCCGGCGCTTGCGACCGCGCTCGAACGCGCGAAGGCACTGCATCTCGATTCGGCGATGGCCGCCGAGCCGGGCAACGGCATGAGCCACGGGATGGCCGGCAACGCGACAACCCCGAACGCGGGCCGCCCCGGCGGCTTCGTCGTGCTCGCGCAGCGCGCCGCCGAGTTCCTCGCTCAGCCCGACGGCCCGCAGGTCGCGGTGCTCGAGGTCAGCGGCTGGGACACGCATGCGAACCAGGCGAATCCGAACGGCCCGCTCGCGAACAACCTGCGCCAGCTCGATGCCGGCCTGGCGGCGCTGCGCGACGGGCTGAGTGCGAGCGGAACCTGGGCGCGCACCGTGGTCGTCGTCGCGACCGAGTTCGGCCGCGAGGTCGCGATCAACGGCACGCTGGGCACCGACCACGGCACCGGCGGCGCGGCCTTCGTGATGGGCGGGGCCGTCAAGGGCGGCCGCGTCGTCGCCGACTGGCCCGGCCTCGCGAAGAAGAACCGGTATGACGGTCGCGACCTGCGCACGACGACCGATCTGCGCGCGGTGCTGAAAGGCGTGCTCGGCGAGCACCTGAAGGTCGCCGCGCGCACGTTGAACACCGAGGTCTTTCCGGGCAGCGAAGCCGTCGCACCGCTCACGCTGCTGCGCACCTGATGTTCACTGCCTCTGCGAGGCAGAGGAAGTTCTCAACTCGGCGATGCGATCGGCCATGCGCTGCGCGGCGCCCCGATGTTGCGCGGCGAACTCGGTTGCGCGGCGCGCGCGTTCGGCCAGCGCGTCGTGATCGTGCAGCCAGGCGCATGCGAGATCCACCCCTTGCGCCATCGTCTCGACTCGCGCGGCGGCATCGGCCGCGATCGCCAGCTCGGCGGCCTGCGCGAAGTTGAACGTATGCGGTCCCATCACGACCGGGCAGCCGCAGGCCGCGGCTTCGATCAGGTTCTGTCCGCCCAGCGGCGCGAAGCTGCCGCCGAGCAGCGCGACCTGCGCCATCGCGTAGTACAGCGGCATCTCGCGCATCGAGTCGCCGAGCCAGACGTCGGCCTGCGCGGCCGCTTCGGGCGGCGCATCGCTCCAGCTGCTGCGGCGTGCGAGCGTGAAGCCTTGCGCTTGCACGAGCGCGGCGACTTCGTCGAAGCGCTGCGGATGGCGCGGCACGATCACCAGCAACGGCCGTGGGGCGACGGTCATCGCACCCAGGCGTGTTTGCCATTCGGCGAGCAGCGGCGCCTCCTCGCCTTCGCGCGTGATCGCGGCGAGCACGACATCGCGGTGCAGCGTCGCGCGCCAGGCCTGGCCGCCAGCCAGCAGCGCCGCATCCGGCGTCATGTCGAACTTCAGGTTGCCGCAGACCACGACCTCGCGCGCGCCGGCGTCGTGCAGGCGCTGCGCATCGGTGTCGCTCTGCGCGAGCACCAGCGCGACGCTCTCGGCGGCCGGCCGCAGCAGCGCGGCGAGCGTCTTGCCGCGGCGCAGGCTCCTCTCGCTGAGCCGCGCGTTCGCGAGCACCATCGTCACGCCGCGCCGGCGTGCCGCATGCAGCAGGTTCGGCCAGATCTCGGTCTCCATCAGCACGCCGATCGAGGGTTGGAACTGCGCGAAGAAGCGCGTTGCCGCGCCCGGCGTGTCGTACGGCAGCCAGGTCTGGCGGTCGCCGGCGTGCAGCAGCTCGACGCCTGCTTCGCGGCCGGTCGCGGTGCCGTGCGTCAGCAGCAGCCGCATGCCCGGCAGACGCTCGCGCAGCGCGGTGATCAGCGCTGCCGACGCACGGGTTTCACCGAGCGAGACGGCATGGATCCAGACCCAGCCCGCCGACGGCGCATCGGCATAGAAGCCGAAGCGCTCGGGAACGTGCGCGCGGTACAGCGGCTCGACCCGCGCGCGCCACAGCAGCCGCAGCGCGTAGAGCGGCTGCAGCAGCCACAGCGCGAGCGAGTACGCGAGGCGCGCCACGCGCTCGCGCAGGCCGCCCGTCATGCGTGCGCCGCCCGCGGCACTTGCTGCACCTGCTGCCATGCGCTCCACACCGCGCCGACCGGCGGCGTGGGCTGGGCCTCGACCGACACCTGATGGCGATGCCCGTGCTCGGGTTGCGGCCCGGTGCGCCACGAGGTCGGGAAGTTGTAGAGCTGCACATGCGGCAGGTCGAGCGCGACCGCGATGTGGCTGAGCCCGCTGTCCACGCCGATCACGCCGTGCACGCCGCCGAGCCGGTCGACCAACGCATCGAGGCTCATCGCCGGCCAGACCTCGGCGCAGTCGCCCAGCGCCGCGGCGATGCGCCGAGCACGCGCCAGCTCGACGGGTCCGGCATGCGGCAACGCGATGCGCAGCCCCTGCGCGACCAGGCGATGGCCGACCTCGATCCACGACGCTTCGGGCCACAGCTTGTCGTCGCGCGAGGTGCCGTGCACGAACACGACGGTGCGTGCCGCGGTGGCCGCGCCGGCCGGATCGCTTGCGGGATGGGCCTGCAGCCCGAACCGCGGCGTTCCTTGGAGCGTGTAGCTGAGCGCACGCGCCGCGAGCTGGCGCGAGCGGTCGAGCGCGTGCACGCGCGGCTCGATGTGGATCGCGTGGTCGACAAGCCAGCGCGCCGGCGCTTCATGGCTCGCGCCGTCGGTGCGGTTCGCGAGGCCGTAGCGCGCGCCGTCCGGCGCGAGCGCCGCGACCCGCGCGATCAGCGCCGACTTGGTCAGCCCCTGCAGGTCGAGCACCGCGTCGTAGCGCTCGCGCTTCAGCTGGTCGCGAAACGCGCGCCACTCGGTGCGAACATCGGCCCGCCACCAGCCCTTGCTCCAGCGCCGCAGCGCGCATTCGATCGTCTCGCCGATACCGTCGACGCGGCGCACCAGCGGCGCGAACCCGGGCTCGACGACCCAGTCGATCGCAGCCTGCGAAAACGCGGTGCGGATGTCGTGCACCACCGGCATCGCATGCACCACATCGCCCAGCGACGAGAGCTTGACGATCAGGACGCGCACGGCGTGCCCGGTCGGTGCCGTCGCTGCATCGACGATTTCAATGCGCCGCCGCGGCGACCTGCGCGTCGGGCTTGACCAGGCGCAGCGCCGTCATCAACTCGTTCTGGATGCGCTGGAGCGCCTCCGGCGTGTGCCCTTCGAAGCGCAGCACCAGCACCGGCGTCGTGTTCGAGGCGCGGATCAGCCCGAAGCCGTCTTCGTAGTCGACGCGCAACCCGTCGATCGTGACGATCTCGCTCGCGCCGGGGAACTCGCTGCGATCGAGCAGCTCCTGCACGACGCGCTTGGGCTCGCCTTCGACGCATTCGACGTTCAGCTCGGGCGTCGAAAAACTCGTCGGCAACGCATTCAGCACCGCGCTCGGGTTCTTGCTGCGCGAGAGGATCTCGAGCAGCCGCGCCGCGGTGTAGGTCGCGTCGTCGAAGCCGTACCAGCGTTCGCCGAAGAAGATGTGGCCGCTCATCTCGCCGGCGATCGGCGCACCGGTCTCGCGCAGCTTGGCCTTCATCAGCGAGTGCCCGGTCTTCCACATCAGCGGCACGCC
>Ga0070706_100001459_pt1 | contig 24890 bp, 26 predicted proteins | sample KBSK5501metaG_FD_65476 | JGI IMG/M metagenome (GOLD analysis project Ga0070706, IMG submission 65476) | Corn, switchgrass and miscanthus rhizosphere microbial communities from Kellogg Biological Station, Michigan, USA - KBS K5-50-1 metaG | ecosystem: Host-associated > Plants > Roots >... | reverse complement strand
GGGATCCGGATCTGCGTCCGAAAGCTTCTTCATCAACGAGCGGATGCTCTGCTCGACCTCAGGCGCGGATGCCACGGCGCCGAGGATAGCATCGCGTTCGGATCGTGGCCCCGGCGCCGGGGACCGCGCCGTTAAGCGCGTATAGTTGACTTAATGGAACCCGTAATGGCCGACATCGAGCCGGAACGGCTCGGACAGCTGCCGCTCGAAGAGCGAGCCGGTGCGCTCGAAGACCTCGAGCGACGGCTGCGTTCCTTCATGGACGACGCCGCCGCTCAGGAGTAAGGCGGTGGGACCGGCCCGCCCACCGCGGCGGTTCGTATCGCGGGGAGGGGACAAGCTCGACGCGGCTCTCGACGCGTTCGCTATCGACGTCACCGGGGCTCGCGTCCTCGACGCCGGCGCCTCATCGGGCGGCTTCACCGACTGTTTGCTCGCTCGTGGCGCGCGCGAGGTCTTCGCTGTGGACGTCGCATACGGCCAGCTGGCGTGGACGCTTCGAAACGATCCACGCGTGCATGTGCTGGAGCGCACGAACGTTCGCTCGATAACGGCGACGACGCTCGGTCCTATCGACTTGCTGGTCGCAGACCTGTCCTTCATCTCCCTCGGAGCGCTTGCTCAGGTCTTCGTCGCCTTGCAGCCGGCCACCATGGTGCTCATGGTGAAGCCCCAGTTCGAGCTTCCCCGCGAACGAGTGCCGAAAGGGGGCGTGGTTCGCGAGACCTCCGCCTGGATAGATGCAATGGAGGCCGTCGCGCGCGCATATCGCGCGGGCGGATACGCTTTGTCCGGCGCGGTTCCTTCGCCGCTCGTCGGTCCGAAGGGCAACCGCGAGTTCTTCCTTCATTTCGCACGAGAAGGAGCTGATGTGGGCGACCGTGTTATCGGGGTCGCGGCGGAGCAAGCCCCATGAAGCGCGCGGGTATCGTCTTGCACGCCGGGAAACGGGAAGCGGCAATCACGGCACGCACGCTCGTCGAAACGCTGGCGGCCCGCGGCGTGGAAGTGTTGGCCCTCGAGGCCGACGCGAAGCGGATCGGTCTGCCCGCAGTGATCCCCGCCGGCTCCTTGCCCGATGATCTCGACCTCGTGTTCGTCTTCGGAGGCGACGGAACGCTGCTGCGGGCCGCGGAAGCGATCGGACGTTCGGGTGTTCCGCTGCTCGGGGTGAACTTCGGGCATCTCGGCTTCCTGTCGGAGCTCGAACGGTCGGACCTCGACCAGGGCCTCAAACGATTGCTCGATGACGGCTTCAGCGTCGAAGACCGACTGGTGCTCGAAGCAGAAGTCGATCACGGAACCCGCGTGGAAACGTTGCGCGCGCTCAACGACATCATCGTCGCCAAAGTGGCAACTGGTCGCGCGGTCCGTCTCGCGGTTTCGATCGGAGGCGAGCCACTCGTCGCATGGGCCGCCGACGGCATCATCGTTGCCACGGCCACGGGATCGACCGCATATTCATTCTCGGCGGGGGGGCCGGTCGTCTCGCCACACATCGACTGCATCGTGGTGACTCCGGTTTCTCCGCACGGTCTCTTCGACCGCAGCGTCATCGTTCCGCCTTCTGAAGAGGTCCTCCTTGAGCTGATGGGGGAAGACGATCCCGCGTCGCTCTCGGCGGACGGGCTTCCCGCGATCAAGCTTTCACCGGGAGCTCGGATCCGCGTGCGCGCTGCCGAAGATCGGATCCGACTGGCGAAGCTGGAGCCCCGACCCTTCTGGCGGCTCGTTCGTGAGAAGTTCCACCTGGCCCCAGGGGAGTAGCGCGGATGCGAAGAAGGGGGAACGGCGCAACGCTCGAGGGGACGACTCGGCAACGCCGGTTCTTCCGAAAGCGACCGCGGGGGCACATCGCAGGTGCAGTACGGATCGACCGCCGGACGAAGAACCTCCTGCACCGGATCCGACCGGGTGAGATCGCGATCATCCTCCACGACGACCTCGATCAGGTTGCCGCTGAGGGATTGATCGACCGCGGCGCAGTCGCCGTCATCAACTGCCATCGGTCGATCACCGGCCGTTATCCGAACGCAGGACCGCTCGTGCTTGCGCGCGCGAATGTGCCGCTGATCGACGGTGTGGGCGAAGAGATCCTCGATCACGTCGCCGAAGGGGACCTCATTTCCATCCTCGGCCAAGACGTCTACTCCAAAGACCGCATCGTTGGCTCCGGAACGCTTCTCGATGGGGAGGCGCTCGAGCGCGCGTTGTCCGACGCACAAGCCGCCATGGGCGAGGAGCTCGAGCGCTTCGTCCGCAACACGATGGAGTACCTGCAAGTCGAACGCGATCTCGTCCTTCGGGGCGAAGGCTTTCCCGAGCTGCAGACGAAGCTGAAAGGACGCGCTGCGGTCGTGGTGGTGCGTGGGCACGAATACAAACAAGACCTGCGTGCGATACGCCCGTACATATCGGACATGCATCCGGTCATGATCGCGGTGGATGGTGCCGCCGACGCCCTCCTCGATGAAGGGCTGAAGCCGGATCTGATCATCGGCGACATGGACTCTGTGTCGACGAACGCACTCACGTGCGGCGCTGAAGTGGTCGTGCACGCGTATCCCGACGGGCGCGCGCCCGGGCTGGATCGCGTCCAAGGTCTCGGCATCACACCGAGCATCCTCGCGAGTGCGGGCACAAGTGAAGACATCGCTCTTTTGCTCGCGTACGAAAGCGGTGCGGATCTCATCGTGGCAGTCGGCGCGCACGACAACCTCGTCGAGTTCCTCGATAAGGGACGCAACGGGATGGCGTCGACATTCATCGTGCGGCTGAAAGTTGGGCCCAAGCTCGTCGATGCGAAGGGCGTCAACCGGCTGTACCGGAGCCAAGTTCGAACGCGCGACATATTGCTCTTGATCACGGCCGCGGTGGTTGCGATGGCGGTTGCGGCTTCCTTGTCGCCGGCGTTGCGACTTTGGGGCCATAACATCGTCGCCTGGTTCCACTCCGTTTGGCGTTCGATCTTCTGATGATCAACCTCAGGTACCACATCGTTTCCCTCGTGGCCGTCTTCTTGGCTCTCGCGATCGGCGTGATCGCGGGAACGACGGTGATCAACGATCAGGTCGTGAAAGAGCTCGAGCGGTCGGACAGAGCCCTCCGTACCGCACTTGCGACCCAGCAGGACACGAACACAGCTCTGAAGAGCCAGGTGGGCCTCTTCAACACGTGGGGAGAGGCGATCGTGAAGAGGCTCGAGAAGGACCAGCTGCGATCGCGCGACGTCGTGCTGATCTTGTCCAACGGCGTCGACGCCAAGATCGTTTCGAACATCCAGGATGCACTGACCGAAGCCGGCGCAACGCGTTCCGGTTCGATCACCTTCTCCACCAGATGGAACCTGGGCGACGATGGATCCCGCCGGCAGCTCGGTTCGATCCTCGATCTCGGGCCTACGGCGACCACGACGGATATCGCGAGTCGCGGGGTAGAGCGGATCGCGGCACGGCTCGATACGCCATCCGATCCCAGTGCATCGGGGGACTTGCTTCAGGCGTTGACCCAAAGCGGGTTCATCCAGGTCTCGAACCCCAGCGCCGGCGCATTTCCTCCCGCCGGCTCCCTCATCATCTGGCTTTCATCCGGAGGCCGTAACCCGTCGCCGCCGGATGCTCAGATCTCGCTGCCGTTGCTCCGCGCGCTCGTCGGTCGGATGCCGCTCGCGTTCGGGGAGCCGCTCAACTCCCCGGATTCTCTGAGCGATCAGATCCACGGTGACGCAACGCTCTCGACAGAAGTCGCGACGGTGGATCACGTCGACACGATCCTTGGGGTGGCGAGTCTCGTGGTTGGCTTACACGACGTCGCGGCGGGTTTGCCGGCGCCGCACTACGGCAGGCGTGCGGGAGCGACTGCGGTCGCCCCGACCCCGTAGTGGTTATCGCAGCGATCGTCCCCGCGCGCAACGAGGGCCCGCGCATCGGAGACACCGTACGAGCGCTCGGGGCCATCGACGCGATAACGGAGACGATCGTGGTGGACGATGCGTCGTCCGACTCCACTGCGGATCGCGCGCGAGAGGCCGGCGCTCAGGTGGTTCGGCTGCAGACTCGCCGCGGGAAAGGGGGAGCGCTTCTCGCCGGACTCGAGCGGACGAGCGCCGAGATCCTCGTCTTCATCGACGGGGACCTCGGAGCGACGGCAACGATCGCGCGCGTTCTGATCGCACCGGTCGTCGCACGGGAGGCAGACATGACGATCGCCGCTCCGGCACCCGGACGATCGAGCGGTTTCGGCCTGGTCGAAAGCCTTTCGCGCGTGGGGATCAGCGCGATGACCGGCAAACGATTCGCGCGTCCACTTTCGGGACAGCGCGCGCTCCGCCGAGAGGTCATCGCGCGCGGCTCGCTCGCCCCTCGATTCGGGGTCGAAACGGCGCTCACCATCGACGCCGTCCGCGCAGGCTTCCGCGTCGTTGAGATCCCCGTCGAATTCGAGCATTCACGCACGGGCCGAGACGCAGCCGGATTCCGTCACCGCGCGCGCCAAGGCGCCGACGTGGCTCTGGCCCTCTTGTCGCGCTTTCGACGTCGCGGCACTCGCGCGTGATAGACCTGGGTCTATGAGACCCTTCCTTCTGTGGCTTTTCACGGCGATCGTCGCCGGCACCGTCACTTCAAGTGCGGTGCGACACGTCGTCGCACATGCACCCGTCCGCCGCATGAACTACCGAGGACTCGAGCTTCCGGCAACCGCCGGCATCGGCGTGCTCGTCGGGCTGCTCGCAGGGATCGCTTTGTCGGCGATCCTGCACATGCTTTTCCCGGAGTCGAAGATGCTGACGGAGGCAGCCGGCGCCGGATTGCTCTACGCAGCAGCAGCAGGTGGGTTCGCGTTCCTCGGCCTCTGGGATGACCTCGCGGGTTCGGACGGTGAGCGCGGGTGGCGCGCGCACACGGAAGCGCTCATCCACGGCCGTGCAACCGCCGGAGCGATCAAGCTGGTTGGGGGAGCAGCCCTGGCGCTGATCGTGGGTGCGGTGCTCGAGCACGGCTTTTGGTGGGCTTTCGCAGATGCACTGATCATCGCCTTCTCCGCCAACGCCGTGAACCTCCTCGATAAGCGTCCGGGACGGGCAGGAAAAGCGTTCATCCTCGCGGCACTTGGCCTCATGATCGTCGGCGGGCCGACGGCTTCTGGGCTCGCAGCCGCGATCGGTGCGGTGCTTCTCGCTCTTCCGTACGACCTACGCGAGCGTGCGATGCTCGGCGATGCCGGCGCGAACGCCCTCGGCGCCGTTCTTGGGGTTGCGACGGTTCTCGACTCGACGCACACGTTCCGCCTCGTTGCTTTGGCGCTGCTCGTCCTCGTCACGGCAGCCGGCGCGCGCCCCGGTTTGTCCCGCGTGATCGACTCGGTCGGGCCGCTGCGCCGGTTCGACCAAGCCGGACGCGTTTGACCGAACTCCTGGCCGGACCAGGATCCATCTGCTAGATTGAACTCCCGTAGGTAAAGGCGACCTGCGGGAGTTTTTTTTGTGGCAAAGCACATCTTCGTAACCGGCGGCGTGTCCTCCAGTCTCGGCAAAGGCTTGACGGCGGCGTCCCTGGGGCGGCTCCTGAAAGCCCGGGGCTTGCGGATCTCGATGCAGAAGCTCGATCCGTACATAAACGTCGATCCGGGGACGATGAACCCCTTCCAGCACGGCGAGGTGTTCGTCACAGACGACGGCGCCGAGACCGACCTCGATCTCGGTCACTACGAGCGATTCATCGACGAGAACCTCTCTCGCGATTCGAGCGTCACCACCGGCAGCGTTTACTCGACCGTGATCGCGCGCGAACGGCGCGGGGAGTTCCTCGGCGCGACGGTCCAGGTCATCCCGCACATCACCGAAGAGATCAAAAGCCGGATCCGCCGGCTCGCGACCGAAGACACCGACATCGTGATAACCGAGGTCGGCGGAACGGTGGGGGACATCGAAAGCCTCCCGTACCTCGAAGCGATCAGGCAGATGCGCCACGACGTCGGCAGGGACAACGTCTTCTACTTGCACGTGAGCTTGATCCCGTACATCGGGCCGACCGGAGAGCTGAAGACGAAGCCGACCCAGCACTCCGTCGCCGAGCTTCGATCGATCGGTATCCAACCGGACGCGATCGTGTGCCGGTCGGACCGGCCGCTCACGCCGGGTCTCAAGAAGAAGATCGCACAGTTCTGCGACGTCGACGTCGAAGGAGTCGTCGCCGCCCAGGATGCCCCGAGCATCTACGAGATCCCACTGGTGCTTCGCGAAGAGAAGCTGGACGAGTACGTTCTCCGGCGCCTCAACATCGATGCGACGGAGCCGGATCTCTCAGACTGGAACGCACTGCTCGAACGGATCGACACGGCGAACCGTCCGGTGAAGATCGGGATCGTCGGCAAATACGTCACGCTCGCCGATAGCTACCTCTCCGTCGTGGAGGCCGTAAAGCATGCCGCCTTCCATCACAGCGGAAAGCTCGAGCTGGTCTGGCTCGCTTCGGACGACCTCACGCACGACAGTGGGGCGGCACAGCTCAAGGGCCTCCATGGGATCGTGGTTCCCGGCGGTTTCGGTGTGCGCGGGATCGAGGGCAAGCTCGTTGCGATCCGTCACGCGCGCGAGAAGAAGATCCCGTTCATCGGGCTCTGTCTCGGCTTGCAGTGCGCCGTCATCGAGTTCGCTCGCAACGTGTGCGGGCTGGAAGGAGCGAACTCGTCGGAGTTCGACCCAACGACGCTGCATCCTGTCATCGACCTTATGGCCGACCAGCACGACATCTCCAACAAGGGCGGGACGATGCGGCTCGGCTTGTGGGTCTGCAAGCTCGCCGAAGGAACGAAGGCGCGCGCGGCGTACGGCGACGAGATCATCCTCGAGCGGCATCGCCACCGCTTCGAAGTCAACAACCGATATCGCAAACAGCTGGAGGCCGCGGGCATGCGGATGAGCGGCACGACGGTCGACAACAAGCTCTGCGAGATCATCGAGCTGCCCGACCATCCGTTCTTCGTCGCGACGCAGTTCCACCCGGAGTTCAAGAGCAGGCCGACGCGTGCGCACCCGCTTTTCCGTGAATTCGTTCGAGCAGCCCTCGAGCGCGCCGAAGCTCAAAGCGTGACTCTTCCCGAGCCGGCCGAGCGGACGATCACCAACTGATACGCTCCTCGCGGTCGTCACGATTTCGTCATCTGGCGGCCGGCGTGAAGGGGGATCGATGATCGTCGGTGTTCCGTGCGAGGTCATGGAGTCCGAGTACCGAGTCGCGATCACGCCGGTGGGCGCCCACGAGCTCGTGAACGAAGGCCACACCGTTCTCGTCGAGGCGGGGGCAGGGAATGGCTCCTCGATCCCCGATGAAGCCTTCACGCGCGCAGGCGCCACGCTCGTGGACACCGCCGAGGACGTGTGGGCGCGCGCCGACCTCATCCTCAAGGTCAAAGAGCCTCAGCCCAAGGAGTTCGGCCTGCTCCGTAAGGGTCAGATCCTCTTCACGTACCTGCACCTCGCCGCCCATCGGGACGTGACCGACGCGCTTCTCAAGACGGGCGCAGTTGCGATCGCGTACGAAACCGTCGAGGACGAGCGAGGGATGCTCCCATTGCTTGCGCCGATGAGTGAGATCGCCGGGAGGATGTCACCTCATGCGGCGGCGACCCATCTCGAGCGGCCTCGCGGAGGCAGCGGCATCCTCCTCGGCGGTGTTTCCGGCGTCCGTCCGGCGCGCGTGGTGGTCATCGGGGCTGGTATGGCCGGGATCAACGCAGCGTGGATCGCGCAAGGCATGGAGGCCGAGCTGGTGCTGCTCGACAAGAACATCGAACGCCTCCGCTACGTCGATCACATCCACAAAGGCCGGATCCTCACGCTGGCAAGCGCCGGGCTCACACTCGAGGAACAAGTCCTCCAAGCCGACGTCGTCATCGGGGCCGTCCTCGTCGCCGGTGCGCGCGCGCCGAAGCTCGTTAGCGAGGACACGGTGTCTCGCATGAAGCCAGGCTCCGTGATCGTCGACATATCCATCGACCAGGGCGGATGCTTCGCGACGAGCCATGTGACGACCCACACGAACCCGACTTATGTAACCCACGGGGTGGTACACTATTGCGTGGGAAACATGCCGGGTGCAGTGCCACACACGTCGACATACGCACTTACGAACGCCACCTTGCCGTACGCTTTGGCGCTCGCCCGGAAAAGCTTACGCGAGGCGTTGCGAGACGATCCGGCGCTCGCAAAGGGAGTGAATGTGTACGAGCAAAACGTGACGAACGCGGCCGTTGCCGAGGCTCACGGGTTGCCGTTCACCCCCCTCGATCTGTCAACACAGCCCGGCTCGTAGCCGGTCCTCACACACAAGCGAACAAGGAACCTTCAATGCCGACGTCCGACGCAATGGTCCGCGAGAGCCGAGGCACCGCCCGGCAGATCGAGCGTTTCCTCGATCATCTCGCAGTGGAGCGCGGCGTCGCGCCGAACACGCGCACGGCCTACCGGCGCGATCTGGCCCTGTACCTGAAGTACCTCACCGCGCGCGGGGTCAACGATGCAGCCGCCGTTCAGGAGACCGATATCTCAGAGTTCTTGGGTGCGCTCCGAGCGGAGGAGTATGCGCCGGGAAAGCGCTACTCCGATGCCACGGTCGCGCGCGTGCTGGCCGCCGTACGGGGACTGCATCGATACCTCTTGCGAGAAGGCGACGCGCGGGTCGACCCGTCCGAGCCGATCGGAACCCTTCGTATCCCGCGCGCGCTCCCAAAGGCGCTGTCCAAAGAAGAGGTAGAGGGGTTGCTCGGGGCCGTACCGTCTGAAGGTGCCGCTGCCGTGCGAGACCGCGCGATGCTCGAGCTGCTGTACGCCGCAGGCTTGAGGATCTCCGAGCTGACGGCTCTTGATGTGGACGACCTGGACCTCGAGATAGCCACTGTCCGCTGCATCGGCAAAGGCTCGAAAGAGCGCGTCGTTCCGATCGGCCGGGCGGCGGTCGAAGCAGCAAGCGCATACCTCACGCAAGCGCGTCCTCGCTTCGTCAAGGCGCGCTCGCAGGCCGCCCTGTTCTTGAACCAGAGGGGCCAGCGACTGACGCGCCAAGGATGCTGGAAGCTTTTAAAACGGTATGCCGAGCGAGCCAATCTCACCAGACGGATATCGCCGCACACATTGCGTCACTCGTTCGCGACGCATCTGCTCGATCACGGCGCCGACATCCGGGTGGTGCAGGAGCTGCTCGGTCATGCGAGCGTTTCGACCACCCAGGTGTACACGCTCACGAGTCAGGAAAAACTGAGAAAAGTCTACGATTCTGCACACCCCCGCGCGAAGCGCACTCTCGCACGAAAGCCGTAGGAGGACGCGATGGAGACCACCGAACTGAACCGGTTCCGCGGGCTGCTCGACGAGCTGCGCGCCGATCTGCGGAACCAGTTGGGCGAGCTTGGCGCGAATCCCGACGAAGACTCGCTCGAGACCGGGGACTTCGACTTCGGTTTCGCCGACAGCGCACAGAGCACGGCAGAGCGCGGCAAGGTGCTCGCACTCATCGATCGCCTGCGTGGGCAGCTTCGGGACGTCGAGCGCGCCCTGCGCAAGATCGAAGACGGCACGTACGGACGTTGCGAACGGTGCGGAGAGCTGATCGGTGCCGAGCGACTCGAAGCGCTGCCGTACAGCACACTCTGTGTTTCATGTAAACAAAAAGAGTCAGCTTGATACGTCGTGTTGGGCGCGCGTCGCGCCTGATGTAAAATTCGTCGCAACTATGGGGGGACGTCTCGAGCACGAGATCCGTCTCCTTCCCCAGGTTCTTTCGTGCTCTTTGTTGAAGGACGACTATGTCGTCGTCCTGATCGAACCGTCCGCCGACCACAGAACGATCCAGCTCGCGGTCGAGCGGATCCTGCAGAACGCGGGCTCGGCAGCAACCGTCCGGGTCGTCGGTCCGCCCGAGGCCACTGCGGCCACGGCGACACGAACGTATTCACCTATGGTCGCGACCGCCGCAGTCGCAACCGTCGCAGCGATCGGGGTTGGGGCTCTCATCGGGGGCCTGACCGGCGTGGATCAACCTGACAGAGGCCGTGGGACGACGATCTCCGTTGGCGCCGGATCCGCAGATCCATTCGACAGCGTCAACGCCTGGCGAGGCCTCCAGAGCACTTTTCACTCCTCCGGCCTCCCGCCCGAGCGGCTTCCGGTCGAGGCGCCAGACCAAACGCTGCGGGTCCTTCCGGTCAGCTTCGGCCCTGCCGCGGAAGCCGTCTCCCTGCCGGCAGCGATGCCGCAGGCTGGGCGTGCGCACGTGCGAGCCTCCTCGGCCTCCCACCGTGAAACGCGGGACGCCCGGAGGGGTCAGCGGGCACAGAAGGGCCGGCACCTCGGCAAGGGCCCCCGTGCCTGGTCGCATTCCTCATCCCTGCATCCTCATCAGCACCTCAGAGAAGCGGGGGTCGCTCGATGATCTCTCCGCAGGATCCGGTCGACGCCGGTGTGATGATCCAAGACATCGTCTACGCAGGGCTGGAGGCGATGCGGACGGCCGTCCCGCTCGATCTATGCGCCTACCTTCACGCCACCGAGCAGCAGGGTCCACAGCTGTTCCTCGGCTCACCGGATCTGGGCTCGATCGATCCGACGGAAGCGTTCAGCCTTTTCACTGCCCTTCGCGACGCGCTTCACGACCCGCATGAGGGTGACGAGACGATGCTCCTCGGCGGCTACCTCGCCGTCGCAGTCAGCAGTGAGGGCCAGCTGTCCAAGGGGCTCCACGTCGTCGGTCGTAAGGAAACGCCCTTCGAGGACGCCGAGCGCGACGTGATCGCCCGGCTGGCCGGCGCGATCGGGACCATCGTTCATTCTCTCGAGCAGCCGGCGATCGCGTCTGACATCCGAGGATCCGCCGGAGCCGACCCCATCCGGGTCGCCGTCGAGATGCTGTCGGACCATGCGCGCGCCGAAGTGTCTGCTCCGTTCGGCGAGGAGATCAGAACCGGCACGGGTGAAGCCGCCACGGCACCGCGCGCGGTCGCCCTCGCCGTCATCGACGCCGTCGACGCGAGCCTCAAGCTTCGGGACACCGTGGAAGGCGAGATCGCGGGGGAGCGCGCGGTGTTGGTTCTGCTAAGCGATCAGGCCGACACCGTGTCGCTCGGTGCCGCGCTCGTCGATCGATCGGCATCGGATGCATTGCGTGCAACCGCCTCTGCGGCACTCGAAGCCGCACAGCGATTTCGTTCTCGTTAAGTTCGCATCACAGACTTGAACGATTCGCGGCAAAAGGAGTAGAGTCGCGCAACCTACAAGACGACTCATCTCTACGTCGTCTTGTCGACTTTTCAGGGGAGCGACGGCCGTGACCAGGATAATTTCGCTTGCCAATCAAAAGGGTGGCGTCGGAAAGACCACCACGACGATCAGCCTCGGCGCCGCACTTGCAGAGCTCGGACAGCGCGTTCTGCTCGTCGATTTCGATCCACAAGGCGCTTTGTCGGTCGGCGTCGGCGTCAACTCGATCGAGCTCGATCAAACGATCTACAACTTGATCCTGGATCGTGCGACCCAGTTCGAAGACGTCGTGATCAAGACGAACATCCTTGGTGTCGATCTGCTGCCCGGAAACATCGACCTTTCGGCCGCAGAAGTCGTGCTGGTCAGTGAGGTAGCGCGCGAACAAGCGCTCAAGCGGGTGTTGACGCAGGCAAAGGGGGAGTACGACTTCGTGCTCATCGATTGCCCTCCGTCACTCGGCCTTTTGACCGTGAACGCGCTCACCGCGAGCGATTCGGTGATCATCCCGCTCGAGTGCGAGTTCTTCGCTCTCCGGGGCATGGCCCTCTTGGTCGACACCATCGAGAAGGTTCGAGACCGACTTAACCCTGAACTAGAGATTCAAGGTGTGGTGGCAACGATGTACGACGGGCGAACGCTGCACGCCAGAGAGGTCATCGCCCGGGTCAAGGAGGCCTTCGGGACCAGATTGTTCAATGCGACGATCCCGAGGACCATCCGTTTCGCAGAGGCCCCCGTCGCCGGGGAGCCGATCCTTACGTACGCCGGAGATTCGAGGGGGGCGGCGGCCTATCGGGCCCTCGCCAGGGAGGTGCTGGGCATTGTCGACAACCAAGAGAGCGAGCCTGCCGGGAGCGGACGAGCTGTTCAGGACGACCAGCTTGCCGAAGCAGGAGGAGACACAACCACAAGAGGATCAATCGACTTATCAACAAATACCCTCTCGGCATCAGACGGCGGCGGCGCAGCCGGCGAAGGCGCGGCCACAGTCGACTCAGAGATTTATCGATAAAGAGAGCAAGCTACAAGTCCCCAGACAGGGGAGCGGGCGGCAGCGGCACGAGGAGAAGATCACTTTCTACTGCACGCAGGAAGAGCTCCTCGCGCTCGAGCGCGCGCGCCTGTCGTTGCGTGAGTTCGGCATCGGCGCGGATCGCGGACGCATCGTGCGAGAGGCGCTGTCGTACACGCTGGCCGATCTCGACGCGAACGGGCAGGCTTCGATCCTCGCGGATCGGCTTGGGCGCCGGCGCTAAAACGCCTTATCGATTTGTAGACTCGTTCCCCTACGAGTCTTACCTTCTAGTTGAGCATCAACTGTTAGTTGACACTGTCACAACCTGGTGGAGCACCCGGAAGGACGGGAATTGGTCGGCAGCCTAAACCTCTTCGCCGGCGTCGGCGTCGCTCTCGGTTTCCTCTTTGGGATCGTCGCCCATCATTGGGCCCACGCTCGGGTCGCGATCGCTCTAGGGGACCGCACCCCTAAGCTTATGGGACGTGCCACTTTAAAGATAAAGCCACATGTCGACACGCTCGGGTCCATCATCATGCCGATCGTCTTCATCGTGGTCGCGGTATTCCGCGGGCCGTACGGGATGATGTTCGGGTGGGGAAAGGCTCAATCGTTCAACCCGCGGGCGTTCCGCAAGCCAAAGCGAGACATGATCCTGGTTGCCCTGGCCGGCCCTGCGGCCACGGCGCTCATCGCCGCAATCGCCGCTGCGATTTCGCGTGCCGAGCTGCACAACAACATCGGGCTCGTCTTCGGCTACATCATGCTCGTCAACTCGTTCCTCACCGTTGTTGAGCTGCTCCCGATCCCCGGGCGCGATGGTGGCCGGGTCCTGGTCCGATTCCTCTCCCCGCGCGCGGCGATGAAGTTCGAGGAGCTCGTTCAGTATGAGCTGATCTTCCTTCTGGTTCTCTTCCTCTTCCTGGAGTCCGTCGTGGTCCATATGACGGATAGCTTCCGCCGTCTGATCGGAGCCGCCTAACCACACGGGCAGGCTCGGGGGCCGCCGGTAGACTGGGTGCCTCTATGTCCTACCAGGTGAAATTGCAGGTTTTCGAGGGGCCTTTCGACCTCCTCCTTCACCTCATCGCGAAACGAGAGCTGGACATATATGAGGTGTCTCTCGCTTCTATCACCGAGGAGTACCTGGAGTACATCCGGTCCATGCAAGACCTCGATCTTGAGGTCGCCACTGAGTTTCTGATCGTGGCCGCGACGCTCATAGAGATAAAGGCCGCGCGCTTGCTCCCGGGCCCCCCGATCGATGAGGAAGCGGCGCTGGCGTTGAGCGAACGGGACATGCTGATCGCGAGGCTGCTCGAATATCGGGCTTTCAAAGATGCGGCCGCCCGGCTTGCCGAGATGATCTTCGCCAATGCCGGCTTCATCGGCCGAAGCGCCGGTCCTGGGCCTGAGTTCGACCACCTCTGCCCCGATCTGCTCGCGCGCGTGACGCCCGGAGATCTCGCGGTGATCGCCGCGCGCGCGCTGGCCCCGAAGCCGGTGGTCACCCTCGACCTCTCGCACATCACTCCGATCCGGGTGAGCGTTGCCGAGGCGATCGCAACCGTGATGGCGCTCTTGGCCGAGCGGCCGAGCGTGACCTTCCACGAGATCACGGAAAGCTGCGAAACAAAGATCGACAAGGTCGTTCGTTTCCTCGCAGTGCTCGAGCTGATAAAACGCGGCCACGCGGAAGTCGATCAAAGCGAGAACTTCGGCGAGATAACGGTTCGACGGGGGAGTGGCGGCGCGCGCTCGGGCGTCGGAGCCGTCGATGAATACGAGGGAGCACCGATCGTAGAGCCCGAGGTGGAAGGATGAACGATCTCCAGCGTCAGCTCGAGGCGATCTTGTTCGTCGCCGACGAGCCCGTCCCGCTCACGCAGCTCGCGCAGGTAACGGAAACTGCGCGCGATTCCGTGCTCGAGGCGCTGAACGCGATACAGGCCGAGTACGAAGCTGGAGAGCGTGGCGTCATGTTGCGGGATATCGGTGGCGGGTGGCGCATGTACACACACCCCGACGTCGCCCCCTACGTCGAGCGCTTCGTCCTCGCGGTACAGCAGCCGCGTCTGACACAGGCAGCGCTCGAGACGCTCGCGATCGTCGCTTACAAGCAACCGGTCAGCAGGCAGCAAGTGGCCCAGATACGAGGGGTCGATTCCGACGGTGTGTTGAACACGCTCGAAACCCGCGGATTGGTGCACGACGTTGGCCGGGATCCCGGTCCGGGTCAAGCGGTCCTCTACGGAACATCGCCCGTCTTCCTCGAACGGATGGGATTGCGCGGTCTCGAAGATCTTCCGCCGATCGCGTCGATGCTTCCGGCGCCTTCGGTCGCCGATGAGCTCGAGCCCTAAGCGCCCGGCCAAGTCGAAACAACGGCGCGCTCCCGCGAGGGGCGGCCTGCATCAGCCCGGGGCGTCGACCGAGGGCCAGCGGCTTCAAAAGGTGATCGCAGCAGCAGGCGTCGCTTCCCGGCGCGCAGCGGAACAGATGATCGACGAGGGTCGCGTCGCCGTTGACGGAACGGTCGTCCGCGTTCAAGGCATGCGCGTGGATCCGGCGCGAGCCCGAATTGAGGTCGACGGCGAACGGATCAACGTCGACCCCCGCCATGTGTACTTCGTCTTGAACAAACCCGCCGGCGTTGTGACGACCGCAAACGATCCCCGCGGCCGGCCGACGGTACTCGAGCTTGTTCGAACGCATCGGCGCGTTGTGCCGGTCGGACGGCTCGACGCGAACACGCTCGGGCTCGTCCTCCTGACCGATCACGGTGAGCTCGTCCACCGTTTGACGCATCCACGGTTCCAGGTCCCCCGCGTCTACGCGGCGGAAGTCAAAGGCACGATGTCGCGCGAAGCGGCTACCGCGCTCAAAGAAGGGATTCGCCTCGAAGACGGGGTGGCGCGCGCGAAGTCGGTGAAAATCCGCCGCCGAGCAGCCTCGCGCAGCATCATCGAGATCACGATGACCGAAGGGCGCAAGCACGAAGTGCGCCGCATGCTCGACGCAGTCGGGTTCCCCGTTATCGACCTCGTCCGCATCGCCTACGGTCCGGTCACTCTCGGCCCACTCGCTGCGGGGAAATCGCGGCGCCTCACTGCGGAAGAGGTCGGAAAGCTGCTCGCAGCGGCCGGGCTGTAGCCGGGCCTGCGGGTGCCCGGGCGAAACAAGCGAGAAGGGCCCTCCGCCGCGACTATCATTCCTTCACCTATGGCCCGCCAATTGAGAGCCCTCCGGGGTGCAACGACCCTGGACGCCGACACGCGTGAGCAAGTCATGGAGCGCACCGCCGCGCTCATCCGAACGATCTTGGAGCGGAACGGCGTCGGACACGAGGACTTGGTGTCCCTGATATTCACGGCGACGGACGACGTGCGATCTGAGTTTCCCGCCGCTGCCGCACGGAGCATCGGCATCAGCGATGTTCCTCTGCTGTGCGCGCGCGAGCTCGACGTGGAAGGTGCCGTCCCACTTTGCGTCCGTGTCCTTATCCATCTGTATACAGAGAAGGAACCCACGGCCCTTCGGCACGTCTATCTCGAAGGTGCCACGCCTCTTCGCACCGACCTCCCACAATGAGGGTTGCCGTCATCGGTACCGGCCTCATCGGAGGCTCGATCGGACTTGCCCTGAAAGCTCGAACCGATGCTGAAGTCGTTGCCTTCGATCAAGATCCGGTATCGGCCGCGCGCGCGGTGGAAAGGGGAGCTGCCGATCGGGCAGCCCAAACACCGGCGGAGGCCGTAACGGGCGCCGATTTCATCTTCCTCGCAACTCCCGTTGGGGCCATCGCAGAAAGCGCCCGGCTCATCGCAGATAGCGTGCAGGACGGAGCGCTCGTGACAGATGTTGGAAGTACCAAGAGTCGCGTCGTCGTCGAGGTCGGGAAAGTCTTACGTGAAGGTTCAGCATTCATCGGTGGACACCCCATGGCCGGCACCGAGCAAGAGGGCATCGAGGCCGCATCCTCAACCTTGTTCGAAGGCGCGTGGTGGATCCTTACCCCCACCGAGGGGTCCGACGCGGAGGAATACCGGCGGCTCCACGGCCTTTTGACCACTCTCGGTGCCCGGATCATGGCGTTGGAGCCCGCCGAGCACGATGAGCTCATGGCGGTGATCAGTCACGTTCCTCAGCTGACCGCGACCGCACTCATGAACATGGCAGCTCGTCGGGGAGAGGAGCACGCGGGGCTGCTCGCCCTTGCTGCCGGCGGCTTCCGCGATGTCACCCGCGTCGCCGCAAGCAACCCCGATATCTGGCTCGACGTCTGCAAGCAGAACGGCGAGGCGATCGCCGCTTCGTTGCAAGACTTTGCGAAAGAGCTGCTCAGGATGCGTGATCTGATCCTCGACCAGGAAGAGGGGCCACTTCGCGAAGCGTTCCTGTCCGCGCGCGCGGCACGGCGCAGCCTGCCGGGAAAGGAAGTTGCCGAGGCGCCGTTCGAAGTCGTCATGCCCGTTCCAGACCAGCCGGGGGTTCTCGCTCAAGTCACGACCTCCATCGGCAATCTTGGCGTCAACATCGAAGATCTCCAGATAACCCACTCGAGCGAGGGGGGACGCGGCGTGTTGCATCTGACGATCGCCGGCCGAGGGTCGGCTGCGCGCGTGGCGGGCGCACTTCGGGAACAAGGCTTCGACGCACGCGAAGTCGAGCTCTGACCTCGAAGGGTCGATGAAGTGATGAATCTACTTACTGATAAGACTTCTAATCGATCTAGCGATAATCGTCGGGATCGGCACGCGCCCTCGCCAGTGCGAGGAGAGCGAGAAGAGACTCATCGCTTTGTAGACTTATCGAGAAAAGCATTCAGCGATAGATCACTAAACCTCTAAGGGACTTCAATGCTTCGTCTATCTAGGGCCATGGCGCTTTCCCGCCAAAGCGTTATCTCGACGGATCCATGAATCCGCAGATCGTCTTACGTCCTTGTCGACGACTCGAGGGGTCGATTCGCGTGCCGGGCGATAAATCGATCTCTCACCGAGCGCTCATAGTGGGCGCGATGGGGAAAGGCGAGATGCTGATCTCCGGCCTGTCTCCCGCCGGCGACGTTTCCAGCTCGCGCGCAGCAGTCGACGCCCTAGGCGTCTCCACAATGAACTCTCACGTGAAGATCGAGGGTTTAGAAGGGTCAACTCAAGGTTCAGACTTACAGATTCTCCTAAATAGCGTCGGCGTAGCGGCCTGGAGAACCCCCGACGATCAAATCGACGTTGGGAACTCCGGCACCACCATCAGGCTTTTTTTGGGAGCGCTCGCCGGCAGCTCGGCGACGGCTCAGCTGACGGGGGACGGCTCGATCCGCCGGCGGCCGATGGGAAGGGTGGTCAAACCCCTGCAGGCTATGGGCGCATCTATCATTGGGGATGACGGGGGAGACCACGCACCGCTCCGGGTCGCCGGGACCCGCCTTCACGGGGTTGACCATGCCCTTCCGGTCGCCAGCGCCCAGGTGAAATCCGCGCTCTTGCTCGCCGGGCTGCTCGCCGACGGGGAAACGAGCATCGAGGAACCGGCTCAGTCGCGCGACCATACGGAACGGCTGCTCCGGTATCTAGGTGTCCCTATCGCTTCGTCGGGAAATCGACTCAGCGTTAAGTCGACAAATATCCAAAACGCTTCAGTGACGATCCCCGGCGACATCTCGTCCGCAGCGTTTCTGCTGGTCGCGGCCGCACTCCTGTCCGGCTCCGACGTCGCGATCGAGGGGGTTGGGATCAATCCGACGCGGACCGGCGTGCTGGAGATCCTGCGATCGTTCGGCGCGCGGGTCGATATAGCCGACGTGCGAGAGGAGAGCGGAGAACCGGTCGGCACCATCCGCGTACGACCGGGCGACCACCGGCCGCTCGAGATCGGAGGCGATCTCGTCGTCGCATCGATGGACGAACTGCCTCTCGTCGCGGTTCTCGGAACGGCGGCCGAGGGGGTGACCGTCGTCCGCGATGCGCAGGAGCTCCGGGTGAAGGAGAGCGACCGGATCGCCGCCATAGTCGAGGGGCTTCGATTGATGGGCGCCTCGATCGAAGGAACGCCGGACGGCTTCTCGGTCGACGGGCCGGTCCGCCTCCGGGGCGCCGTGGTAGATGCGGCGGGAGATCACCGGATCGCGATGGCGCTGGCGATCGCGGCACTCACCGCCGAGGGTGAGACGACGATCACCGGCTGGGACTCCGTTGGGATCTCGTACCCCGGCTTCGAGCAGGACCTCGAACAGCTCGTCGTACGCTAGGGCGATGCCGACATCCTCTCGCCCTCGGAGGGCCGCCAGTCGCCGCCCCATCGTCGTCGCGATCGACGGGCCGGCCGGGGCCGGCAAAAGCACGGTGGCCAAAGGAGTCGCGCGCGCGCTCCACTACGCGCATCTGGACACGGGGGCGATGTACCGAGCGCTGACGGCCAAGGCGCTCCGGGAGGGGATCGCCCCGTCGGACGGCCCGGCGCTCACCGCTCTGGCCAAGAGGACGTCGATCGACTTCGGGCCCGATGGGTTGATCGTGGACGAGCGGCCGGTGGGCCGGGAGGTGAGGACACCCCAAGTGAGCCGAGCAGTATCGGCCGTCAGCGCGCACAAGGGGGTGCGTCAGGAGCTCGTTCGGCATCAACGAGAGATCTTGGCGAAGGGCGATGTTGTGGCCGAGGGCCGGGACATCGGGACCGTCGTCGCCCCGGATGCGCTCGTCAAAGTCTTCCTCACCGCATCGATCGATGAGCGCGCGCGGCGCCGGCACCGCGAGATGACTGAAGGCGGGGTCGACGTATCTCTGACCACATTGAAGGACGACCTCGCGCGAAGAGACCAGGTCGACTCGAGTCGTCCTGTATCGCCACTCGTGGCGGCGCCGGACGCCGTCGCGCTGGATACGAGCGACAAATCGCCGCGCCAAGTTATCGACGAAGTCTTGGCCCTGGTCCGCGCGCGTACCGAAGACGGATGACCGGGCTGCCGCTCGTTGCCGTGGTCGGTCGCGCGAACGTCGGGAAGTCGACGCTCGTCAACAGGCTGCTCGGACGAAGGGAGGCGATCGAGCATCCCGAGCCCGGGGTGACGCGCGATCGTCAGACCTACGAGGTCGAGTGGAGCGGCGCGCGCTTCGAGATCGTCGATACAGGGGGTTGGGAACCGCGCGCGAAAGGATTGGGCGCCAAAGTGCTTGCTCAGGCAGAGCGGGCCGCGCGGGAGGCGCAATTGATCTTGTTCGTGGTCGACGCTGAAACGGGCCTCACGAACGATGACTTGGCCGTTGCGCGCGGGCTGCGGAAGGCGACCGTGCCGGTCATCGTCGTCGCGAACAAGGTAGACTCCGCTGCGCGCGAACGCGAGGTGGGTGCGCTGCAGCGGCTCGGCTTGGGCGAACCGATCCCCGTGAGCGCGCTGCACGGGCGCGGCTCTGGTGATCTGCTCGACATCGTCGTTGGGCACGTGAAGAGCCTGCCGGGCAAGCGGCCAGCGCGCGTCGACGTCTCCGTGGCGATCGTCGGACGCCCGAACGTCGGGAAATCGTCGTTGTTCAATCGTCTGGTCGGCGATGAACGTTCGATCGTTCACGACGTCGCCGGAACGACGCGCGATACGGTCGACACCGTCGTCGAGCTCCAAGGCACGCGCTATCGGTTCGTGGACACCGCCGGCATGCGGCGGCGCACGCGCGACGCGAAGGGTCCCGAGTATTACGGCCTGGTGCGAAGTATGCGCGCGATCGACAACGCCGATCTGGTCCTCATCGTCATAGACGCGAATGAAGGAGCGACGGAGCAAGACCAGAAGATCGCCGCGCGCGTTTCGGAGTCCGGCCGCGCAGCGATCATCGTCCTGAACAAATGGGATCTCATCGATGCAGAACGAGCCGACGTCATCGCCGAAGACACACGCGACATGCTTCGGTTCGTTCCATGGGCGATGATCTTGCGCACGTCGGCGCTGACCAAGAGGGGAGTGAGCAAGATCCCGGCCGCCCTGCAGCAGGCGCGCGCGTCGTGGCAGAAGCGCGTGACAACCTCTGCACTGAATACATGGTTGCGGGATGCGACCGAGCTAGTGCCGCTCGGCTCAACGGTGCGCTCGCGTCCGACACGGATCCGTTACGTCACCCAAGCAAGCACCAGCCCGCCGACGTTCATCCTCTTCGCGAGCGGAACGATCACGGCGCCCGCCTCGCGCGCGCTCGAGCGGCGTCTTCGTGAGAAGTTTGGATTTGATGGGACGCCGATCCGCCTCATCGTGAGAAAGTCGAGTCGCAAGGCGGTCTGAGGCCGCCGGTTATACTCTCGATCGCAACGGGCTGTAGCGCAGCTTGGTTAGCGCGCTTGACTGGGGGTCAAGAGGTCGGGGGTTCAAGTCCCCCCAGCCCGACGAGTAAACATAAGAGGCTGAGCAACTCTTTCCTCTATATCCTGTGGCCACCCATGACGGACAAGGCCTCCCCGCCGCCTTCTGACGCCATCCTTACCGTCCCCAATCTCCTAACCTTCTTCCGCATCGGCCTGGTCCCCGTCTTCCTGTACGCCGCGATCGGTATGGACAACATGGGCTTCGCGGTGATCATCGCGGCCCTCGGCTTCATCACGGATTTGGTCGATGGGAAGATCGCCCGTCGATTCGGCCAAGTATCGAAGCTCGGCATCGCGCTCGACCCGCTCTCCGACCGGCTCGGTCTCGCTTCGGGTGCCGTTGTGCTGATCGTCAAGCACCTCTCACCCCTGTGGGTCGTCCTCGTCGTCGTCGTGCGCGACGCAGTCCTCGTCCTCGTTGGAGCGCCCGTTCTCAAGGCTCGAGGACTGCCCATCCCGCCGGTCTCGAGAGTCGGGAAGTACGGCTCATTCGCCGTCACGATGATGTTCGTCCTCTTCCTCTCCTCGGGGATCCACAACGCCGCGCACCCGACGCATGCGATCCGCCTCGCTGCGTGGGTATTCGCCGTGATCTCGATCCCGCTCTATTACGCCTCCGGCGCCGGCTACGTCCGAGCAGCCTTCTCTTCCATGAAGAGCCAGAACGACGCGGGAACCCGGAACGCAGGCGGGTAAACTGACGTCATCCTCTTTGTGCACGGAATGGTGAATCAATGAAAGCGGTGATCATGGCCGGCGGCGCCGGGAGTCGCCTGCGCCCGCTTACAAGCAATCAGCCCAAGCCCATGGTTTCCCTGGCCAACAGGCCGATCATGGAGCACATCGTGCGGCTGCTCAAGCGACACGGCATCACCGACATCGTCGTCACCGTCCAGTTCCTGGCAAGTCTCGTCCGCAACTACTTCGGGACCGGCGAAGACCTCGGGGTATCGATGTCATACGCGACAGAGGAATCTCCGCTCGGAACCGCCGGGAGCGTGAAGAACGCCCAAGGCGCGCTGGACGAGACCTTCCTCGTCATCAGCGGCGACGCCTTGACCGACATCGACCTCGAGAAGGTCGTCACGTTCCACCAAGAGCGAGGGGCCCTGGCGACGGTCGTGCTGTCGCACCAACCCAACCCGCTGGAGTACGGCATCGTCATCACCGATGAGAACGGCCGCATCGACCGCTTCCTCGAGAAGCCGGGATGGGGCCAAGTCTTCACCGATACGGTGAACACCGGTATCTACGTCCTGGAACCGGAGATCTTCGACTACATCCCCGAGGGCGAACAGTGCGACTTTTCGAAGGACGTCTTCCCCAAGCTGCTCGAGAAGGGTGCGCCCGTCTTCGGCTACATCGCCGACGGTTACTGGACGGACATCGGGAACGTCGACGCGTATCGCAAGGCTCAGCAGGATGCGCTCGACGGCCTCGTCAACATCGAGATGCCCGGGTTCGAGATCGCCGACCGCGTGTGGGTGGGGGAGGGGGCGATCATCGATCCGGAGGCGCGTATCGAAGGTCCCGCGCTGATCGGCGAGCACGTCAAGGTCGAAGCCGCGGCGACGGTGCGCGAGTATTGCGTCATCGGCAACAACTCTGCGATCAAGACCGGCGCGTTCCTTCACCGCGCGACCGTTCACGACAACGCGTATGTCGGGCCGGGAACGACGCTGCGCGGTTGCGTGATCGGCCGTAACGCAGACATCCGCTCGAACGCGCGCATCGAAGAGGGCGTGGTGCTCGGCGACGAGTGCTTCATCGGCAAGGACACCCTGATCCAGCCGAACGTGAAGATCTATCCGTACAAGCGCGTCGATGCCGGCGCCGTGATCACGCACAGCATCATCTGGGAGTCGTCAGGCGCGCGCACCCTGTTTGGGAACCGTGGCGTAAGCGGCTTGATCAATGTAGACATCACGCCCGACTTCGCCGTCCGGCTGGGGATGGCGTACGCGACCACGTTGAAACGCGGTGCGGCCGTGGTGATGAGCCGCGACGCGTCGCGCGCATCGCGGACGATCAAGCGAGCGCTGATCGCCGGCGTGAACGGCTCTGGCGTGCACGTGCAAGACCTCGAGGTGACGCCGGTTCCGGTCACGCGCTTCCACGTCCGCACGACGAGGTCTCGCGGCGGGATCGCGGTGGGAACCGTACCCGGGGACCCACAGTCGCTCGAGATACGGTTCTTCGACTCCGACGGGTCGGATATCACCGCGTCGACACAGCGCGACATCGAGCGTGTGTTCTTCCGCGAGGACGTGAGGCGCGCGTTCCCCGACGAGATCGGCGAGCTTCGCTATCCGCCGCGCGCGCTGGAGTTCTACCAGTCGGGGCTGCTCGATGCGTTGGACGTTGATGCGATACGCGAAGCAGGTCTGAAGTCAGTCGTCGACTGCGCGTTCGGACCGGTCGCGCTGGTTGTTCCGGCCATCATCGGCAAGATCGGCTCAGAAACACTGACGGTGAACGGGTACATCGACGAGGCCCGGCCGACGATGACGCATACGGAGAGAGACGCGATCCGCGAGCATCTGTGCGAGCTGGTCCGCACGTCGCGCGCCGACGTGGGGGCGCTGATCGAAACGACGGGGGAGACCATCGACATCGTCGCAGGCGGTGGAACGTTGATCGCGCGAGACGCGGCGCTGCTGTTGATGGTCGACATGGTGGCTGAGGTCTGGCCCGGCCGCACGATGGTCGTGCCGATATCGGCCCCGTCGGCCGTCGAAACGATCTGCGAGGTGCGGGGCGGACGCGCGGTACGCGCGCAACGCTCGCTCGCCGCGATCCTTGCGACCGCGCTGGAAGAGGACGCGGTCTTCGCCGGCACGGAAGACGGGACGTACGCGTTCCCCGATGGGCTCCCCGCCTTCGACGGGATCGCCGCGTTCTGCACGCTCCACGAGCTGCTCGCAAAGTCGCAGACCAGCTTGGGCGAGCGGCTTGCGGGTTTGCCCGACGCGAACGTCGTCCACCGGACCGTTCCCACGGCGTGGGATCGGAAGGGCGCGGTCATGCGGCACGTCGCCGGCGATCACTCCGCCGACCGCACGGATGAAACCGAAGGCTTGAAGATGTTCCACGGGTCCGAGTGGGCGCTCGTCATCCCGGACCCGGAAGACCCGGTCACGCACGTGTGGGCGGAAGGGTCGACGGCCGGTGAGTCGGAAGCCGTTGCCGAGCGATACATCTCGCTCATCGAAGAAGCTCTGGATTGATCAAGCGTCTGTCGCTTTCCGCCCGCGCGATCGCCCCTGCGCTCGTCGTGGGCATGCTCGCGTTCCTGCTGACGGTTGACCTTCGGACGCAGGACACCGCATCGAAGATCACCGAAGGACGCAGGAGCGAGCTCGCGGCGATCGTTGCCGAGCGGCAACAACGGACCGCTGCGCTCGAGGCTCGGCTAGCACAGCTGCGCGGGCAGGTCGCGTCGCTGGCGGCGTCCGCCGGAAGCACGACGCTTCAAGAGCTCCAATCCGCGACGGACCGGATCGGCGCAGCGTCGGGAACGACGGCGGTGGCCGGACCCGGGATCGTCGTTCGACTCGCCGACTCCACCAGCGGCGACCAGAGCGCGAACCCGTCGGATACCAAGATCCAGGACGTGGACATCCAAGCGGTCGTGAACGCCCTCTGGAGCGCCGGCGCAGAAGCCATCGCGGTGAACGGCCAGCGACTCGTCTCCACATCGGCCATCCGCAACGCAGGGGGAGCGGTGCTCGTCAACTTCCGTGTCCTGACGTCGCCGTACCTCGTCAGCGCCGTCGGCGATCCCGCAGCCATGCGGTCTGCATTCGAAGGATCGGACATCGCGAAACGATTCCGGGCGTGGGAGCAGGTCTACGGCCTCGGTTTCTCCGTCGAGCAGCCCTCCACCATCCACCTCCCCGCTTTCGCAGGCAGCCTCAACTTCCGCTACGCGCGCATCCAACAACCCGGATAGGAGGGGGCAAAATGCTCGTCATCGTTTCGCTGTTCGCAGGTATCGGCCTTGGGGTGGCGTTCCATTCCGCCGTGCCGTTTTCGTGGGCTCCGTATCTACCGATGGCGGTGATGGCTGCGCTCGACAGCGTCTTCGGGGGTCTGCGCGCCCGCCTCGAGGGGACGTTCGACGATCGTGTCTTCGTCGTCTCGTTCTTGAGCAACGCAGTACTCGCGGCATTGCTCGTCTGGGCGGGGATCCGGCTCGGCGTGCAGGACATCGCGATCGCAGTCGTGGTGGTGTTCGGAGTCCGCATCTTCCAGAACCTCGCCGCGATCCGG
>Ga0070706_100001458_pt1 | contig 24902 bp, 24 predicted proteins | sample KBSK5501metaG_FD_65476 | JGI IMG/M metagenome (GOLD analysis project Ga0070706, IMG submission 65476) | Corn, switchgrass and miscanthus rhizosphere microbial communities from Kellogg Biological Station, Michigan, USA - KBS K5-50-1 metaG | ecosystem: Host-associated > Plants > Roots >... | reverse complement strand
ATCGACGTGCGCTATCCTGAGACGCACGCAGACTTTATTACGCGCTGCCATGAGGCTGGTCAGCTCAGGCCGACACCGCTGCTGCTTCAGTACGGTGCAGGCGATTACAACTGCCTGCACCAGGATCTCTATGGCGAACACGTTTTCCCGATCCAGGTCGCGATTCTGCTGTCTGAACCCGCAAGAGACTTCACGGGCGGCGAATTTGTGCTGACCGAGCAGCGTCCGCGCATGCAGTCGCGACCGGAAGTCGTGCCGCTACGGCAGGGCAACGCGGTGGCTTTCGCCGTCCATCACCGTCCGGTGCAGGGGACGCGTGGGGTCTATCGGGTCAATCTGCGACACGGGGTCAGCCGTGTCCGCTCCGGGCACCGCCATACGGTCGGGATCATTTTCCACGACGCGCTGTAAGGAGGATGCAATGAGCATGAATCTCTTTGCGAGTGCAAGCGGCGACATATCCTGGAAAGAGGAGTTGAGTCCTGGTGCCGTTGTGCTGCGCGGATTTGCCTCGACAGATGAAGCGGTGCTTCTGGCCGCATTGAACGGGGTGATCGCTCTCGCCCCGTTTCGTCATATGATCACGCCAGGTGGGTATCGGATGTCTGTTGCCATGACGAACTGCGGCTCTTTTGGCTGGGTGACGGATAGAACCGGCTACCGCTACGACGCCATCGACCCAGAGAGCGGTCATCCTTGGCCGCAGATGCCAGACTCTTTTCTCAATCTCGCGAAAAGCGCGGCAGCTCAGGCAGGTTTTCAGGAGTTTGTGCCCGATGCCTGTCTGATCAATCGCTATGAGCCAGGTGCCAGGCTTTCGTTGCACCAGGACAAAAACGAGCGGGACTTTGGTGAGCCTATCGTCTCTGTCTCGTTTGGCATCCCAGCCGTCTTTTTGTTTGGGGGATCGAAGCGAGCTGACAAACCGCGTCGCATACCAGTAACCCACGGCGATGTGATGGTTTGGGGCGGACCGGCGAGACTTCACTATCATGGCGTCATGCCGCTCAAAGAAGGCTACCACCCGCTCGTGGGCCGATATCGCCTGAACCTCACGTTTCGCAAAGCGGCCTGATTTCAGCAAAGCAATCATCATGAACTGGACTGCCTGTAAAAGAGGGAAAGGAAGCCCATCTTTTTCAAGTTTAGCGAGGAGGAAGCAAGCCAGAATCACCTCAACGAATCCGTAGCGGGGATTTTGGGAGGTAGAAATGTCGAGACCCCTACTGCCTCCTTTACACAACATTCGCGATGGCATCCACCTTTTTTAAATGTGACCAGCATAACAGACCAGAGAACTATTGCTGCCAGTATTCCGATAACTTCACCGTAGGTAAGTTTAAATTGGAACATCTTCTACCTTGTTACTTCGTTACGGTTGAGAAAGCAAGCTAGCGATCATCAAGAAAAGACTATCTGAGGAGATGATAGAATTAACCTCTTCTTTAACTCAAGAGACTTACTACTTGGTAACTACTCTCATACGAATAGGAGTGTTTTCGAATAACTTAGATATTGCTATTCCTCTCCTACATTTACTGTTAGTAAGTACTGGTTTCTCAGCAATTGTATTATAGATTAATTGTCAAGTGCTCCAATAATCAATTTCTAACCACATCAATATTGACCAAACATTATTACAGGATATGACCAAGGAACTCATTACTCTTTTTGGTCTACACTCCCCTTACCGTTCAAGACGTACATGTATAATTTGCCATTCGTAACTTCTATCGGTGAAATCCCTCAAGAGATTTAGTCCCTCATCTGCTCAAAAAAATGGGACTGCACTCCTCAACGCACTCTACCAAGAAATGTTTTATGACAGCAACGTTGACAGCAAAGCCGGTGAAAAACCAGCGACGATCATAGACGCCAGTGGACAAAGCTGCATGAAGCATAAGCTGCAAAGCCACTTCATAAGCCCACTTACCGCTTTGGAGTCGGCGACGAAAGCACTATGCTATCTTTTAGGAAGTTAGCAAGTTTAGCCTATGGCATTGCATGCGGAATTGGAATGATTCTTCCTGCTCTAGCAACAACAGTTATGATGTTCTTCGTATTAGTCTTACTTCAATTAGCTGAGCGAGCCATTGTACCTCGCTCTTCGTCGAGCACTCAACACCTGCAGATTGAGTCCCCATCAGTTTCAGGTCAGTTCATAGCAACCATCTACGACATCTGCACGCGTAACAAAATTTCCATAGAGAAACTACACCTGCACGCAGAAAAAGAAGGTGAAGCCCTCGAACTTATTTGCCGCATACCTTCCGAGGGAACTCTAACCAAAGTCATCGGCGAAATGCGCACGCTACCAGCAGTCATTGCTATCCACACCAATCTGGATAGCACGAATGTCGAAAGCTCCACTTCAGATGTCTCAACAAAATAAGAACCGGTAACTACATGTGTATTTGATCTATGAGTCTATCAGCAAAGTCACCAATCACGGGCAGTTTGTAATACATTCCCTTGGAAGCTCGAACCATCAAGACAATCCAGAATATATCTGATTTGTATCTTTTTGCATAACTGTATTACCCTCCTCATCCAATAAGAATCAACCTGCTTACAAGAACGCGATATATACCTGATAAGTAAGTATCCTCGCTTCTATTCTCAGTATGACTCATGTTTATCACACCCAGGTCACAAGCGCCATATGAGATATCACTACTAGTTTACAAAATCCTAAGCAGTACATGTTTTCCTACTCATAGGGAGCCACCCTGGCCCGTTTTAGTGATACTCAAAATATGTTATACTCCTGATAACAGAGAGCCACTACTCATCCAGGAGCAATAACCATGCCAAACCCACCTCACAAAACCATACTCTGCATTACCAGCTACGAGAAGGGCCAGGAATTCTTCCACGAATGTAAGCGCCAGGGAGCTCATGTAATCTTGCTGACCGTGACAGCCCTCGAACACGCAAATTGGCCCCGTGAGAGCATAGATGAGGTGTTCTTCATGCCCGATCTGTCAAAAAGCGAAGAGGTAATTCGCGGGGTCAGCTTTCTTGCACGCACACGTATTATCGACTGTGTAGTTGCCCTGGATGATTATGATGTATGGACTGGTGCAAACTTGCGGGAACATCTGCGCATATCTGGTATGGGCGATACCACCGTTCGCCATTTCCGTGACAAATTGGCCATGCGCATGCAGGCCCAGGACCACAATATCCCGGTACCTGACTTTGTCCACGTCCTCAACCACGACAAGATTCGCGAATTCATGGAGCGAGTTCCGCCTCCCTGGGTGCTCAAACCTCGCGCTGAAGCTTCCACCATTGGCATCGCCAAAATCAAGACCCAGGACGAATTCTGGTCACGCATCGAAACACTCGGTGACCAGCAATCCTTTTACCTGCTAGAACGCTATATTCCTGGTGAGGTGTACCACCTCGATTCACTCACCCACGATCACAAAGTAATCTTTGCAGAAGCCCATCAGTACGGGAAACCACCATTCAATGTGTATCACGAAGGTGGCATCTTTACCACTCGCACTATTCCCCGTGATTCCGAGGTCGAATCAACCCTGAAAGAATTGAATTGTCAAATCATCAGCGCGTTTGGACTTGTGCGCGGCGTAACCCACACCGAATTCATCAAAGGCCACGAAGATGGCCAATTCTACTTCCTCGAAACCGCCGCGCGCGTAGGTGGTGCCAATATCGCTGAACTGGTCGAGGCTGCCACAGGCATCAACCTCTGGCACGAATGGGCAAAGATTGAGCTTACTCCGCAGAATAGTACATATCAACTCCCAGAGCCACAGCAAAACTACGCTGGCGTCATCGTTTCTCTAGCCCGTCAAGAGCACCCGGACACCTCTGCGTATCAAGAACCTGAGATTGTCATGCGCCTTGATAAGCGCCATCACGCAGGATTTGTCATCGCCGCACAAGCACCTGATCGCGTAAACTTCCTGCTCGACGAATACACTCAGCGCTTTGCAAACGACTTCCTGGCTACACTACCACCAATTGAATCCCGCCCACCCAGCAGCAACACATAGGTAAGGAACGTTCTTTACGAACGACATACAGAGACCCATGTGATTAAATCATGAGGTTCGCAATTGCGCAGCTCTTTGACTGCTGGTCATGTTGGTTACTTGCAGGCCGCTTAACAAATGAATCCAGACACCTGTGGGTCCGATCGATCGCACCCATCGCCGATTATGGAGTTTAATCAAATATACCGGACAGCCGTAGGTGCCGATGTATCGTGCACACCGCCGATGTATCGGCCCTCGGCGGGTGTTCCTACTATCCTATTTATTTTTTGAAAATTCATTATCGGCCCCCGGTGTCCTTTCTGCTATTCAGATGAAAAAGTTAATCTGCATTAATTACTGCCAAATAAAAACTCCATTGTATTAAACCTTCCCAATTTGGTGATATATGTTATGCTGATACCAGGAGAGGAGATGGCAGCAATTTTCTAAGTCTACTTTTTATCACGATTATGTCATTTATTCATGACAGAAAAGAGTTTTTATTATGGAAAACCTACCGCCTCCGGCATCCCCAGATGATCACACCAACGACCCACAACAAACTGACCCTGACATCCCCCCGCAGACATCCAAAGAGTCCCCTCTGCAGAAATCTAACCAGGAAGTCGCCAGGCCCACCGAAAGCAACAAGCTTTCCTACAAAGAAAAGCGCGAAGTAGAGGCAAACGTCAAGGAACTTTTCGAGACCTTAAAGCAAGAAGTGCACAAATCACCAGATGAGTTATTTGGGACCGAACTCTCGGAGGTTGAAACTCATCAAATTGAATGGCTATGGCACGGGCGTATACCACTGGGAAAGATAACTATCCTGGACGGCGATCCAGGGATGGGCAAATCATTAATCGCTATTAACATTGCAGCCTGCGTCTCAACAGGGCACCCAATGCCAGACGGCACACCAGGTATTCAGGGCGGTATCATCTTGATTGCCCCTGAAGATAGTGCAGCAGATACCATCAAGCCCCGCCTGGAAGCAGTAGGAGGCGATCCTTCACAAGTGCTCATGCTCGATACCGTTGAAGGCTTTGATGTAATAAGAATGGACATATTCGAATACCCATTTTCTCTCTCGCGAGATTTAGAAGATTTGGGAAAAACGATCCATCGTAGAAAAGCTAAACTGGTTGTCGTAGACCCACTTATGGCCGTTCTAGGGCGTGATGTCAGCGCATCTAGCGACCAGGACATCAGAGAAGTACTCACACCTCTTGTTCATTTAGCCGAGCGTACAAAGTGTGCCATCTTGATTATACGTCATCTTAACAAAGGGAGTTCGTCGAACCCACTCTATCGCGGTGCTGGTTCTATCGGTATCATCGGTTCAGCCCGTATGGGCTTGATCGTAGTTCGAGACCCAAATTCCGCGCAAAGGTGTATCCTCGCTACTACCAAAAACAATTTGAGCAAACACGCCAATCATTTAATATATCAGATTGTAGAAAACGGAAACGGGATACCCTACATTCAATGGCTTGAGGAAACCTCTGTTAATGTTTCAAACCTTCTTCGTCCTCCTACCAACACATCATTTGAACGTCAAGAAATTCTCAGAGTACTCAGACAAGCCAATGTCCCTCTTGAACCGAAGGAGATTGCAGAGCGCACAGGGCAAAAGATCGAGCCATTGCGTGTAGTACTCAGTCGCATGTACGAGATAGGAGAAATTGCTCGCCCGTATCGAGGAAAATATACCAGCCTCGATCGCGTCACTGTTACCGAGATCAAGGCAAATATGATCACTGAAAAAAGTGAAACAAGTGTTAGAAGTGATATAAATGTTATAAATGATACAAACCTGGCTAATGATCCCGCTTCATCAGAAGAGAGACACTGAGCCACACACACTTAATTGAACTGATCAAAAGCGATCTCTGATGTGACCACCAAATTGCTTTGAAATGTAGTGGCACCACTTGCGGGTGCCAGGACTGAAAGATATGCTTTTGATACTGGCGAGTGCCAGGCCTATGGCACTCGCGAAGGCCAGTCCTCACACCACAATCTTCCCCTCCTTCAAAAACAGCACATCATCAACCCACACCTCGCCACTACGTCGCAAATCGCACACCATGTCCCAATGCAAAGCTGACTGATTCACTCCAACTGTCTCAGGATAACTCGAGCCAAGCGCCAGGTGTACCGTACCACCCATCTTCTCATCGAAGAGCGTATTCCTGATACCGCGATACACACGTGGATTATTGCCAAAGGCAAACTCACCCAGGTAGCGAGCTCCCACATCCAATTCCAACATCCGCTCCAGAAGAGCCTGTCCCTGCCTCGCACTCGCCTCGACCACCTTTCCCTCACGGAACACCAGCCTTACCCCTTCGATTGCATGGCCTTCGAATGAAGCAGGCACATCGAACTGGATTATCCCCTCAGCGCTATTCTCGACTGGCCCGGTAAAGAACTCACCGCTCGGAAAGTTACGCTTGCCATCGCTGTTAATGAACACCCTGCCTTCAATTGAAAGTCTCAGATCTGTTCCATCTCCCATGATGTGTACTCGCTTCCGACCTACCAGCCAATCCACAAGCCGTTGTTGCTGCGCAGAAACTTCTTTCCAACGTCCAATAGGGTCAGCGTCATTCAGGAAACAAACATCAAACACAAACTCCTCAAAATCGTGCAGCGACATCTCAGCATCCTGAGCATAAGCAGCTGTAGGATAGAGCGTCGTCACCCAGCGGTACGTTTTCTCCCGCTCGCGTTCGCGTAACACTCGCGAGACATCCCGAGACGCTTGCCTTCGCTTCGCCAGGCGTGATGGCTCGACACCGCTCAACGCTTTCGTATTGCTTTTCGATCCGATCGACAATTGAGCATGAATATGTTCCGCCATCCTATGCAACACAGGATGTGGCATCGAAAGCTGATTATCATTGCCCTCTTTCAGTAAAATCTCTTCAAAGCTCTCCAACTCAATCAAAGGCAAAGGATAGGCACCCATGTGCAACAACTCACGATAAACTGCTTCAACCAGTGGCGCAGCCAACGGAGTTGCCCTGATAGCAACCGTCTCTCCCGCTTGCACATACAAACAATAATGAACAAGCGTTTGCGCCCATCGCTCAATTCGAATATCTTGCATGGCTTTTCTCTATTCTAACCAACCAATCTATTCCAATAATTCTATCTAGTACAACGAATAAGAGGAGTGCAGAGGGCATCACCCTTTATCGCCGCAAGCAGCGAAACCATCAGGAGTGCAGAGGGCGAAGCCATTTGCCGGGGTCTGGGGTGTCCCCAGAAATTCCTTTTTTCCCTCGCCGCCTCCTTGCGTCCTGTCTGACCACAGGTACTTCCTTTCATCTCTACTGACTGTGCAGCAGTAGCCGCCTCCTTGCATTCGGTCTGAGCGTAGCTAGCTGCGTATGCAGCGTTGACCGAATGGATTTCAAGTCCGCATGCGGCGTTGCAGAGATGTCTTTCAAGAAGCTGCGCAGCAGCGTTGACAGGACGCATTGTAAGTCCCGCAGGCGGCGCGAGAAATTGAGAATGCAGGAACCACTCAAGCTTTAGGCCTTGACTGGACAATGAAAACTGTACTATTCTGCATCTATAGTTATTGAAGTCCCTCACACAACAAAGGAGCAAAACATGATCAAGCCCTACACTGCCGTCGGACTCATCCCCACCGTTCGCGGTATTCGCAAACGCGCTGACATCATGAGAAACATCGAACACCTCACCCACCTCGTCAAAGCCGCATCCTGGCTATCCAGTCTCGATTTACCGGTTAGGCTCATCGCCTTCCCTGAAGGAGCTTTACAGGCCTTCAACGACGAGGTACTCGACCTCGATCATGTCCAGTTCGCTAGAGAATGCGCCATCGATATTCCAGGCGAAGAGACCGAAGCCCTGGGCAAAATCGCTCGCACCTACAATTCATTTATCATGGCGCAGGCCAAGGCGCATCATCCCGAAATCAAAGACCGTTTCTTCAATGTAGGATTCATTCTCAATCCACAGGGAGAGGTGATCTTACAGCACTACAAGGTCTCACCACTTTTCCCAGTTGAGCACTCAGTCTGTCCCCACGACATCCTGGATTGGTGGCTGGCCCGTTATGGCAGAAACCTCGATGCATTCTGGCCCGTCGCAGATACTGAAATTGGTCGACTCGGCATCATGATGGCCAACGAAGGCTCGTATCCTGAAAATGCGCGTGCGCTCGCCATGAACGGCGCAGAAGTGGTCTACCGTGCTTCCTATCCTCATCCGGCTACGGGTAATGAGATATTTGAAATCCAGAGCCGCGCCCGCGCACTCGACAACAATATGTACATTGTGGCTCCGAACATGGGCACCTACTATCTCCATCCCGAAGAAGATACACCCATCGATACCTTCGGAGGCCGCTCCTACATTATCAATTATAAAGGGCAGATCGTCGGTCGCCAGGACTATGGTGCTGGCTCAACCTACGTTGGTGGAGTGATTGACATCGAAGCCTTGCGTGACCACCGGGCACGCGCTCAGTGGGACAATTGGATGAAAGACCTGCGCACCGAACTCTACCAGATGCTTTACGAACAGCCCATCTATCCCAAGAATCTATATCTGGATCGCGAACCGATGAAGCACGCTGAGTACCGAGAAAAGGTCATTCAGAAACAGATCGACCTGATGCACGAACGCGGCATCTGGGTCAAACCCGAGCGATAGGCAACAGGAAGGTGAGGTTGGCCCAGGATCGAAACTATGATGCGCTGTGGGGTGGCCTGATCAACCACCCTTTTTGTTTGCTTCGTCTTTTCACTACTACTTGAGGCATGGAGTACAATACAGTTCCTTGTCTGTAGCTTTATGACCAGATGATCTCAGCATGTTCTAAATCCGCCAGCAATCTCTGCACTTCGTACTGCGTAGGTCCTATCAAGCGCACTATCTCCGCGACGTTGCGCTGTCCATCGACCAGCAACAAAAGGCGCCGGTGCAGGCGCGATAAGCCCAGTTGATCGACACGGCGCAGCGATTCCTCAAGAGATATCACAAGATGGGGAACGATAGTTGCAGGTATGAACGAAATGACCTGCCCTGTCCTACCGTTGCTTGCCTGTCTTCTAGCAGCTGATTCCCGCAAGGGAGAGATTGGGATGCGCGAATGCGTTCCGGTATCCGTCATTCGCCGCTCGAAAGCAGGGGTGCTAACAGGAGCAGGAATGGAAGGAATCTCAGGGATAGGTGTGGGAATAAACGCGAAGCGACAGGCTCCCCAACTACCCAGTAAGCGCAAAGCATTCTGACCGTTAAGAACCGTCGTTTGAGCCTCCACCGCCTGTCCGTTGACAAACGTAATCATGCCCTCTTCAAGTGTTTCGCCATCTCCACGCTCGACGGTCAGCACGCCAGATTTCCGACCAAGCTGGATCACCTGGATCACATCTGCAAGACTATTTGTGATCGTTTCTTTCTGCTGCGTCATGGGTATGCTCACTCCTCAAAAAACCAAGAAGAAGATTCCCCTGGGGGCATCCATTAACATACCAATTCGCCACAAGTATATCACGCAAACCATAGTGATTTCTAGCGTACTCTTACAGGTTTTTCAGGAGGAGCAATACGGAGAGGAAATCCCTCTTCACTCACTACTTATCTTGTTGGTGGTTATCTCCTGGTGAGGGAACAAGCCGGCTTTCCTCTTATTCTAGCATCTCAATAAATGCCTTGATGGGTTTCGCTGCGTCTCTTTTCCCCTTAGATCTTTTCAAATCCGAGATGCTTGACGAGCTTTTCGCCTTCAGGCGTTGCGGCTATGGCGTACCACTCTTGTATCTCGTATTGTCTGTCTAACGAGAGTGCCCATCGTAAAGCACTTCTGATGCTAAAGTGTCTTCCATACGGGTCTGTCTGTGTCATTTGTCTATCATGCCGGATGTTATGCGGAATTGCAAATAGGAAATTTGACAATTTCCTATTCCTATAACACGCGGTTTCGGCGGTTAATGCTACTAGAAAAACGCAAGCATACGCTTGAGATTGGGGAGCGTAGTACCGATAATTCACACAGCGTGTTGAAGCGCAATGCCGCTGCGCGTCAGAGAGAAGTATGGTACTCACATATATTTCAAGCAAAAGCGGTCAAAGTATGCGACGTGCCGCAGGAAAAACGCTCCTGAAGAATTTATCGGAGAGAGAGAAATATACCGCTACCTCCTGTCGCCGATCTCCAGCCTTGTCCAGAAAGATGTATCGAGAGATCCACAAAAAAACTGAGGAAAGCCAAAAAGAACCAGTACCGGTGGCATCTTTGCGAGAGGGGGAGAGACATCGGTGTACAAGAGGTGGAGCGAAAACATGAGGCATGCTTTATACTTACGGGGAGTACAGTGTGATGAAGGCAGGAAAATCCATGTGTTCCTGGGTACGCAACGTAGGGAACGTTGCTCTGCTCTCTTGCCCATTGTACACGAGGCACGTGCCAATTGCAAGCATTCGGTGAGCCATTTTGGAGCATCTCCTGACACATGGGGCAAAAGTTACTTTTGCCCCTCCATATGGGACTTACTTAATGTACAATGAAAAAGTCCCGCAGAAAGGATGATCAGGAACGCGATGCAGAAGGAATACCCTCCCTATCCATTTCCCGCTCGCTTCACCACGTCATTGGCAGTGATGCACGTGACCATCATTCCCATGGACACAGATCGCCTGCTCGTAGATCAGACCCTCCTGATCGAAGACGGTCGTATTGTCGCGATGGGACCATCCTCAAGCTTTGAGCTAGAGCCTGGCTATGTGGTGGTAGAGGGAACAGGCAAATACCTCATGCCTGGATTGGCAGATATGCATGTCCATTTCTCGTCTCCGGGGGATGCCGTCCTCTTTCTTGCCCATAGGGTGACGATGGTTCGCAATATGGCTGGAACACCATTCCACCTTGCATTCCAACACCACGTCCAGCAGCACAGCCTTCCTGGGCCATTCATGGTCACGACGAGCCCGCTCCTTTGAGGAGGCCATCGCGGCAGGAATGACGTGCTTTGAGCATTTGACAGGCATCTGGCGGGGGCATCTGAAGGAAGGCATGAGACAACAGTCTGATCAGTCCAACCTTGCCCTAGACGTTCTGCAGATGACGATCAACCATCTCGATCTCGCTGCCATTCGGCAGCTGGCTCGCCAAATGGCAGCGGAGCAGGTCTGGAATTGTCCCACGCTGGTTGCCCTCCAGTGGATGCACGAGTCACAGCAGACGGGTATGGTTCACCCGAGCATCCAGCCACTCCTCAAGTATATGCCACGGATGGCCCTGCGCTTCTGGGAGTGGCTCGACCCCAGCGGCTATCGCGGACCGTCCTATCCGCAGAGGATTGACGCGCTACAGGCGCGAAACCACCTCTTTTCACGCATCGTTTCCATGCTCCATCAGGAGGGAGCGCCCCTGTTAATCGGGACCGACACCGCCGTGCGCTTTGTGATCCCGGGCTTCTCTGTTCACCAGGAACTCGCGAATTTTGTTGCTGCAGGTCTTCCTCCATTTGAAGCGCTTCGCTGCGCCACGAGTGAAGCAGCGCGTTTTTTGGCACAGGAAGACGAGTGGGGGACGGTGACGGTAGGGAAACAAGCCAACCTGCTCCTCTTGAACATGAATCCCCTGGATGATATCCGAGCGGTGAGTGAAGGGGAAGCAGTGTTCGTCAATGGCTTTTTCCTCTCACGAACCGATCTTGATGCGCTCCTTGCCTACCAGGAGCGCGTCGCTTCGCCGATGGCAGGTGGCTCATTGAAGAACAGTACACCTTTGAAAAAGGGGACATGTTCTCCATGGGAGGCGGGCAACGCTGGACGAGGTCACTGGATCTGGCCCCGGATCTGACCATTCGCCGTGCCACCTTCCTCCAGGAGGCATTCCTCGGGAGCGAGCACACAGAAATTACATGGCTCCCTTTAGGGATGTATCGTATTCGCCGCACCGAATTAGACGGCCATGAGACAACAAGGACTGTCGCAACACCTCCCTTGCTTCCTAGTGAACAGCTCTCTGCAACGCTCATTCCCCTGTTGCTGCGAATGAGCAGGGATACCACTGCATGGCAGGTATTGAGTATTGATCCTGGTCAGGAGCGCATTCTGAAGATGGTCACTCCTGCTGTTTCCGTAGTACCTGGGGGAGAGGTGAGCGGCAGCAGCAAGTCCAGATTGAACGTGCTGAAAGGACAACGCAGCAAGTGTATCATCTGGCCGCTGATGGACAATTTCTGCGTATGAAGGAGGATGGACGGGAATTTCTTCTCGAAGACCCCCCACCGACTGTGGATGAGCAGAAAGGCGAGAACGGAGCATTGTGACAAGGCGTAAGAGCGATGAGGTAAGTGGGGAACTGCCTCATCGCCACCCACATCACTCACGAGCGTTCCGCTAGCCGCCCGTAGAGCAAAGCGTTTTCCTCGCGCAAGCGCTGTACCTCGCGTTCCAGTGTTCGCACTCGCTCCTGGAGATGCGCGATCTGTGCATCCTTCGCCGTGTCGCTCTTTCCTGCACCTGGTGTTGCACAAGTATCCTTCCCACGGGATGGCGGCAGATCGCGCAAGCGCCGAAATTCGGCCACCACTTCATCTTTGCGAGCCTGGCTGGATTGCCAGTAATAGCTCGCGCGAGCAAAGCTGAGGGCACGCGCTACCTGACTTTTGCTAGAGGGGCCGTTGGGCGGAGTCAGTTGGCTGGCGAGTTCCATCTTCTGGGCTGCGGTTAGTTGCCCAACAGCCCCTGTACTTTTTTTAGGATCTCGTTCTGCACCGTCAGCTCGCCGATGATCCGTTTGAGGTCTTCTGGCGATTCCCTTGGGGAATCCTTGTGCACGGGCTTTCTGCTTGGGATTGCGTTTATCAGCGAAGAGCAAGGGCAGATTGCTTTGAAACTCCTGCCACCAGCGAAGAATCATGGAATTGGAGACCCCATACTTCTTGCGCACCGCTTCTATCGTCGTATCCCGTTAATAACTTTCCAGGACCACTTTGGCGCTTCCACTCTGGCGTATACTGCTTTTTCTTGTCCATCAATCTGCTCTACTTTCTTGAATGCCTTCACTCCCTTCTTTCTCTGTCTAGTATACCAGGGATTGGACACAGAGCAGTGCACCGCTTGCACAACGCATCAAACAGTACATTCTTGCGCAGCGGAGACAGGAGAGTGAACCATCCCTGGCGGAGATTATGCAGAAGTGCGCCTGTTCCAAGGGATCGGCTATTCGCCATCGCCGGGAACTCAACGCGAGCCATGCCACTGGCGAAAGAAGAGCGGTTGCTCAGTAGAGCAGCACATCATTACCGACTGAGGAGGGGGTAAAAAGAATGCAGCAGGAGACAAAGCAAGAGGTGAACAGGATGCAGTTAGTCGAGCAACATGTGATCAGCAAAAATGACCCGCGCTACAGGGTGATTGACGAAGCAGCCTTCAAGTCAAAGAACCTGTACAATGCAGCGTTGTACGAGGTACGGCAAGCCTTTATTCATGAGGGGAAGTATCTCAACTACAACGAGATGGACAAGCGCATGCAGTCGAGTGACTCGTACAAGGCGCTGCCTGCGAAGGTGGCACAAAAAGTGTTGGACCAACTCGATCAAGCCTGGCAAAGCTTCTTCGAGGCGAGAGCAGCCTATAATGAAGACCCCTCGAAGTTCACCGGACGGCCACGACTGCCCAAGTACAAGCACAAAACGGAAGGGCGGAATATCCTTATTTACACCATCCAGGCCATCAGCCGGGGCAAGAAAGGCTTGAAACGCGGTGTCATCAAACCCTCGATGTTGCCCATTGAGGTGAAAACGCAACAAGACCCCAAGCAGATCGATCAAGTACGCATCATCCCTCGTAACGGGCATTACGTGGTCGAAGTGATTTACCGCAAAGCACCAGTCCAGGCACAAGTAGACCCCGTTTTCTGCGTTGCCATTGATCTTGGTGTCACGAATGTAGCGGCGATAACAGCAAACCGAGAGGGCTTTATCCCTCGATTGGTTAACGGTCGGACGCTCAAGGCCTTGAACCAGTGGTACAACAAACGCATGAAAGAGCTCAAGCTGTGCCTTCCTAAAGCGGATCGCGAGCGTGTCACCAGGCAGATGGAGCAGATTACCAACAAGCGTAACCGGCAAGTGAACCACTACCTGCACGCTGCCAGCAAGGGCATTATCGACTTTCTGGTAAAGGAAGGAGTGGGAACGATTATTGTCGGGAAAAATCCGCTCTGGAAGCAAGAGGCAGGCATGGGGAGTAGAAACAATCAGAACTTTGTCCAGATACCTCATGCAAAGTTCATTGACATGCTCACCTACAAAGCGTCTCTTGTTGGCATCCAGGTCGAGGTGCAAGAAGAAAGCTTCACGTCACAAGCCAGCTTTCTTGATCTGGACCCCATCCCTACCTACAAGCCCGATGATGAGGAAGCACACAGCTTTAGTGGGAAGCGGATTGGACGGAGAAAGCGCCTCTATCGCGCAAAAGACGGGCGTATCATCTGTGCCGACGTGAATGGCTCCTACAACATCTTGCGTAAACGTAAGCCTGATGCATTTGCTCACGTAGATGCAAAGGGAATAGCGGCCTACGTAGTTCAGCCCTTACGGTTAGCAATAACCGTCTAAATCCAACAAAACGTGCGGTGTCCATACAACACCATATGTTTTGGAACTATATCACGCTATGAAAATGCCGACAAAGGTAGGCGTAAATACCAACTTTTTTCGGCTTCTTTCCCCATACATAGATCCCTGTACTATAATTGGTAATTGCCAGAAGACCAGGTAGTAAGGTAGTACTATCAGATTGACTTCTGACATATAGAACTGCAAACTGATATACAGCGATATAAATATAAACCATCAGCAAACTGTTGACCATCGGCATTTATTGTTCGCCTTAGAACAGGAACGCAAATGTCAAAAAAGTCATCGAAAAGAAAGTCACTTCCGTTGTCCATACGCATCTCTTTGTGGTTGATAGCGGTGTCCATTTTACCGCTCCTTCTTACACTGGTCATTAGTGAATTTCAATCTCGTTCCACGTTGATAAGCCAGGCTAGCAGGACAATGGAAACTGATGCGCAGACACATGCTCAGTTAATCGATAATTATTTCACGGAGAAATTGTTAGTATTAAAAAGTTTAGACTACACCCCTCTGGTTCAAGAGTATCTCCTGGATCCAGTGGGAGATCAAAAAAATGTACCTACGATCTTGCAAAATGGGCTTGCTATCCAGCGATTGATCGATCCCGATGTGACACTTGTAACGTTTTTCGATCCACGGGGAAAGCTCCTCCTGTCTTATTCCCTGTACGGTTTGAAACCACAACCACATGGGAAGTACATGATTCCTCCAGAAGATGCACAGCAAATAGCAAAAGGTCAGCAGTTTGTGTCGAACGTGTATTATGATCCCGTCACGCGTCAATCCACGGTCGACTTATACACCCCGGTTTATTCAACCACGCTGAAAAGGTTATTGGGCGTTGTACGCGATACGCTTGATCTTGGTTCTGTTGGGCGCATTGTCAACAGCGAAAAGGAAGCTAATGGCGCCGGTAGTTATGCCTTCATACTTGACCAGAACGGCGTACGGATTGTCGATCCTGATCCGACCACGCTCTTTACATCCATTGCTCCTCTCAACGCAACAATACAACAGAATATCACAGCTGAAAATCGTTTTGGAAGGAACAGCACATTACCTGTTCTGGCAGATGCTAATCTGAGGAGCATCCAAAGCCAGCCTAAGCCGCCAGTAACATTTCAGGAAGTACCAGCCGGAAAGAATGAGTTATTTCAAGTCACCCGGCGTCCGCTATCGTCAGTCCCCTGGACCTATTTTGTATTAACTCCCGTGAATGAGGTGATTGCTGTAGCGAATCAACAGTTGCTCATTATCGTCCTGATCGCCTCAGCTATACTCTTGCCTGTGGCGGTTATTGGTTGGATAGTAGGATATCGTATTTCTTCCCCGATTTTGCGCTCTGTAAAATCCCTTGTCAAAAACAACCATGTACTCAACCAGCTCTCGGAGAGAGAAAAGAAAGCCTCTTCAGAACAGGTCTGGATCGTTGAGGCTTCAAAAACCGGTCTCAAATCCCAACAATACTATACAGATGCATCGAAGATAGCGGCGCGTCGACTTAACGAACTCGGCAGGGGTTTATTAGAACGGCGAGATGTGGATAAGTATACAACATTGTCTACTGTAAAACAGATGGTAAATATAGGTCTGTATTTCGAAAAAGCGATTGCTTATCAGGAAGAGGCCAATAAAAAAGTAGCAGTTGCAGTTAAGGTGACAGACGAAGTGGCAGAGCAGCTTGCATCAGGAGCGAAGTCCACGAGCGAAGCTGCTAACGAATTAGATGGGATTGTGAATCAACTGCGCCAAATCGTCGGAAACTGAGATGCATATGTTCCATTACATTAAATTGGAATGCTTCCCTTTCATCTGATCCCACGAACAAAAACAACAAGGCCAGAGCAAGGATAACCCCCGCTCTGACCTTACAACGATATTCAAATGCCCCATAATGTAGGGGCAGGGCTTGCCCCTGCCCGGTCCACCCCAACTCTGACCACTTCATGTTGACTCACCCGCTACGGCACGATCCTACGATGCTCGCTCAATCGCTGCCGTAATTGCTCGACGTGCCATCACCGCAGCCATCTGTCCGCGATACTCCTTGGAACCATGGATATCAGACACTAATTCCAGGCCATCCGCTGCAACACTTGCGGCGTCAGCTATAGCGTCCTCATCCAGCTTATGGCCACCAATGGCATCTCCAACTCTGTGAAGTAGTCCAGCGATTCCCCCTTCAGACGCACCCTCTCGTTTCTTACCAACGAGAGCCGCTTCAACAGCGCTGGCTCGTGTGGGCTTCACCGATGCTCCTGTAATGACCACACTGGCAGCCGTACAGGTGCCATCATCATCAAAAGTGATGACTGCTGCGCATCCAACCACCGCATAGTGTGAAGCCCTGTTCGCGAGCTTCGTATATGCGCTGCCGGTATGAGCAGGCGGTTTCGGGAAACGGATCTCGGTGAGAACCTCATTCGGCTGCAGCGCAGTCTGCATCATATCCATGAAGAAGTCATCTGCCTTTATCGTTCGCTCGCCGTTCGGCCCCTTCGCTACAATATCAGCCTTCAGCGCCAGTACCATACCAGGCGTATCTGCCGCGGGATCAGAGTGTGCAATGCTTCCGCCGATGGTACCCATGTTCCGTACTTGCCGATCGCCAATCAGATCTACTCCTTCTGGCAACAGAGCAAAATACTGCTTGATCAGATCCGAACGCTCAATATCCACATACCTTGTCATCGCACCAACGGCGACTGCATCACCTTCATCGCGGATATAAGAGAGGCCACTGACCCTGCCAAGATCAATCAGGTGCCCAGGTTGCGCCAGGCGCAGTTTCATCGTGGGTAACAAACTATGACCGCCTGCCAGTAATTTGGCATCGTCACCATATTGCTGTAAGAGCGCGATAGCCTCATCCACCGACGTAGCGGGATGGTAATCAAATGCTGCTGGAACAGACATACTATTTTCTCCTTTCGGGCGCAATAAATTGAGCCACTACTTCTGGTGGATGACCTTCCACAGTCTCTCCGACGTAAACGGCATTTCAACATCCTCGACACCTAGCGCGTCAGCCACAGCGTTAGCTACAGCCGGTGTCGAGCCAATAGTACCCGCCTCACCAACACCTTTCACTCCAAGCGGGTTAATCGGCGATGGAGTAACGGTGCTACCGGTCTCAAAGCTGGGAAGCTCTGAAGCAATCGGCATAGCATAATCTGTCAAGGTAGCCGTCAGAAGCTGGCCATCGTCATCATATACGACTCCCTCTATCATTGCCTGGCCAATCCCCTGTGCAATACCACCATGAATTTGACCCTCGACAAGCATTGGGTTAATCTGCCGCCCACAGTCGTCAACCGCCACGTAGCGTTTGATCTCCGCCACACCAGTATCCTTATCCACTTCGACCAAACAGATATGTGTGCCAAAGGGGTAAGTTAATGCTTCTGGTTCCCAAAAAGCCGTCGTCTCCAGACCAGGCTCGATACCAGGAGCCAGCGTATTGGAGAGATTGGCTGTCGCAGCTACTTCGGCAAAGGTAACAGATTTCTGAGGCGAACCAGCCACAAAGAATTTGCCATCTTCCATCGTCACATCGGAAGCACTGGCCTCTAGCATGTGAGAGGAGATCTGCTTCATCTTCTCCTTCAGTCTCTGAGCAGCAGTGTAGACGGCAGAGCCACCAACCGCAGTTGTGCGGCTTCCATATGTGTTACGTCCTTCTGGTGTCGAGTCGGTGTCGCCATGTAACACCATGATGTTTTCAATTGGGATGCCAAACTCCTCAGCGACGATCTGAGCAAACGTCGTTTCCCCACCTTGGCCGTGTGGAGATGAGCCACTGTAGACCATCACCGTGCCACTTTGTTCGACACGCATACGCGCGCTCTCGTAGAGGCCAACCGGTGCAAACCCTTTGGGACCAATTGCACAGGACTCAATATAGGTAGAGACACCAATTCCTACTAGCTTGCCCTCGGCACGTTTCTGGGCCTGTTCAGCACGCATGTTCTGATAGTCTGCCAACGCCAGGGCTTTATCCAGCGCAGCCTCATAGTTACCACTGTCATACACGTTCCCGGATGCTGATTTGTATGGAAACTGCTCCGGCTTGATGAAGTTGAGTCTGCGTACCTCCGTTGGATCCTTGCCCAATTCTCGCGCAACCAGATCAATCGCTCGTTCTATAAGGAATGTAGCCTCGGGACGACCTGCTCCTCGATAAGCATCTGTGGGAACCTTGTTCGTGAAAACCATATCAGTACTTGTGTAGAGTGCCGGAATGTCATAGGCTCCACAAATCACGGGGAACATAAAGGCAAGCACCATCGTATCCGTGAAGAGTTGACAATAGGATCCCATGTCGAGGATCGCATAAACCTTCAAGCCAGTGACTTTGCCTTCCTTAGTGGCCGATATCTCAAAGTAGTCAACCTGGTCGCGTCCATGGATCGTCGCCGCTAGAGCTTCGCTGCGATCCTCAATCCATTTGACGGGACGCCCTATTTTCATAGAAGCGTAGGCCGCCACAAGTTCTTCGGGGTAGATATTGAGCTTGGATCCGAAGCCACCACCAACTTCGGGAACGATCACACGTACCTGGTGCTGTGGAAGTCCAACCGTTGCTGCCAGGACGTTTCGCAGGATGTGCGGTATTTGTGACGAACTCCAGAGAGTAAGGCTCCTGCTCCCTTTGTTAAAATCTGCAATGACACCGCGTGTCTCAACGGCAGTTGGGGCCAATCTCTGATTGATCAAGCGTCCTTTGACTACTACACCACCATCAGCTTTAGTTTGCTCGAAGACTTTGTCGATATCATCTGTTGGTGGTTTCACACTCAAAGCAACGTTTGTACCGAACTGCTCATAGAGCAGTGGGGCACCCTCCTCTATGGCTTTCTCGACATCGATTGCCGCTGGTAGAGGCGCATAATCAACCTCAATCAAGTCGCGCGCGTCTCGAGCCGTATAGCGATCGTCTGCGATCACGACAGCAACAGGATCGCCGTAAAAACGTACCTTATCCTCGGCCAAAGGCTGACGAATACCCATACCCTCTGTTATTTTTCCCAAAGGTACAGCACAGGCAACAGGACCTACGGCGCCTTTCAGGTCTTCCGCCGTGAATACAGCCACGACACCTGGATGCTTACGAGCAGCTTCAGTGTTAATGCTGTTAATTCGTGCATGCCCATAGGGGCTGCGCAGAACCGCCATATGGAGCATTCCATAGAGTTTGATATCGTCAACGTAGGTCGCCTGACCGGTGATCAGGCGGGGGTCTTCACGCCTTTTAATAGGCGCACCAAGTATAGCTGCAACACCCATGTGTGCCTCTCCTTTCTCATCGCGAGAAATAGCAGTTGTGACAACTGTTTATACTCATTGGGAGATGAACCGCAAGGGTTCCTCTCCTCTTACAGAACTACTCACCCGCGCCCACTGGAGCGGCAGCCGCGGTACGCATCTGCTCAGCAGCATACTGAACAGCACGTACTATGTTCTGGTAGCCTGTGCAGCGGCAGATATTGCCCTCAAGGCCTTTGCGTATCTCAGCTTCGGTCGGGTTGGGATTGTCCTTGAGTATTTGATAGGAAGCCATGATCATACCAGGAGTACAGAAGCCACATTGCAGGCCGTGCTTCTCCCAGAAACCTTCCTGGATTGGATGCAAGCTACCCTCGGGGGCCAGTCCTTCAATTGTTGTCACTTCACTGCCATCTGCCTGTACAGCCAGTACCGTGCATGCCTTGACGGATTCGCCATTAAGCAGTACTGTACAAGCTCCGCACTGCGAGGTGTCACAACCAATATGCGTTCCTGTGAGGTCTAACTCATCCCGTAAATAATGTACAAGCAACATTCGGGGTTCAACCTGTGAATGGTATTGCTGGCCATTCACAATAACGGTGATTTCGCGCTTCGTCGCCATCGATGGTCCTCCATCTGTTTTAATCACGTTTAAGCTCCTGCCTTTACCAGAAACAGTGAGCCGGCGTGACAACGTTGTTCAAGCCAAATCGAACAAAGTTTTGTGCTGGTCAGGAATCAATATCCTGTTGCACATTCTGGGTAATGTCGTTTGTTTGTTGCAAAGCTCATCCGGTAAACAACATATGTTGTGCAGCTTTGCAATAGTTTTTTCGAGGACAAAACGATATCTCTTCAGTACTCCTTTCTAACCAGTGTTCTGTCAATCTTGATTTTAGAGACAGATATGTAGTGGCACCCCTTGCGGGCACATCACTTGAACCTTGACAATCCACTAGGTTGGGGTTCAAATCACTCCTACTAGTTGTGGATACGTTGGTCTGTTACAAACACAGCGCCTGGCGACACTTCACCCCCATAGTAAAGGCTTGTAACGCTTTAGAGCGTATCATACAGGAAGTTTCATGTCAATTGTTATAATCTCCACAATTCGCTCTGATTGTAATCCTTCTCTTGCACATTTATAGTAAAATGTACACTAACCCAAATAACTTTACAGATTTAACGAGGAAATAGCCATGCATCGACGGGCACCAAGTATTCATCCAGGGCTTATGACCGATCTCTATCATCCTGATAGCGCATTTGTATCCTGGCGCACCGGCTTCAACGGACTCACTACCTTTGATCTCTATACGCGCACAGCGCCCTTTGGAGGAGCCTATCTACTCATAGCAGGTATAGAGGCCGCTTTGGAATTTGCTCAAGCATTTCGCTATACCGCTGAGGATCTACGTTTCCTGGCGCATATTCGCGATTACGACTCCGCTTTTCTTGATGATTTGGCAGATTTGCGCTTCACTGGCGAAATTCTAGCGATGCCGGAAGGAACTATCGCATTCCCCAATGAGCCTATTTTGCGTGTCACTGCCCCCTTTCGTGAAGCAATCCTGTTAGAGGCCGGTCTGCTCCAGGCTATTAATCTTTCAACCCTCATCGCTACCAAGGCCAGTCGGATTGTCTTTGCGGCAGAGCAAGGACACCCACGCAGGGTTGCAGAATTTGCTTTCCGCAGAGCGCAGGAGCCCTTAACCGTAGCAAGAGCCTCCTACATCGGCGGCTGTGCCAGTACCTCTTTGCTCGATGCCGCCTATGAGTTCCGTTTGCCTGCCACAGGCACTGTACCACATGCCCTCATCGAATTATTCCCTACCGAAGCAGAGGCTTTTGAAGCCATCGCTGCCGCCTACAATCGCTACACCCTCTTGCTCGACACGTATGTTCCTCGCCAGGCCATACGCACAGCCATTGAAGTTGCCTTGCGCTCACAAGAAACCCTTGGACATACCCTCGCGGCTGTGCGCCTCGATAGTGGCGATATTGTTGGTGACAGCATCTACGTACGCGAACAACTTGACAAGGCAGGTTTAAACAATGTGCGCATCCTCGCCAGCGGTGACCTCGATGAGTGGAGGATCACCGATCTCTTGAAGGCAGGAGCGACCATCGATTCTTTTGGCGTCGGTACCGCTCTGGGTGGTGGTCTCGGCTCGGCAGAGCGAGGTATCGAAGGAGGGGCACTCGGCGGAGTCTATAAAGAAGTATGGTATGTTGATGATGAAGGCAACCAATACCCGAAAGTGAAAACTGCCGGCGTTAAATCTACCTGGCCGGGCAAAAAAGAAATCTATCGTCACCCACATTGGGAGGAAGATATCATCAAGCTTGAGCACGAGCCACGCCCTGATAACTACCAGCGCCTCCTGCGACCCGTAATGCGCAACGGTAAAATTATTCCAGGCAGTTTGCCGCCTCTGACCGAAATCCGCGAACTAGCGCAGCAGAACTTGCAAGCACTTCCCATTCAATATCGTGCCCTCTCAATTGAGAAACCCTACCCGGTTCGCTTTAGCGAAGGCTTACAAGCCCTTCTTAAACAAGCCGTCGAAGCAATGGGAAACACTCTATCACCATAGTTATACACGTAATAACCAATTCGCTTAGCCAGTACCAATTGCGCGTAACACGCTATTAAGAGTACAATACTAGCATAAGCTTAGTAGTGAGCAAGGGAGCAGGGTATTGTATATGGCTGAAGGCGCCATCAAACCCGACATCGATCACAGTCAAACAAACGAGCAAGAGAATACAACACGCGAGAATATTTCTTCAAATGTAGAAAGGACGCAACAGGTTGTATCAACCGATTCTCGTCCAAAAATTATCTGGACTCCACTCTTCATCGTCATATTCGCTCTGACACTTGTATTCGGCCTGAGCATCGAAAGCTTGCTCACTCAGGGTTGGTTAAATGGCTACTATACTGGACAACGGATATTTCAGGTACACGTTATCTTCATCTGCTTAGGCTGGCTCGCTCTGTTGGTCCTTACTCATTCAAATTGGGTTCGCATCGGCAGCATTTTTGGAATCATCTGGGCGCTTTTCATGACGCTTCATATTATCATAAGTTCGCTACATCCCGATCTTGCTTTACGTGTTCATGCTCTTGTAAACGCCGCGACTTGCATTGCGTTACTTGGCTCTTATATTTGCCTTTCAATTGATAAAGCGCCCATTAGTCGCCTGGATGCCTGGTTCTTTGGACTCGCACCTATCATCGGTTGTATCGCAGTTGCGCTTATCTATTTTCTGACACCAGCCAATGAGCGTTCTCTAACTACCCTTGAAAATGCAATAGCTACTATAGCCCTGGTACTTTCATTACTCGTCTGGTGGATACGACCTACCTCCTGGAAGTCTCAACCAGGGCCAACATTCCTCTTTGGCTGCGTTCCGCTAATTCTACTGATCCTCGCTCTTTCTGCCAAAGAATTTAACCCATCAAACTATTTCCTCGCAAAAGTCTTAATGAGACCCATTCCTTACCTGTGGATGAATGAAGCGAACTTCTTTTTTTCACAAGTTGCCTTTCTGTGTTTGTTTTTGGGAATTATGCGAGTGCTACAATTCGAGCGAGTTACAGCAATCAAAGAATAATGAACGCACACCAACTGACAGCTCTAGAGCACCTGTTTGAAGAAAAGCACGGCAACGAACTGCCTCTCCCACCTGAGCTGGCAACCCTCTATGGTCATTTCTCCCTCCCAGCCCGTGCAGACAAACCATATATCATTAGTAACTTCGTCTCCACCCTGGATGGAGTCGTTACGTTGAATGTGCGTGGCCATAGTGGTAGTGGAGAAATTAGCGGCTTCAATCAGCAAGATCACATGGTAATGGGACTGTTGCGAGCGATAGCTGACGCTATAATTGTAGGCGCAGGGACACTTCGGGTAGCGCGCAATCACCTCTGGACAGCAGCATACGTTTGTCCACCCCTCTCAGATGCTTACCAACAGCTTCGAAACAGCATGGGGAAGTCAGCACCACCATTGAATGTCTTCGTGACTGAACACGGAAATATCAGCCTTGATCTGCCCATATTCCAATCCGCTGAGGTTCCAGTTTTGATCATCACAACAAAGCAAGGCCAGAGTCGCATCTATTCTCAAAGTATACCGCCATCAGTGCAGATCTCGACTACTGAAAGTGCTGGGCCACTCAGCGCTCGAGCTATCCTGGAAGAGGTGACCCGTGTCCGCCAGTGTGACGTGATACTCACTGAGGGTGGACCGCATTTATTTGGAGATTTTCTAGCAGAAAAGTGTCTCGATGAACTTTTCCTGACCCTTGCTCCACAGGTTGCTGGTCGAGATGGGCACATCGAACGACCGGGGTTTGTTGCCGGAAAATCATTTGCGCCTGAGCATCCTCTCTGGAGCAAACTTATCAGCATTAAACGTGGAGGGAGTCACCTGTTCCTACGTTATGCGTTCGAATAAACCTGAAGTACACTATCGAGTACCATTCATATGTATCTAAAGACACTCTGAAAATGTGACCTTTTCAATTGACCCTATTGTTCAGATGAACTATACTGTGCTTAATCAGCATGTAGCGTGTTTCACCAATGTAGAAAGACGAGACGAGCTAAATACTAATCATGTGAGGTGTATCATGTCCACCTACGATAATCATACTGGCAGACTCGCTCCTCAATCGATGTTTCACCAGCGTTACCTCATTGTTGGGCAGGCAGGTCGTGGTGGAATGAGCGCTGTTTACCAGGCAGTAGATACACAATCTGAAAATCGCCATGTCGCTATTAAAGAGATGAGCCAGGGCCATCTCAACACTAATGAGCTTGCAGACGCTACAGCGCGCTTTCAACAGGAAGCCGATCTACTTGGCTCATTACATCACCCCAACTTACCGCGTATATATAACGGGTTCAGTGAATACGGTCGATCCTACCTGGTGATGGAATATATCGACGGCAAAACCTTATTGCAAATGCTCAAAGATT
>Ga0070706_100001457_pt1 | contig 24902 bp, 16 predicted proteins | sample KBSK5501metaG_FD_65476 | JGI IMG/M metagenome (GOLD analysis project Ga0070706, IMG submission 65476) | Corn, switchgrass and miscanthus rhizosphere microbial communities from Kellogg Biological Station, Michigan, USA - KBS K5-50-1 metaG | ecosystem: Host-associated > Plants > Roots >... | reverse complement strand
TGCCGCTTCCGCCGACCGGCCCGTCGAGCGGCACTGGTTGCAGGACCGGGGTCGACCGCAGCCTCCTCCTCGACATCGTCACGCATCCGTGGGAGTACTACGTGAACACCCACAACGCCGAGTTCCCGACGGGTGTCGCACGGGGCCAGCTCTCTCGGACTCCGTAGTCAATTGACCCCCGGCCGCCCTCCGCGTGATCGCGCTTGGGCGGCCGGGCGGCCTCCTCGGCCGCCTCGCCGGTGTGACCATGCGGCGTGCGCCCCCGCGAATGCGGGTGCGCTGCCATTTCGAATAGCCGATGACGAGGGCCAATGTGGCACGGGTGTGCAGCCCGATCTATTCGGCTATTCGAACTCGGGGCGCGCCGTGATGCGGGCGCGCGACGAGCGAGCGTACGGCGACATCGAATCGCTGACCGGCGGGAACGGCCTGGGCGGCGCCGGTGTAGACGGACGTGCGCCCTCGGACCCATTGGCTCCGCTCGACCGCCGCGCGCCTGCGCGCGCACCCGCGGCTCGCCGTGGCCGGCGTTGCCGTGGTGCTCCTCGGCGGCGCGGCAGCGAGTTACGGCGTCCTCGTGGTCTCGACGCTCAACGCTCCTCCGCCGGCATCGCTGCCTCCGCTATCGACTCGACCCTCCGCCAGCGCAACGACCGGCCTCGCATCGAACGACGTCGCGTGCGCCGGGTCGATCGCGCCCAACGCGTCGTTCGCGGGAGCGGAGGGCCCGTGGGTTCTGCCGATTGACGGAAGCGCCGGGTTCGTCGGGTATCGCGCCGCGGAGATTCTCGGGTTTGAGTTCGTCCGCGCCCCCAACGATGCCGTCGGACGGACGACCGACGTCCGTGGGGCGATCGAAATCGAAGGATCGAAGCTCGCCTCGGCCGAGGTCAAGGCAAACATCGAGCGCCTCGCAAGCGATGTCGATGTTCGCGACTCGCACCTGCACGAATTCCTCGACCTCGCCAGCCGTCCCGAAGCGACGTTCACCCTGACGGCGCCCGTCGAGGTCGGGCAGCCGCGCGAGGGGAGCGTCGTGACGATCAACGCGCCCGGCCGGCTCCACCTTCTGGATGCGACCCATGACGTGACATTCCCGCTCCAGGCGCGCTGGAATGGAGTTTCCGTCGACGTCGCCGGGCAGCTGGTGATCAAGCGATCGGACTACGGGATGGACATCCCGCAGCTGCTCGGGTTCAGCGTTTCGGAAGAGATCACGATCGAGCTCTCCCTCGCCTTCGTCCGCCCGGGACCCGATGGCTGCTCCGCGCCGAGCGCGCCTGCGTCGACCTCTACGCCGTCGCTGGCGCCGAGCGCCGCGCCCACCCTTCCGTCGGCCGTCGTGATGCGCGAGATGCCCGCCGGCTGGGGAGAGATTGCGTTCCTCGGGCTGAAGTCAGAAGAGGGCGAGCCGGTGCCGCCCAACGGAATCTTCGCCATCCATGGAGGCAGCGCAGCGCTGACCCAATTGACGGACGGCCAGTCGGTCGGGGCCGTTGACGACGAGCCTGCCTGGTCGCCGGACGGCCACCAGATCGCGTTCGTTCGGTTCCCGAACGAAGCTCCGCCCGACGTCTGGCTGATGCGCGCCGACGGGACCGGCCAACGAACCCTGACGAGCAAAGCGGAGTTGCAGTCACCGGCGTGGTCGCCGGACGGGGCGTCGCTGGTCGCCGTCGCGGCCTCGGGATTGCAGCCGGCCTTAAAGCTCATCGACGGTTCGACGGGCGCGGTCCGGGACCTGTTCGACGACCCCGGCGCCGAGAGCTCGCCCCAGTGGTCCCCGGACGGTCGGGCGATCGCCTTCACGCTCCTCCCGCAGGGCGCGACGAATGAGGACATCTTCACGATCAACCGGGATGGGTCGGGTCTCCGGCAAATGACATCGGATCCCGCCTACGACTACCAGCCGCGCTGGTCGCCCGACGGCAAGCGGATCGCATTCATCCGGGACGGCGCCGTCTGGGTCATGGATACCGATGGCCGGAGCGCCAAGCGCCTGACGCCGGCTCTTCGCGCCGACTCGCCCACGTGGTCGCCGGACGCGAAGCGGCTGGCGTTCGTCATCGCCGGGACGGGGCTGATGAACGCCGGTCCGGAGCGTCGAGACCTGTGGTTCGTCAACGCCGACGGTTCCGGCCTGGCTCGGCTCCGCCTCGACCTCGTCCTCGTCAGCCACCCGGCCTGGCGCCCCTGACTCCAAACGCGGTCGACTGGACGCCATACCGGTACGCTCCTCTGAGACGCCGGCGAGACGACCGGCTGCAAGCGTACGGGGATGGCGATCGACGCGGACACGAGACGCATCCGAGAACACGTCCCGGGCTTCCATCTCGATTGCGGTGCCGACCCCGAGGTGCCCCACGTCGGAATCGTGTTCGTCCACGGGATCGGTTCGCAGGCAGCCGGCGAGACGCTCCTCGACTGGGGCGGCAAGATCACCGCCCTCTTGCTCGATGCGCGGGCCATCGAGGGGGCCGCTGGTGATCCGGTCATCGACTGCCAGCTCGATCCGGTACCGTCGGAGTCGCGCTACATCGAGCTCCAGCTGCCGACGGCGACGAACAAGGACGGCGAGGAAGTCCCGGAGCAGCACTGGGTGATGACCGAGGCCTGGTGGGCGCAGCGGGTACGGCCGCCGTCCTTCGGGGAGATGGCCGAGTGGCTGGGTCCACGTGGCGCGATCCGGCGGATCGTCGCGGCGATGATGCCGCGCGGTCACCTCGAGCACGATCCGCGTCTGCGGCCGGCCGCATCCGTGCATCGGCTCACGTGGAAGCTGATCCCAAGGCCGCACTTGTGGGACCTCCTCCGCCGGCAACCCCCGAAGGCCGAGCCGGCCGTCGAGGAGGATGCCGAGGCCGGATCCGTCTACGGAACGGCGCGCCCATCGCGGGTCAAGCTCCTCGATCGGGTCTCGTCGTTCTTCTCGAGCGTCGGCTCGGACGCCGGAACGCTGCTTGCGAAAGTCGGCGTGGGTCTCTACTTCCAGGCGATCTCCGCGCTCGTGCTCGTCCTGTACGGAGCCCTCCGGTCGGTCGAGAAGATCCTCCCGATCGGCCCGCTGAAGAACGGCGCCCTGACCCGGCCGATCGACACGTTCGTGCTCGACTGGTTCGGCGACGTGTACGTGCTTCTGGGCGATCCCGCCCAGGCGGCGAGCGTCCGCGGCAGGCTGATCGACGCCCTCAACGACCTCCACGGCAACAACTGCTCGTCGGTCGCGATCGTTGCCCATTCGGGCGGGGCGATCGTCAGCTACATGACGCTCGCCGACCCGGCCCGGAAGGGGGTCAGGGTCGACCGGCTGATCACCCTCGGCGAAGGCCTCAACCTCGCGTGGCGACTGACGGCGGGCGATGACGGCAAGGTCGATGAAGACACGCGGAACAGATACAACCGCCTGTATCGCGATGTCTTCAATGAACGAGACGGCCTGGTGTGGCACGACTTCTGGGCCTCGCAGGACCCGGCGCCCGTTGGCGTCCTCCAGCCGCCCGATGATCGGACGATCGACGAGGACTCGCTCCGCAGGATTCGGACGCATGCCATCTGGAACCGGCTCGCGTTCCGTGAGGACCACGGGACGTACTGGGAGAACGACGAGGAGTTCCTGATCCCGCTCGCTCGGCTGCTCGTCGCCAACCCGAGCGGAGCCCGGATGTTCCCCGACACCGCCGCGGACGGGATGCGATCGAATCGCCGCCGCCGTCGCTTGTCGTTCCTGTCGATCTGGCGTCAGCTCGCGCTCGTCGCGCCGACGACGGCGATCGTGACCGCGTTCGCGCTCCGCGTGGATTCCGCAGCCAGGGCCGGCGCGAGCGTGGCCAATGCCTGGGGCAGCCTCCCTGGAAACGAGGTCATCAGCGGCCCCGTCGCCGCCCTCCGCAATCTCCACCTCGACAACTCGGTGATCGGCAAGTTCCTGGCCGAGACCGGCGTATGGGTGATCGCGGCGGTCCTGTGCCTCCTGACCGTCGTCGCCCTCCTCCCGCCACCCGAGCGTCCCGTTCCCTGGTACGACAAGGACAAGCCCTGGTGGCGGCCGTTCAATCTCTTCGCCCGGTTCCTGCGGTTCGCCCCGTGGGTCGTCGCGTTGCCGGTCCTCGCGGTCGTGTTCGGCGCCTGGACCCGGCTCAGCACGGGCGCGACCGACGCGGGGGCACAGGCCGGTTTTGTCGCCCTCGTCGTCTTGGGGGTGACGCTGGCCGTCGCGATCGTCGGGTCGCTGATGTCGCAGAGGAAGTTACAGGGCTGGATCTGGGGTGGCCTGGAGATGGCCGTGACGATCCTGGTGATGGCGGTCGTCGCCGTGCTCGCGGTTGCACCGTTGGTGGCGATCGTCAGCTTCGAGGAGGTCGGGACGATCGTCCTCGGGATCGCGACCGTCATCGTGGCGTTCCAGGTCATCGGGCGGATCGGGATCTGGCGCTGGAACGTCTGGGACGGTCGGGAACGCGTCGCCGCGCGGCTCCAGAAGGACAGGTACCCGCCGCTGCTCCGGATCTTCGTCCAGGCGACCGTCCTCGCCGCGACGGTTGCGCTGGCGTTCGCGGCCGTCGTCCAGGGCTCGACGGATCTCGCGGGGATGGCGCTCATCGGTGTTGCGATCGCCGTTCTGCTCGGCGTTGCGGTCGACGTGTTCGACGCCGCGCGGCAGGAGCGGCGGAACCCGCTGGACGCGATGCGTCACGGCTTCGACCATTTCGGTGCGCGTCCGCCGGACCAGTGACGATCTGGGCGGCCGCCGCGCCCACACGTCGGCCCGACACCCGGAGAAGACGAAGCCGGCCACCGCCCGCTGGGCGATGGCCGGCCGATGACGGTTGCTACGACGCCCGATGCGCTCCGGTGTCGTCGTGACCGCGGTGCGCTCGGTCCCGATCCCGATCGTCCCGGTCTTCGTCGGAGCACAGGCACGGCTTCGGTGCGAACTGCCAGTTGATCCGGCCGACCTCACCGCCCTCGAAGAGCTGCTGGATCGCGACTCCGTGACCGTACGCCACCCTGCCCTTTCGTGGCCGAATCGTGAGGCGACAGTCAAGCCGGCGACGCGCCGGGATTCGGACCTCGCCGAGCAGGATTCGTGGCACAGAGGGAAGGATGAGTCGGCCAGACTCGCGCTTCTCTGTTGCAATGAGCTCCCACGGCTGATCGCCCCTGAGCCGGGCCAGCACTCCAATCGGTCCTTCCAGCTCGAGCCCGGCATCGGCCGGAAGCCGTCGCTCGATCGCGAAGGCAAACGGTCGTGCCTGATCGTCGGCGCCGGCAATCTGGAAGGCGAACGACGGCGTCGAGTCCGGTGTATCGGGCAGGTTGTTCTCGACGTTGAAGTTCCGCCAGGTCACGTTGTTCTGGTTGCGGATGAGGTCCTGGAACGTCGTCCAGGAAAGTGGTCCGCTCGTCGGCGGAGCGGGGTCGGTCGGGAGCTGAAGCGTCGCGACAAAGCAGTAATGCCCGATGCCGGGGATGCCGGCGTTCGGCCACGCGAGCCGTGGCGAGACGGTCAGGATGTCTCCGACGGGAACGGTCGGGAGTGTGACGGATCCGATGACGTGCCACGAGGACGGGGTGACGAGCGTGGCGACCTCGCTCCAGTAGACGGTTGCGACGACGTTGTTGGCCGCCGACCCGCCGCGGTTGCGGACGCGGACGTAGACCGAGTTCTCCTGGCCCGATTCGACGACCGACCCGAGAGTCGCCGAGTTCTCGGTGCCGCTGCCCTCCCCATAGGTGACCTGTGGGTTGGCAACGGGTGACGGCACGACGATCACATCTGGGCTGACGGAGATCGCGCCCGGCCAGGGCACTTGACCGGTGTCCCCGACGGCGTCGCGGAGATACACGTCCGCGAGCAGCCCGAGCGTCGGAACGATCGCGTGCAGGTTCGGCATGACCCCGATCGCTCCGGCGACCCCCATCCCCTGGGCCGTGCCGGTGGCGGGATTGGACAGGATGGCCCGCATCTGACCGGGCGACAGGAACGTGCTTGTCGACGCTCGATAGCTCGCCTGGACGAGGGCGGCCGCGCTCACGATGATCGGCGACGCGCTGCTCGTTCCCTGGAACGTGTCGGTATACCAGCGATCCGCGTTGCCGCCGCCGTTGTCGAGGTCGCCGTAGCCCGTCGAGACGACGTTCTCGCCCCAGGCGAAGCAGTCGATGCGGCTACCAAAGTTCGACGCCCACCAGCGATCGTGGGGAATGGTCGAAACACAGGCGCCGACCATGATCGCGCCGGAGTCGACGAAGTCGGCCGAGGTTCGATTCAGGCGATGAAGGCCTCCACCCGTCGTCCACGCGTCGAGGTCGGAGTTCCCGTTGGCGGCCGCTTCGACGACGATGATCCCGCGCGCCGTCGCGAGACGGATCGCGTCGAGCGGGGCGTCGATCGTCTCCATCGGCAGGAAGGCGCCCGTCTGAAGCTCGATCAGCATGATCTGCCCGACCGTCATGGCGTCCACGGCGGCGGTCAAGGCGTCGGTCACGTTCTGCGTCCCGGCGGCGTCGTAGATCGAGCTCATCCGGATCGAGTTGATCGCCGGAGCGCCGCCGACAACGCCAGCGGTGTTGTCCGTCGCCAGGATCTCGCCAAGGACGGCCGTTCCGTGATCCTGCCAGCTCGCGAATTGAACGCCGTGAATCAGCGTCGGCGCGTGACCGGTCAGATCTTCGTGCGTGATACGCCATCCACCTTCGACGTCGAGGACGTCGACGCCGGCACCATCGCCGTTTGGCTGCGTCCACATCCAGCGCGCGTCGATTCCCATATCGGCGGCGTCCTGGTAATCCTGAAGACTGTTGTAGGGATCGTCCGTCGGGCTGACGACCGGGAGCGTCGCGAGCGGTTCTTCCTCCACACCGTCGACTTCGGGCAGGGACGCTAGACCCTTTATCAGGTCTTCGACGTCGGAGGGCGCGCGTCCGCGGACGTCGACGCGCCAGTACTGGGTCAGGCTGTGCAGCGGGGCCATCCGCGTCTGGGCGGCCTCCCGCTCCATCTCGAGGATCCGCTCAGGTCGAACCGAACGAACGAGACGGTATGACGGTGGTGAACCCGCCGCCTCGAGCACTCGCACGAGTCCGGGCAGCTCGATGCGCTCGGCAAGCTGGGTCAGGCTCAACTCCGCGTCATCGGCCGGCACTCGACTCGATTCGGCGGTCAATCGGACGGTGATCATCCCCGCCGATCGAACATCCTTGTCGGAGTCGCCGGCAACCGGACGAACCGCGACGTTTTGCGGCGTCTCTGATTGGATCTTTGGCTTTGCGTTCATCGCCGCACCATCCCCCTGCGAGCACGCGGCTCGTCAGCTTCCCGAGGACCATCGGATCGCTCGTTCGTCGACCGTGATGGTTCCTAGCAGCGGGAACACTGCCACTTGACCGTTTGGTTAGCGTCTCTGGTCGCCGATCGAGACCGCGTCGTCAGTGACACCCAGGATCGCCTGTGTCGATCCCGAGGACATTGCCGGCTCCCTCGAACCGCCACCCCATCCCCACCCGATGATCCCTCGGGCATTCGGCCGGCCGATCACGAGCATGCCCTTCGGAACGACCGCTCGATCCGTGAATCGAACGAGGCGGACCCTCGCGGACCCGCCTCGCTCTGGTTGGTTCGCCCGGCGCGGCCGGGCGAACGACTACGGGCTACTTGCCCTTCGACGACGCTTTGCCGGAGTCGTGGGCCTTCGAGGTCTTGTCCGCCGCCGGCTTCGTGTCGGCCGTATGGTGAACAGTTGTCGACACGTGAACCGTCGCGGCCTTGTGGACCTTCGCGGCGGCTGCGGCATGGCCGCCCGGAGCCTTGTGGATCTGGACATTGCCACCGACGAGCGTCTGCACGCCGGAGTCGTAGCCGTTGCTGAGGCGGATCTCGTAGGTGTCGTTCCGGCCGGGCTCGCCGTTGTCCGTGACGTCGATCCGGTAGTCGACGGAGCCCGCTCCATCGATCGTCGCCGTGCCGAAGATGCTCGCGGACAGGCCGTCAGCGGAGCACACGACCGCCTGGACGTTGATCGAGTGGAGGTTCATGTCCACGACGGGGCCGTGGTCCTGATATTCCTCCTGGCCGGAGGGGCCGGCGCCCTTGGCGTTGCCGCCGAACGTCGCCTTGTCACCGGCCGTCGTCATGATCCGGCCGCCGTAGGTGACCTTGCAGGCCGCGCCGCTGGTCGGCAGGACCCAGTCCTTGGTCGCGGTGGCCGAGGGCTCACCGGTGTCCTGGGTGCCGCTGTTGTTCGTGTCGGCGAATGCGGTGATGGTGTCCGCCCCGGGCAGCGCCGAGGTGTAGCAGAACGTGGCCTGGCCGGCCGCGTCGGTGACCGCCGTGCCGCTGGAGGGCACGCGGGTGGTCGTCGGCACGACGGAGAAGTCGACCGTGATGCCGGGCGTGACATTCCCGAACTGGTCGGTGACCGTGGCCGTCACGCAGTGCTGGGCGTCCACGGTGTTCGTTGCCGTAGCCGGCTGGAGGTCGAGCGTCGCGGGCGCCGCCGGCGTGACCGTCACTTCGACCGTCTCGACCGCGGCTGTCGGGCCGCCCGGATCCGTCGTCGCCGTGATCGTGCACGTGTAGACACCGACCGTCGTCGGCGCGGTGATCGTCTCGACGAACGGGATCGAGGCGGGGCCGGTCATCGGGGCGGTCGGGAAGGCCGGGTTGAAGCTGAAGCCGATCGGACAGGCGGCCGAGATCGCGAGATCGGCGGTGTACGGGACGAGCTTCGCGTTCGTGATGATCAGCGTGCTGATCGTGCCGGCGCCGCTGTTGTCGACCGCGGAGCCGCCCGTCGCTGCCGCGAGGTCCTGGTAGCAGGAGAGGGCGACCGAGACCCCGCCGGTCGTGTAGCGGATCATCAGCAGGGTGATGCCGTTGGTCGTGAGGCCGGCCAGGGTGCCGGCGCTGGTGAGGTCGTCGCCCCCACCGGGCGCGCCATCACGGCCGAAGTCGTCCGGCGGCGAGCTCGGACACGAGCCGAAGCCCGTCGCGTCGTGGGGCGCAGCGTCGCCGAGCACGACGAGGAACTGGCTCGCCAGCGGATCGCGGCCGCCGGCAGCGACGGGCGCGGCAAAGGCCGCCTCCGAGTACGCCTCGAAGAACGTTCGGTTGTACGCCTCGGGCAGGTCGCCGCCACCGTGGGCGGTCATCGTCGCGATCGCCGCCGAGAAGGAGGCACAGCTCGAGACGAAGCCCGGGGTCAGCAGGGCGTAGGCATTGTCGGAGGCCGTGCCTCCCGGCATCGCCGGGTAGTCACCGAGGGCGACGACCGCGAAGCGGGCGCCCGGGATCGAGCCCTGGACCGTCGAGCAGATGCTGTTCGCGTCGGCCTGCGCCTGCGCGATCGGAGCCGTCATGCTCGAGGTCGTGTCGATCGCCACGATGATGTCAGCCCGCGCCGGCAGGCCGTCGAGGTTGAGGGTCTTGTTGATCGTGGTCGAGGTTCCGGCGACGAGCGTGGTCGTCACCGGCGTCGGCGTCAGCGTGTCCGCCGCCGCCGCCGGCATCGCCGCGACGAGCCACAGGGCCGTCGACGCGAGAGCAGCCGCAAAGCGCATGGGTGTTTGCCTGGAACGCACAGATCATCTCCCCTTGCTGCGTGGAAGCACGATCACCGGCCGACGGTCGGCCGAATGAGTCCTCGCGTGCGCGCCTCCAATCGCGCGCCCCCGCGACCGACCGCAGTCGGGTCAGCGAAGGGCAGGGACCGGGAGATCTCCGCTCGACAGTGAGGCCCCCCGGCGCCCTGTCGGAATCGCGGTCGAGGTGGCCGGCGTCCCGGTCCCCGTCAATCGACCACTGCCGCGACAACGGGGAGTGTCCCGCTGGGCGGCCGGTTTGCGGACCGTACTTGCGTTCAGGCTGGCCGGCGAAGAGGTACCCGGCGCGCCCGGTACGGTGGGATCGCGGCGCGGGCTAGGCGCGCTCGAAGCGGAGCCACGCCACGCCGCGCACGTCGACCAGCGTCCCCGTCGGGGTCTCGACGATCCGCAGGACGACGCCGTCGCAGGCGGGGCAGCGGAGAACGGTCCCGGGCGCGCGCACGTAGGCGCGCATCGCCGCGACGACGTTGATCGTCCCGCAATGAGCGCATTCGCCCGGCACGGCCGTCATCTCGGCGCCGAACGCAACCGCGAGGATGCCGGCCACGGCGTTGCCGTCGAGGACCTGGTCGGCGACCGGGTCGATCGTCGTGTCGTCAACCATCGATCGATCCTCCGTCATGTGCCCGTCGGCCCGAACCGCTCGGTCCTGACCCGGTCGGCCGGCAGGCCGATCCTGACCAGCGTGTTCGCGGCGACCTCGACGAGCGCCGTCGGCCCGCAGATGAAGGAGCGCGCCCCCGAGCCGAGGGGCGCGAGGACCTCGCCGATCATCCGGTCGTCGATCCGCCGGGCGAAGCCCATCCAGCCAGGCGGCTGGGAACGGGTCAGGGTGTGGGCGACCTCGAGGCCGTCGCCGGCGGCGGCCAGTCGGTCGAGCTCCTCGCGATAGATCACCTCCTCGAGATGGCGGGACGAGAAGAGCAACCGGGCGGGGTTGTGTGCTCCGGTCCGCGCTCGGTGGCGAAGCATCGCCATCAGCGGCACGACGCCGGACCCGCCCGCAACGAGGAACAAGGGCTCGGTGGCCATGGCACCGGACGCCTCCCAGACGAAGTAGCCGCCGATCGGACCGCGGACCTCGATCCGGTCGCCCGGCACGACGACATCGTGGAGGAAGGGCGACACTTCGCCGTCCTCGATCCGCTCAACCGTGAGGTCGATCTCGCGCAGCCGCTCCGGCTCCGACGCGATCGAGTAGCTCCGCTCGACGCTGTAGCCGTCCGCGGCGGTGAGTCGGAGGTCGACATGCTGACCGGCCCGATGACCCGCCCAGTCCGGGATCGACAGCGTGAACGAGCGAACCGTCGGCGTCTCGTCACGGACGCCGGTGACGGTCGCGAGACGCCATGCGATCGGGCTGGCCATGGCTGCGGTCGGGCTCCTCGATCGGGCGCGCTCAGTCGCCGCTGTAGCGCTCTTCGAGCCACTGGTCGCCGCGGTTGTGATAGCCGAGGCCCTCCCAGAAGCCGGGAACGTCCTGGTCGATCAGGCGGATCCCGCGGACCCACTTCGCGCTCTTCCAGAAATACCGAGCCGGAACGACGAGGCGGGCGGGACCGCCGTGCTCGGGCGCGAGCGGCTTGCCGTCGTACTCCCAGGCGACGAAGGCCTGGCCGTTGAGGATGTCGCCGATCGGCAGGTTCGTCGTGTAGCCGCCGTCGGCGTGGGCGATCGCGAAGGCGGCGTTGGGCTGGAGGTCGACGTGTTCGAACAGCGTGTCGACGCTCACCCCGCGCCAGCGCATGTCGAGCTTCGTCCACTTCGTGACGCAGCTGATGTCGACCGTCCACTCGCGGGCGGGGAGGGCCGTGAACTCGTCCCAGGTCCAGGTCACCGGCTCGCGGACGAGGCCCTCGATGTAGAACGACCAGCGGTCGAGCGGCGTGCGGGGGGTCGGTCCGGCTGAGAGGACCGGGAAGTCGGTGGTCAGGTACTGGCCCGGTGGCGTCCGCGAGGCGGCGTCGCCGGGCGTGCTGGCGCCGGCGGCCCGGGGCCGTCCGGTGAACCCGCGCGTGACGAATCGCTCGGTCATCGCCGCCGTCAGTGGCGAAGCGGATTGCGGGGGCGGCGCATCGCGATGAAGTCGAGCCACGTCGCGCCGTCCTCGAGCACGATCACGGGTCGACGGAGGCGACCCCAGCCGCGCATGTCCACTCGCCCGCCGGCGGCCACGAGGACCGCGACGAGATCCTGCTGGACGCGGACACGAAGACCGCCCGGCGCCTCGACCGGGACGAACTCCGGGTCGACGGTTTCGCTGGCCGGCAGCCAGCGCAGGCTGAGGTCGCCGATCGACACGTTGCCGCCGCAGCAGCGGGAGGCGAAGTAGTCGACGACGAGCCGCCGACCACCGGCCATCGCCGGCAGCTCGCGGCGGGCCGCGTCGGACCAGGAGACCACCGCACCTCGCGTCATCAGGGCAGTGTGCACCCAGCGCCGGGATGACGTCCGCGTACGTCCGCGGACGGCCCCATACTCGCGGCCATGGCTCGGCCCGCGACCCTCGGATCCCTGGCATCGCGAGTGGCATCGATCGGCACGGTCGACAGCGACGACGACACGACCCGCGCCCTGAAGGCGACCCTGACGATCGCTGCGATCGTCATCACGGTCCTGTCCGTGATCTGGGTTGGAACCTACTGGCTCCTCGGGATTCCCCAGGCCGCCGCCATTCCGTTCGTCTACCAGATCGCGTCCGTGGTGAGCCTCATCGTCTTCGCCCGGTCGAAGAGTTATCGGTTCCTGCGGGCGAGCCAGGCGGCGATGATGACGACCCTGCCGTTCGTCCTCCAGTGGGTCCTCGGCGGATACGTCGCATCGAGCGCGGTCAGCCTGTGGGCCCTGGTCACCGCCATCGGCACGCTGTTCTTCTTCACAACCAGCGAATCCATCCCGTGGTTCGCCGCAGTCGTGGTGCTGAACCTCGTCTCGGGCCTCCTCGATCCGATCCTCTCGCGTAACCCTGCGCCGATCCCAGACGGCGTCCGGCTCGCGTTCTTCGTGCTCAACGTGACGAGCGTGTCGCTGACCGCGTATGTGCTCCTCCAGTACGCCGTGCGGGCCCGGGACCAGGCCTTCGCTCGATCCGAGGGGCTCCTGTACAACGTTCTGCCGAAGTCGATTGCCGAGCGGCTCAAGCGCGACCCGGGCGTGATCGCCGAGGCCCACGAGGACGTGACGGTCCTGTTCGCCGACGTCGTCGACTTCACGCCGTTCGCCGAGCGGACCCCGCCGGCAGGCGTCGTCGGCGTCCTCGACGAGATCTTCAGTGGATTCGACGATCTTGCGGCGCGACATGGCCTCGAGAAGATCAAGACGATCGGCGACGCCTACATGGTCGCGTCCGGGTTGCCCGAGGCCCGACCGGACCACGCCGAGGCGATGGCCGAGATGGCCCTCGAGATGCGCGATTCGTTCGAGCGGCTCTGCCGCCTGCGCGGCCTCGACCTATCGATCCGGATCGGCATGGACCAGGGACCCGTGGTGGCCGGCATCATCGGCCGCCACAAGTTCACATATGACCTGTGGGGCGACCCCGTGAACACGGCGAGCCGGATGGAATCGCACGGGCTTCCGGGCAAGATCCAGGTCAGCGAGGCCGTCTACCGCCGGTTGTGCGATCGGTACGCGTTCACCGAGCGCGGCGAGATCGATCTCAAGGGCAAGGGACGGCGACGGGCATGGCTGTTGGAGGGCCGAGCATGACGATCGATGAGGCGACGCAGGAGGCACGACGCGCAGGCGAGAACGCGTCGATGGACCGCTTGGTCGAGCGTCTCGCCGAGCTGGTCGGCGGCAAGGCGAGCGTCGACGTCGTGTTCGGCCAGCCGATCCGGCACGGCGAGATGACCGTCGTGCCGGTCGTCCGGGTCCGCTGGGGATTCGGGGGCGGAGGTGGTCGCGCCGACGAGCCGCCGGCCGGCCCGGCGGCGGGATCGGGCGGCGGGGGCGGGGTGGCCGCGGACCCGATCGGTTACCTCGAGATCACCGGCGACGGCGCCACGTTCCGGCCGATCGGTACCCAATACCCGGGCGCGGCGCTCCTCCTCGCAGCTGGCGTGGCGGCCGGATTGGTCATTCGCGCCGTGGCGCGCCTTCGTCGTCCATGACTGCGGGCGGACCGCGGCAGCCTGACCGCGGCGGCTGACCGCAGAGATCGCCGGGCCGGGACCGGGTGGTGCAAACCCGGGTCCGGCGCAGCGACCGCCGCGGCGGCCGCGAATGGCTCAGCGGGGCGGCTTGTCAGGTCAGTTGGACGTAGATGTTGTCGCCGCCGCCGGGATGGTTGAAGTTCACGATCCCCGGAACGTCGACCGTGACGCCCTCGTCGAACGCGTGCTCGATGCTGGCGGGTGCCATTGGACCGACGACACAGAAGACCGTGATGGTCCCGGTGAGCTGGCCGATGGGCGTGTCGAACGTCGCCATGAACTTGACAGCACCCCCGCACAGGTCAGGCGGGATCGGGTTTCCGAAGACCTCGCCGCAGCCGTAGGAGTGGTAGCTGATCAGCTGAGTCGCCGTCCACGTGCCCATCGCCAACAGGTTGCCGTTTGCGTCGAAGTGGTGGAACTCGCCGCTGGCCACAATGGACTTGGGATTGACGCCGAACGTTCCGCACAGGCCGTCGGTCGCCTCGCACGTCACCTGGACCCGGTCGCCATTCGGCGCGATGCCGATGTTGGCCGCGTCAGCGACCAGCAGGTACGTATGACTGGCGCTGTCGGCGAGGACGACGCCCGGCGCCAGGGATAGGGTGGCGGCGAGCGTCAGGGCGGCGCCCAGCCTTGTCACGCGACTCATGGTGAACCCACCTCCGGTGTACGCGAGGCGGGCCGGGCTCACCAGTGGCTCGGCGCGGACGAAGTGGCCGCAGCGTGTCCGCGCGTCGAAGCCTCCCGCGATCGCCCGATTCAGCCACGATCCCGGCTCGCTGTCCACCGCCTTCCATCTGCAGGGTGAACAGCGCGGTGCGTCCCGGCAACACCCCGGAACAGCGTGGGGCGCCCTTCTCAGCCATTGGCCTAGGATTTGATGCGTGCAGGCCGAAGGACGGGTCGTGAGCCACCGAGTCGAACTGTTGTGGTTCTCCGATTGTCCGAACCGAGCCGCGGCCCGCGAAATGCTCGAGGATGTCGTTGCGCGCCTGGCCCCTGGGACGCCGATCGAGGACGTCGACGCGACCGACCCGGCCAAGGCCGCCGAGGTCCGCTTCCCGGGCTCGCCGACGATCCGGGTCGACGGTCGAGACATCGATCCGACGTACATCGATTCCGGCGAGTACACCCCGCGCTGCCGGCTGTACCGGACGACCGCCGGGCTGCGCGGCCTCCCGGAGCGCGGCTGGATCGAGGAGGCCCTGCGGCCCCAGGGCGGCTGACCCGACTCGCGCGCCGAGCCGTCACAGGATCGTCATCCCGGCGTCACCGCGCCCGGGCAGGCTCCGAGTCTCGCATCCTGGGAGGCTACCGATGTCGACTCGACGACCGATCGCCATTCGCACCGCGCCCCTCGCCGCCATCCTCGCCGTCGCCTTCGTCGCGGCGGCCTGTACGACGCCCGCGGCCTCGACAGCGCCGGCTGCTGCGCCATCCGCAAGCGACGCGATGATGGCGCACAGCCCCGCGCCAAGTGACGCGATGATGGCGCACAGCCCGTCGCCGAGCGACGCGATGATGGCGCACAGCCCCGCGCCGAGCGACGCGATGATGGCGCACAGCCCCGCGCCCAGCGACGCGATGATGGAGCACAGCCCGTCGCCTTCCCCTTCGTGACGGTCGTCCTCCTCTTCGCGTTCGTCGCAGGGCTCCTGACGATCCTCGCCCCCTGCACGCTGCCCGTCGTGCCGCTCATCCTCGGCGGCGCGGCAGGCGGCGGCACTCGACGGCTCAGCGGCATCTTCGTGGGCTTCGGCGCGAGCTTCGTAATCGTGACGGTCCTGATCTCGGCCGTGCTCGTCGCTGCCGGTCTCACGACCGACCGCCTCCGGCTCGTCGCCGTCGCCGTGCTCGGGCTGATCGGCCTGACGCTCGCGATCCCGCGACTGGGCGGATGGCTGGAGCGAATCATCCCGGGTCGCGCGGCTGCGCTCGGCGCACCGACGGGATCGGGTTTCGGCGCCGGCTTCGCGATCGGAGCGGGGATCGGCCTCGTGTGGGCTCCCTGCGTCGGTCCGATCATGGCCGCAGTCATCGCCACGGCGGTCGTCAGCGGTCCAACGATAGCGTCGGTCGCGATCGCCGTCGCCTACGTCCTGGGAGCGATCGTCCCGCTTGCCGCGATCTCACGCTGGGGCGCTCGGGTCACGCGATCGGTTGACGGTCGCCGGGCCGACCGCGCGCGACGAGCCATCGGAGTCGCGATGGCTGCGACCGCCGCCGTCGTGCTCACCGGGCTCGACGTCCCCCTCGAGGCCCGGGTTGCCGCCGCGCTCCCGCCGGAGGTGGCGTCGGCACTGTTCGCCGTCGAACAACAGCCAGCCGTTCAGGAGGAAATGGTGAAGCTTCGTCCAAGCGATCCCGGCATCGAACAACCCGTGCCGCTCGGGGACCTCGGGCCGGCGCCGGAGCTGACCGGCATCACCGCCTGGATCAACAGCCCGCCAACGAACCTCGCCCAGCTTCGGGGCAAGGTCGTCCTGGTGCACTTCTGGACCTTCGGATGCATCAACTGCATCCACGTCCAGCCGTACGTCAAGGCCTGGTTCGACCGCTACGCCGCCGACGGCTTTGTCGTCGTCGGCGTCCACACGCCGGAGCTGTCGTTCGAGCGCGACATCGACAATGTCCGCGAAGCGGTCAAGGGGGCCGGCGTCCGATTCCCGGTCGCCTTCGACCCGAACTTCGCGACCTGGAACGCGTATCGGAACAGCTATTGGCCGGCGTTCTACTTTGTCGACAAGGTCGGCCGGATCCGTCACGTCCATTTCGGCGAGGGCGACTACGAGGGCTCGGAAGCCGTTATCCAGGAGCTGCTCGCGGAGCCAGTCCCTGCCTAGGCCTTTTCATCGACGTGGCGCCCGGCGGCGAGCGGGGACGCGACCTCAGTCCCGAAGGATCTCGGCCGGCAGGCGATTCGAGAGGCGCCCGTCGTATTCGGCATCCACGGCCGCGACATAGTCAGGCACGGAAAGTCCGCGGAGCGCCGACTCCTTGACTACCTGTTCGCCAACGTGGCGACCGTTCAGCATCAAGAGGGGGAAGCGGCCCGCGACGACTTCACGTTGAGCCTGGTCGCTGAAATAGCCCGTTGTGACGAATGCGCCTACCCAACCGCGGTCCAAGCGCGCGACAGTCCGAGCAAGGTCCAGACCGCTCTGCGGTGCCGCACCACTGACGCATTTCGCCTGACCGAGAACCACCAGCTTTAGTGAGCTCGAACCAGATCCGAGATCTAGCCGACTTACGAAGTCGATCCCTCCATCGCCGGCCCGCTTTGTGATCCAGCCGGGCTGGTATAGACCGCTTGACCGAAGGACGCTTCCTGCAATCTCCGACGCAAGCCCCTCGAATCTGTGCTCGCCGACTCCTTCGTAGGGTCCGAGGCGTTTGTAGTGAGCCACAACATGCCCTAGAGCATCGGCGGCCGGTGTCCCAGCGTCCGGACGTTGATCCGCGGCTCCCAGGGTCGTACCGCGATTCATGCGCTGCCGGATCTGATCCTTCACAAGAGGGCCCTGCTCGACCCAGCGGCGCCATGCCGCTGGCGCAAGCACCAGCGCCTCCTCGAGGGACTTGGTCGGGTCACGCCTAGCCGCGATCCATTCCCATGCCAAGCCGAGGTCTTCCGCGCTGAGATCGACGAGGAAGCAATCGAAGACGTAATTGACGAAGGGTCGATTGCGACGATCGATCTGGGTCACGAGCTCAGCTCGCTCCACGAGGCCGACGCCCAGAAACCGCCAGAAGCCCTTCGACTTGCCTTCATGCACGAGGCTTTCGAAGAACAGCATCGGCGCCGCCTTGAGACGATCGGTCCGAGTGGCGCCGAGGTGAAAGAGAAACTGCTCCAACACCGATCGGTTTCCCACCGTTCCGAAGGCGTCCGTACCTGTGTCGGCCTTGTTGTCCCCGTAATAACGAATGTGGCCACGCTCCGCGTCCAGTTCGTCGTGCCACGGGGTCCAATCGGATCCAGCTTGGTGGGGCTTGGAGGCAATCAGGATTGCTGGTCGTCTCGAGCCGTCGACGGCACGAACCATCTTGACTGAGTCGATGCCGTGGTCGAGCTGGACGCGCCCGGCACCCGCCAGGCCGGGCCACGCAGGCCAACGCGTTGCGTTGAAGATATTGCGAACGCCGTCGATGAACTCGACGTCCGGCCCAGGACTGGGCTTCACGTACCTGAAGAGATCGAATACGCGCATCAACGGAGCTGCCCAAAGCGTTGGCGCATGTCGGGCGATGGTACAGGTACCGCCCTCCCGGATGGGTCGATGTGGGATTGGTCGACGTGAACGAATCCACCAGATCAGGGCATTCGTAATGCCATCAAGTCAACGTCCAACTCGGAGCAGAGGTCCCGCTTCGACGATCAGGGCGGCGGAATCGCCGGTGGCGTGAACGTGGAGAGCGTGGTCCCCAGGGCGCCAAGTGCGGGCTGGAACTCGATTGCGGACGCTGTGATCGACAGCCGCCGAATCGAGACGACGACGTCCGGCGGGAGCCCGGCTAGGACGAAGGCACCGTTGATCGCGGTCGGCAGCTCCGCTCGAAGGACCGCTCGCAGCTGATCGATCAGCAGGTTCGACAGCATCCCGCGGATCAGCGGCAGGATCGTGTCGACGAAGGTCCCGGCGATGCCGGGGAGCTGGACCTGCACGTCCGACACCGTGACGAGGTCGACCAGGTCGAGTACGCCAGGCGCCGCCGTCGGGACGACGCGAAGCGTTCCGCTCGCCGAGAACGGCCCGCGGTCCACGACGCCGAGCGCCCGGATCTCCACCTGGCCGCTCGCCCGGGCGACGATCCCGCCGTCCGTCAGCGCCGCCTCGACGGCGGTGACCGACAGGTCGGCGACGACCGCCCCGGCGCTAATATGCGCGGGGGTCGGCGGGAAAGCCGCCGCGAGTCGGGCGAGGTCGGACTGCTCGAACCGGACCAACGGCCCCAGGACGAACTCGATTCGAACGGCACCCTCGGGGGGCAGTGACGCGGCCGTGAGCGATGGGGACCGGAAGTCTGGGCCGAGAATCGTCGGGTCGCCGGTCGTGGCCACGGTCAATCCGAACGCGGCCGGGAGCGGGCCCGTGAACGCGAAGGCGCCGCCGTTGACTGTCGCCGTCTCACGCTGCGTCGGGCCCGCGGGCGTGATCTCCCAGAGGCTCGCGATGCGGGCCGGCGCCGCGCCGGCAGGCCCGACGTCGATGACGGCAACCGTCGCCTGAAGGGCGGCCGAGTTCGCTCGAATGCACTCGTCCAGCGCGGCGTGGGCCTGATCCAGCTGCTGCCGGAGCTGCCCGAGGTTGGCGAGGGCGGCCCAGGCCGCCTCGCCGACGAGATTCGGGAGTTGGGCGCGGAGCTGCTGCTCCTGCGCCTCGAGGACGGTGATCTGGTCGGCGATGGGCTGGCAGGCCTGCGGGACCGGCATCCGGCACCTCCCGGGTGTGATCGAAGCGAGCCCGGAGCATAGGCGATCGGCGTTCGCGATCGTCTGAGAACCTCGGTTAGTTAGGTCTGCCACCTAGGCGCCGCACAACCTCCGAACTGATTTCTGACCGGCTCGAGTCGTCGCGGCCGGAACGGAGGTCCTAGTCCGATTGCATCTTTCGTCCCGTGTCCGGGTACGTGATCGGTCGTGTCCAATGGGGGAGAGAGGGGCACTGCCGAGGGGACTTGTCTGATCACGACGATCCGTGAACCGCGACGCAAGGCACGTCGACTCGTTCGGCGACTGCCGCTCGTTTTGGTCGCGATCGTTCTGGCCCTGATCTGCGCGCAATCGACGACGGCCGCGACCCGGACGTGGACCGGTCTGGGAGCGACGAACAACTGGAACGACGTCGGGAACTGGTCCGGTGGTGTCGTACCGGGCGCCGCCGACGTGGCGACGTTCGACGCGACGAGCAGCAAGAACGCGGTCATGAACGTCGCCGTGAACGTCGGCGGCGTGTCGATCGCCGCAGCCTACGGCGGCACGATCAGCCAGGCCGCCGGGATCGCAGCAACCGTCGGAGCGACCGGCTGGACCCAGGCGGGCGGCACCTTCACGGGCGGAACGGCGGCGTTCACCGTGAACGGCCCGTTCGCGATCTCGGGCGGCACCTATGCCGCGACGACCGCGACGTTGTCCGTGTCGGGCGCCTTCACGGACACGGGCGGGGCGTTCAACGCCGGTACGGGGACGGTGTCCTTTGGTGGAGGGGCCGCGACTCTCAGCGTCTCGACCGCGGACACGTTCAACAACCTGACCCTGGCCGCCGGGACCAAGACCGTGGCCGCGGGCACGACGCTGACCGTGAACGGCACGACGACGTTGACCGCCGGCGCCATCAACGGACCCGGCGCCCTCGTCGCCAAGGGGAATATCAGCCAGGCCGTCGGCTACGCGGGCGGGACGGCCACAGTCACGATCGGCGGCGCCGGCGCCCAGACGTTCACCGGAGCCTCGACGACCGCCGCCGGCGCACTGCCGCTCATCGCCATCAACAAGCCCAGCGGGACGCTGACGATCGCGGGCACGCTTCGGACGGCGAACAACTGGACGTACACCGCCGGGACCGTCGATTCGGGGGCGTCGACGCTCGTCTTCGTCGGCGGAACGGTGACCGGGAACCAGACCCTGGCCGCCGTGGACGTCCGGGGGACGACGACGATCGCCGCCGGAACCACCCTGACGGTCAGCGGCAGCCTCAGCCTGACCGGCGGGACCTTCAACACCGGAACCGTCGCGGCCTTTGGCAACATCAGCCAGACGTCGGCGTTCGCCAATGGGACGGCCACCCTGACGATCGCGGGCGCCGGAGCTCAGACGTTCACCGGCGCGGCGACGACGGCCGCCGGCGACCTCCCGGCCATCGTGATCAACAAGGCGACGGGGAAGCTGACCCTGGCCGGCACGATCCGAACGACCCACAACTGGACGTACACCGCAGGCACGGTCGACCCCGCCACCTCCACCGTCGTCTTCGCGGGGACGCAGACGATCGCCGGCAGCCAGACGCTGACCGACGTCGTCTTCAACAACACGACGGTCCACACGATCCCGGCCCCTGACACCCTGACCGTGACGGGCGCCCTCACGCTCGCCGACGGCTCGATCGGCACCGGGACCCTGGCCGCCACGGGGTCGATCGATCAGGCCGCGGCGTTTGACGGTGGGACCGGGACGCTTCTGATCAATGGCGGCGGCGCCCAGACGTTCACGGGCGCCTCGACGACGGCCGCCGGCTTGCTGCCCCTCGTCGTCATCAACAAGCCGAGCGCGACCCTGACGCTCGCGGGGACCATCCGCACCGCCTCCAACTGGACGTACACGGCCGGGACGCTCGACCCAGGGACGTCGACGCTGGTCTTCGCCGGCGGCACGATCACGGGTTCGCACACCCTGAACGCGGTCGACCTTCGCGCGACGACCTCGATCGCCGCCGGCACGACCCTGACCGTCAGCGGATCCACGACGCTCACCACGGGCGCGCTCAACGGCACCGGCACGCTCGCCGCCCAGGGCGCGATCAGCCAGGCGTCGACCGCGACCGTGGGGACGGCCACTCTCCTGATCAACGGCGCCGGCGCCCAGACGCTGACTGGCGCTGCGACGACCGCCGCCGGGGCGCTCCCGCTCATCGTCATCAACAAGCCGTCGGGGACGCTGACCCTGGCCGGCACGATCCGGACGTCGACCAACTGGACGTACACCGCGGGAACGCTCGACCCTGGCGCCTCGACGCTCGTCTTCGCCGGCGGCACCGTCACCGGCTCACACACGCTCAACATCCTCGACTTCCGAGCGACCTCCTCGATCGCGGCCGGGACGACCCTGACCGCGGCCGGCGGCGTGACCCTCACGGCCGGCAGCCTGAACGGAACCGGCACCCTGGCCGCCCAGGCGGACGTCAGCCAGGTCCTCGCCTATCCCGGCGGGACGGCGACGCTGGCGATGACCGGTGCCGGGGCCCAGACCCTGACCGGAGCCTCGACGACGGTGAGCGGCGATCTGCCCCTGTTCGTCATCAACAAGCCTTCGGGGACCCTGACCCTGGCCGGCACGATCCGGACGAGCCGCAACTGGACGTACACCGCCGGGACGGTCGACCCCGGCACCTCCATGCTCGTCTTCGCCGGCGGCACGATCAGCGGCAGCCACACCCTCAACGCGGTCGATTTTCGGACGACGACGTCGATCGCCGCCGGCACGACCCTGACCGTCGCCGGGTCGACCACGCTCACGTCCGGCAGCCTCAATGGGACCGGCACCCTCGCAGCCCAGGGCAGCCTCAGCCAGACCTTCAACTCAACCGGCGGAACGGCCAGCCTGCTGATCAACGGGGCGGCCGGCCAGACGTTCACCGGCGCGGCGACGACGGCCGGGGGCGACCTGCCCGTTCTCGTGATCAACAAGGCATCGGGCACGCTCGTCCTCGCCGGGACGATCCGGACGACCCACAACTGGACCTACGCCGCGGGGACGGTCGACGCGGGCACCTCGACCGTCCTCTTCTCCGGTGGGACGATCACGGGCTCGCACACCCTCAACATCGTCGACTTCCGGACGACGACCTCGATCGCCGCCGGCACCACCTTGACCGCGACGGGCTCGGTCAGCCTCACGGCCGGCGCCATCAACGGGACCGGCACCCTGGCCGCTCGGGGCGCGATCGGCCAGGCCTCGACGACCACCGGCGGCACGGCCACGCTCCTCGTCAACGGCTCCGGAGCCCAGACGTTCACGGGCGCCGCCACGACCGTCGCCGGGGCGCTGCCGCTCGTCGTCATCAACAAGCCCGGCGGGACCTTGAGCCTGGCCGGCACGATCCGGACCGCGACCAACTGGACGTACATCGCGGGCACGGTCGATGCGGGCACGTCGATGGTCGTCCTTGCCGGGGGGACGGTCAGCTCGGCGGGGATGTCGTTCTACGACGTCACGACGAATGGCGGGACGACGACGCTCGGCAACGCGATGACGATCGGCCGCAACCTGACGATCGTCGGCGGGACGTTGACGACGTCGGCCTCGAGCCAGAGCCTCACGATCGGCGGGGACGTGACGGTCGGCTCGACGTTCCGATGGAACGGCAGCGCGGTCGCGATCGCCGGCAACCTGGCGAACAACGGGACGATCGTCCCCGGGACGAGCACGCTGACCCTCAACGGATCCGCTGGTCAGTCGATCGGCGGAACGACCGCGACCCCGGCGTTCAACGTCGTGGTCAACGACCCGCTCGGGGTGACGCTCAACGCGAACCTCACGGTGAGCGGCACGGTGACGCTGACCAGCGGCCCGCTGGCGGTGGGCCCACGGCTGCTCACGATCAGCAACGCCATCGCCGGGACGCCGACGAACCTCGTGACGACCGGCTCGTCCTCCCTGACGGTCACCGGCGCCGGTGCCGGGATCGCCGTCCCCACGAGCGTCATGCTCCTCGGCACCCTGACCCTCAACAACGCCAACGGGCTGTCGGCCCTTGCCGACGTGACGATCAACGGAGCCCTGACCCTGACGACGGGCCGCCTCGATGCGGGCGTCAGCACGATCGTCATCGGGCCGGCCGGGACCGTGGTCCGGACCGGTGGCTGGGTCGTCGGCCGCCTCGAGAAGTACGCCGCCGCCGGAGCCGCCGTCGGCCTGACGTTCGAGATCGGCGACGCGGCGCGCTACACGCCGGTCACGGTCGCCTTCGGCACCATCACGACGCCCGGGGATCTGACTGCGAGCACGACCACCGGCGACCACCCGAATGTCGCGAGCTCCGGGGTCGCCGGGAGCCGGAGCGTGAACCGCTACTGGACGGTCACGAATACGGGCATCGTCTTCGATACCTACGACGCCACCTACACCTTCGCGGCGGCCGATGTCGACTCGGGTGCCAATCCGACCGCCTTCATCGTCGCGAAGCGCGACGGTGCGATTTGGACGCGCCCGACCGTCGGGGCGCGGACGGCGACCACCACGAAGGCGACCGGCATGACCGCGTTCAGCGAGTTCGCGATCGGTGAGCCGAGCGCCGACCTCGGGGTGACGATCGACGACGGCCTCGCGAGCGTGATCGCCGGCGACGGCCTGACCCACGCCTACCTGATCAGCGTCACCAACGGCGGCCCGTCCGACGCCGGCCCGGTCAGCCTCGACCTCGCCTGGCCGACCGGCTTCAGCCAGGGCCTCGTCAGCCCGTCCCAGGGGAGCTGCGCCCCGGTCGCCGGGCCCGACCTCGCCTGTGCCCTGGGCTCGATCGTCGCCGGCGGGAGCGCCACGGTGAGCGTCGCCTACACGGTCCCGGCGAGCACCGACGGCGGGCCCGAGAGCGCGACCGCGACCGTCAGCAGCCCGGCCGTCGACCCGGTCGCCGCCGACAACAGCGCCGCCGACGCGACGACCGTCGTCGAGACCGCGACCCTCGTCGTGGCCACGACCGACGGCCAGACGAGCGTCCCCGCCGGGACGACCGGCTGGGCGTACACGATCAGCGTCACCAACCAGGGTCCGTCCGACGCCGACACCGTCCGCGTCGACGACGCCGTCCCGGCGGCCGTCACCGCCGGCGGCCCGAGCGCCGACCTCGGCGGCGACTGCACCGCCTCGGCCGGCAACACGATCGCCTGCAGCCTGCCCGCCAGCCTCGCCCCCGGCGCGACCTGGACGATCACCGTCCCGTACGCCGTGCCCGCCGCGACCGCCGCCCAGACGGTCACCAACACCGCGCTCGCGACGAGCGCCGAGAACCCGGCCGGCGTCACCGCCGCCGACCCGACCGACGTGACGGTCACGCCCTCGCCGACGCCAACCTCCACCCCCGGACCGACGCCTACCCCGACCTCGCGACCAACGCCAACCCCGGCCTCCCGACCAACGCCAACCCCGGGCCCCACCGCCAGCCCCGCGGCGAGCGCCGGCTCCACGGCGAGCGCCAGCCCGCCCGTTGATCCCGCCGCATCGGCGACGCCGGGCGAGTCCGCCGCCGCGGTGGTGCCGACAACCGGAATCTCGAGTCCGAGCGACCTGCCCGGACGCTCCCGGAACACCGGTGCGGGTAGCTCGTCATCCGTATCGGGATCTGGCGATCAATGGTTGCCCTTGGAGCTCGCGGTCGGGGGGTCGATGGTCGCCGCCATCGTGGTTCTTCTCGTCGGGATCGCGCG
>Ga0070706_100001455_pt1 | contig 24917 bp, 17 predicted proteins | sample KBSK5501metaG_FD_65476 | JGI IMG/M metagenome (GOLD analysis project Ga0070706, IMG submission 65476) | Corn, switchgrass and miscanthus rhizosphere microbial communities from Kellogg Biological Station, Michigan, USA - KBS K5-50-1 metaG | ecosystem: Host-associated > Plants > Roots >... | reverse complement strand
TTCATGATCATGCCCGATAAGCCAGATGGAAGCCCACTCTCACCCGATCTACAGTACAAGAATATGCTCATGGAGCTTGAACCAATCTTGCCTGGCACTACATGGACCACCAATTTCACATTCTCACCATCGGCCACGGACAAATTCGAGTTTGCTTGCCAGATGGGCAGGCACTATTTAGCAGGCATGAGGCTTCCCATAACAGTTAACAAATAAGGAAAGAAACGTCATTGAAAGAACTTCGTATTGCCGTACTTGGCGCAGGCAACATCGGCGGGACGCTTGGACGAAAATGGGTAGCCGCTGGATATAAAGTGTCCTTTGGAGCCACCAATCCTGACAGCGCAAGAGCACAGGCGCTGCGAGCCGAATTGGGCACTAAAGTAACAATCGGCTCGGTAGCCGACGCACTGGCGGATAGTGACGTAGTCGTGATGGCTCTTCCCGGCAAGGCAATGGATGAGACGATCACAAAATATGCTTCACAACTCGATGGCAAAATCATTATCGACACAGCGAACAGGCTGGGAGGTGGCCCGATGAACAGCCTGGCCACCTTTCAAACGAATACACCACACGCACGTGTCTTCCGAGCATTCAATACACTCGGATGGGAAAACTTTGCCGACCCTGTATTCGATGGCATCCAGGCCGACCTCTTCTATTGTGGCCCTGATGGCGATGTCCGCGAAGTGGTCGAACAAATGATCACAGATGTTGGTTTACGTCCCATTCGACTTGGCGATGTTGACCAGGTAGGTCTGGTAGATTCTGTCGGATCGCTGTGGTTCGCACTCGCTTTAGGACAAGGCAAGGGACGCCACCTGGCATTTAAGGTACTTAGCAAGTAGCTTTTGCAAATGACATCCTAGGAAATAAAGGCTACCACCATCGTTGTTTTAGTACAGAGAAGAATAGCTTGTATCTTATCCAAACGATCGATATTACCCGTTTCACTACCTCGCAATCTCTTGACGATTATTGTATAGTAAGAGAGCGAATATCGAACGTTTGTATCAATATCTTTAGAGAAACCCACAAGTAAAGGCCAGAAAAACTTTCCAAATAACTTGTGGTGATGGGTGGTTCAGTTTTATGCCCCAGGACAAAATTGTTATTCGTGGTGCCCGCGAACACAACCTGAAAAATATCGATGTTACTATTCCCCGTGACCAATTAGTAGTAATCACAGGCCTCTCTGGCTCAGGCAAGAGTAGCCTGGCTTTTGATACTATTTTTGCCGAGGGGCAGCGCCGTTATGTTGAATCGTTATCAGCCTACGCGCGGCAATTTCTCGACAAAATGGAGAAGCCTGATGTCGATCATATCGATGGCCTTTCACCCGCTATATCTATTGACCAGAAAGGCTCCTCGCATAATCCTCGTTCGACTGTTGGCACAGTGACTGAGATTTATGACTACATGCGCCTGCTCTATGCGCGTATCGGACATCCACACTGCCCTAAATGTGGTCGTGAGGTAAGCCGGCAGACCGTCCAGCAAATTGTGGATGCTGTTCTCAATTTGCCTGAAGGTTCGCGTATTATGCTACTTGCCCCACTCGTCACCGGGCGCAAGGGCGAGTACAAAAGTATCTTTGAAGAGATGCGCCGTTCCGGTTATGTGCGTGTGCGTGTGGATGGTAAGATATACGATCTGAGCGATGAGATCGACCTGGATAAGCAGAAAAAGCACACTATAGAAGTGGTTGTTGATCGTCTCGTCATACGTAAAGGGCAAATGTCGCCTATCTCCGAAATGGCACAGCAGGAAGGGCGCAATGAAGTGCGCTCCTACAAGCAGGTTGCCGAGCGTCCTGCGCTTTATGATGTCAATGCAGAGAGAGAAGCTCAGCCTGGTGAAGACGGGGATAGGGCAGAACGAACGGCAGCGCGACAGGAACAGATCGATTCTTCATTCCGGCAGCGCGTAACAGATTCGCTCGAGACAACGCTGAAACTTGGAGGCGGTGTTGTACTGGTTTCGATAATCGATGGTGAAGAGATCCTGTTTTCTGAGAACTTTGCCTGTGTCTATGATGGTATCAGTCTACCGGAAATTGCGCCGCGTACCTTTAGCTTTAACAGCCCGCACGGCGCGTGTCCAACCTGTACTGGCCTGGGAACATTGCTAGTGATCGATCCTGAGCTGGTTGTGACGCATCCTGAATTGAGCCTGGCAGAGGGAGCGATTGTGCCATGGAGCAAGGTTATCAATGGAAGCCAGTGGCATGCTTCGATTTTGGAGGCACTCGCGAACGAATATAACTTCAGTCTCAATACTCCCTGGCGCAGCCTGACGGAAGAGCAACGTCAAAAGGTACTATACGGTACACCTGAACCGCTGGCGATTCGCTACACACCTCAGCATGGTCGTACACGCACTTATACTGTCAACTTCGAAGGGGTTATTCCAAATCTCGATCGACGTTACAAGCAGACTGATAGCGAGGGTATTCGCGAAGAAATTGAAAGCTATATGTCTGCGCGTATCTGCCCCGATTGCCATGGTGCTCGACTCAAACCAGAGGCGCTGGGCGTTACAGTCGGCGGACACAACATTGTACAGGTTACCCGTCTCTCGATAGTGATGGCACAACAGTTCTTCCAGGAGCTCGAGAATAGCGGGTCACAATTCGTTAGCCAGGGCACGATAAATCTGGCCCCTACAGGCAATGGAAACGGCAAGAAGAAAAATGGCAATGTCGCCCCCGGTGTGCCCGATCCGCTCACGCCAATTGATCCTCACGGACCGCTGGTTTCAGTGACTTTAACGGAACGTGAACTCTTTATAGCACGCCAGGTATTCAAAGAGATCCGTTCGCGCCTGCAATTTCTGGTGGATGTAGGGCTTGATTACCTGAGCCTTGATCGTGCAGCAGCCAGTCTTTCTGGTGGAGAGGCGCAGCGCATTCGACTGGCAACACAGATTGGCTCTGGTCTCATGGGCGTGCTTTATATACTCGATGAACCAAGTATTGGCTTACACCAGCGCGACAATGCACGCTTGATCAGGACATTGGAGCGTTTGCGTGACATTGGTAATACGTTGCTGGTAGTGGAGCACGATGAAGATACTATGCGTGCAGCCGATCACATTATCGATATTGGGCCAGGCGCTGGCGAACATGGTGGAAGAGTCGTCGCGGAAGGTAAATATAAAGATATTATTGCCAATACGAATTCTCTTACCGGCGATTATCTATCCAGGCGCAAGCGTATTGCTCTACCAGCGATCCGTCGTGAAGGCAATGGAAGGTCCCTGCGGATTATGGGCGCGCGCGAGAATAATCTCAAAAATGTTGCCGTCGATATTCCACTGGGGAAATTCGTCGTGATTACAGGTGTTTCTGGTTCAGGCAAGAGCACCTTGATTACTGATATCCTGTACCGGAAACTTGCTCATTCGCTGTATCGTGCTCACGATAAGCCTGGCGCGCACGATAGTATCGAGGGCATGGAGTTTCTTGACAAAGTCATTGATATTGACCAATCGCCTATTGGACGCACTCCGCGCTCCAATCCAGCTACTTATACGAATGCCTTCACAGGCATCCGCGAACTCTTTGCGCAGGTACCTGAGTCACGCATTCGTGGCTATCTGCCCGGTCGCTTCTCGTTTAATGTCAAAGGTGGTCGTTGCGAAGCCTGTAAAGGTGAGGGAATTGTCAAAATCGAGATGAACTTCCTGCCCGATGTGTATGTGCCGTGCGAAGTCTGTAAGGGCAAACGCTACAATCGCGAGGCGCTAGAGATTCATTACAAAGGCAAGAACATCGCCGACGTACTGGACATGACAATAGAAGAAGCAATGGGCTTCTTCGCCAATGTACCCTCCATCTACAATAAGATGAAGACACTGAACGATGTCGGTCTGGGTTATATGCGTCTGGGACAACCCGCTACAACGCTCTCCGGAGGTGAAGCACAGCGTGTCAAATTGTCGACAGAGCTTGCTCGCCGGGCCACCGGCCGCACGATGTATATCCTTGACGAACCAACGACCGGGCTGCACTTTGCTGATGTAGATCGTCTACTGGAGGTATTGCAACGTCTAGTCGACGCGGGTAATTCGATAGTGGTGATCGAGCATAATATGGAAGTGATTAAATGCGCCGATTGGATTATCGATTTAGGGCCAGAAGGTGGAGACGCTGGTGGTGAGCTTATTGCGCAGGGGACACCGGAAGATGTCGCCGAGAATGAGCGGTCGTTTACCGGCTACTTTCTGAGACGGATGTTTACTGAAGAAGCGGCGTTCGCAAATGCTCATCAGTCGAGTGAGATTGTGGCGGGCTAGCCTGCGCTTTGTATTCTGATGGTTCTTCTTGCATACTCCCCGGGACTGAATCTTTCGGAGCTTGCTCATTGCTATCATTTGGTGGTGTTTCGGGCCCGCCCAGTTTGATTGGCACACCACGCAGGCGCTGGCGATAATCGACCCAAATAATTAATCCAAACATCGTGAGTATCACCAGTACGATACCTACAAATTTGTAGAAGTGTGCTGCATGTACACCTGAGAAACTGAGCGCCAGCAAGCCAAATACTACGGCTACACCATAGAACAGGAAACAGATTTGTTTGACGCTCAGTCCCATTGCCATCAATCGATGATGAAGATGCGTCTTATCATAATGCAGGGGAGATTGACCACGTCGAAGACGATTCATGATCACTAAGGCTACGTCTAGTATCGGCACACCAAGCACCATCAAGGCAAGCGCAAGTTTCGCTCCTCCCATAATTGAAAGAACAGCCAGCGCGAGTCCTAAAAACATCGAGCCAGTATCTCCCATGAAAATTTTCGCCGGATTCCAGTTATGAGGTAGAAATCCAAAGACGGCGCCCGTGAAAATGGCAGAGAGGACCGCGATACTATACTGTTGCAGCATGAAGCTAATCAGGGTGATGAAGAGCGCGGTAATACCTACGACACCCGTTGCTAACCCATCCATCCCATCTATCCAGTTGACAGTATTCATCATCCCAACTGTCCAAAACCAGGTAAGCACGATGGCAGGAATAGCGGCAAAGGCAATGGCGCTGTTTTGTACGACTAGAAAAAGTGTAGGTTCACGATACCATGGCAAGTTGGGATTGAAATGTTCGACGCCAAAGGGATTATTGAACGTGAAAAGCAAAATACCATGGAAAGTCCCATCTATCCATGGGCCAAGAATGATAATAACCGCTATCGTCTGAGCAAGGAGTTTAGGCCAGGGACCAAGACCTAATATATCATCATACGCATGCACAACCACCAGCAGCGCTCCCGCAGCAATCAGCAACCAGTAAATTGTGAGTTCGTTGGCATGCGCATTGAGGCTTGGACCTGGAGTATAAAAAAACAATGATGCAATGAAGAAGGCCAGGTATATGGCGACGCCGCCTAATCGGGGTACGGCTTTTGTATGGACTCTGCGCGCAGCCGGCTTGTCGAGCCATCCTACCCGGTAACAGAAAGCTTTGACGAAAAAGGTGAAAATAAAGGCAAGTAAAAATGCAGCTACCCCGCCGATCAACAATGTGATTGCGTCGGGAAGTTTGATGGGAATGAGCAATAATAGCCGAATATGTATGAGACTTACCTCAAACATTACAAACAACTCTCCCTACTTGTGTAGATTAACGCATTCTCATTCTCTTGTAAAGAGGATGATCGAATTGACGACTCTCTACTCTATACGATTTAGAGCGTTACCTGTAACACACGGTCCCAACCAGAATAGTCCTTTGTGAATGTCAGGATTGCATGCGGCCAAATTCCCTGCAACATTGAAGTGAGCGCTTCGCGCTGGCGATACCCAATCTCTAATAACAGAATTGCGCTTTCTGCCAGTTTCTGTGAGTGCTGCAATTCTCTAAAAAAGCGACGAAATAGATCTAGCCCAAGAGGGCCACTGAAGAGTGCGAGATGTGGTTCATAAGCGCGAACGTCGAGCGTTAGTTCATCAAACTCATCTGTTCCGACGTATGGCAAATTGGCCGTGAGTATATCGATGGGTTCGGGCAAGGGCGCCAGGAGATCACCATACAACAGATGTACGCGGTCTTCAACATGGTGCCGCAGGCAATTGAGGTATGCAACATCGAGGGCATCGGTAGAGATATCGCTTGCATAAAGGTAAGGGAGACGTGGCTCTAGCACGGCTAAAGTCACCGGTATAATCCCGCTACCTGTGCCAATATCGGCTACAACCGGTGTGCGTCCAGCAGCAAACATTTGCCTGCAAGAGTGGAGTGCTGCTGCAACCAGTAATTCTGTCTCCGGGCGAGGAATTAAAACTCGTTTGTCAACCAGAAAATCAAGCCCATAAAACTCTTTATGTCCGGTGAGATATGCGATTGGCTCACCTCGAGAACGTCGCTCAATGAATGTAAGAAATTGTTGCTTTTGTTCTGGAGTAAGCACACGTTCGGGATAGGCATACAAGACGCTGCGTTCGATTTGCAGAGTATGACTCAACAAGACCTGGGCTTCCAGTCTGGCATTCGTCTGGCCTGCCTGTGAAAGGGAGAGAGTTGCTTGTTCTAAGGCCTGGTAGATTGTGGTCATAAATTAGAGTGGCTGGCGTCCAGCAAACCCCGCATCGAGATAGTGCCAGAAGTTGATACGTTCTTCACCCAGGTGCCAGCATAGGTAGACTTCGCGGCCATTGCGCAGGCTGAGGAAATCGATTAATCCGATGGTGGGATCCTTCAATTCACAACCAAAGCCACTTAGTTCATTGATCAATTCTTGCATAGTCTGGATTTGTTCCGCCAGTTCTATCTGCAATTTGTTGATCCCTACGTGCAGGTGATGACCATTACCCATTGCCAGCGCATGGAGAGCGTCAAGTTCCTCTTCATTCTGCTGTAAAACTTTGCGGTAATCTTGAATCTGAAGGAGCACAATCGATATCTGGGGCAACAACGCTTCAGCTTCTTCGCGGGTAAAGTAATGAGCCATGCGTTTCCTTCCTTTCAGCGCACTGGCTTAACTCACGTTCGCTGGCAGAATCATAACACGTTCTACCATGTTTGCATAGTAAGAGCACTGTACTTGCATCAAGGCGTCGGGGATACAGTTGGTGTAGCAGTAGGTGAACCTCCTCCAGGGGTTGGCGTAGGTAGTCTGCTAAGCTTAATACTTAAGTCATCAAAGGTTTTGAGATCCACTGTCTGTCCTGACTGAGCTGAAGTGCTCAAATAAGTACCAATGACAGTATCACCAGGTTGAACAAGTGGCAACTTGGGTGAAAGACCCAGGTTCGCAGTAAAGATGACATTCTGCCCGCTGATCTGGATGTAGTAAATGGTATTTGTACTTTGTTGTACCGCTGATATACGCAAGACCTTGCCTGATACAGACTGCTGAGTTCCTCCAACGTTTGTGCTTACACAAGCATTAGGGATGCCTTGTTGCGAAAGCCAGAGCTTATAATCATCCAGCGCCTTACTGAGCGTTGCCTCAAATTGCACATTGCTCCCGTTCAGGTTTTTCGCAGCAAGGATACCCACATCCTGGAAAATGCCCCCGCTGCTGTAGATAGCAACCCAGGTTGGTTGTCCGCATATCTGGTACAACTGAGAGGTATCCACATTGTAACGCAGGATATTGGCACGGGTAGATTGGAAGGTGTTCTGTACATTGCTACCGATGCCCACACCTGCCGCCTGTGGGTAGAAGTGTGCCTCATTCTTATGTGTATCAAAGAGGAAGACGCCCGTACTAGAGTTATCGTTCGAAGATGACGAGGTCATTGGAATTAACCAGACAGGTTGATCGGCATTGTTATAGAGCAATTGAGGGGGGGTTACTGGCGACTGCTGACCAGCTCCTGAGGGATTGAACCAGGGAGCAGCATGATATAATCCCCACCATGCCAGGTATTGGGTCACAGTGTCGGATGGAAAAACGCGGTCTACCCACAAAGGCACTTTATTTGGCTGGTATACAGTGATGTCTCCGGTGTGCGCATTTACGAGTAGCACCTGGCTCAGTACATCGCCGGTATAACCGCGCGTCGGCTGCATGAGAGAAATCGTCCAAAATGGATGAAAGGTGTCGTCAAGTTCCAACGTTGGGTCAACGAGCCTGCCATACGTAAAACCGCTCAAGTAGACGTGTCGTATCAGGTCTTGATTGAGGATCGCACCAGGCAGGTAGGCTATTGAGTCACCGGGACCGGTTCGTAATGTAGGTTGTGCCTGGGGATTTTCGGCATCAACAACGACAAAACCAGGTGTGGAAGAATTGGCCAGGTTGATGAAGATATTGTTGTAGGTCAATGGGGCGACATAATAGAGGTGATGGTTGATAGACTGCAGCGTGTAACTTCCGGAATCAAGGCTATAAGATGAACCCAGATTCTGCCCGTTGGAGCCTAATATTTGTTGGCCTTTGAAAGCGGCCACGCTCTGGCTGACCAGGACTATGTGATTGGGGTCGGTAGCTATCAATGGGGTGCTTTGCGTCTCCACTTTTACATTTGGAATAGCTGCTAGCGCCTTGGCATTACTATCGAACCAGGTTGTAAATACAACGATCAGACCCGCGACGACAATGCCGATAGTCGCGGCCACCGCCAGACCAAAAATACCCGCTGCGATTGCTCCTCGCGATGCCTCCGTTGGTAGTGAGATGGGGTTGCTACCTGCTGAGCGCCGCCCCTGGCTGGCGGCTGCGACATCTTCTAATCTGCCAAGCATCGGGCGAACAAATGCAAAGAGGTTGCCAATGCTACTGACGATAAGCGGAAACAATATCCATTGCCACCCTCCAAAGGGGCCGGTTAATGCAGGCCCAGAGAAATAGAGGATCAGAAGGCAGAATATATAGTTGAAGACGAAGTAACCTATGAACCACCTGATAAATTTTCGAGCGACGAACGTTTCACGGCGCCCAAACGCGAGTCGCCCAATACTCAGTATGGCCATAACAAGTAGCGCACCGATGAGTGCCAGTAGTAAAATAATCATGGCAATCTCTCCTGATTTATACAATCCGCTCAAAACGGAAAAAGCAACTCTTCTGCTTCTAATGGTAACGTGCTCGTCAATAGCTTCTGATTGGAAAAGGAACGCTATGGGTAGCATTCTTTAAGAATATCGCAAAATTCCAGGTAATATAGTACTCTTCTTGCTTTTCAAACCCATGTAACTATATACTAACTTGTAGAATTACGCCTGGCAAGTTTAGCTACTTTTGTGTGTAAAGAGGCTTCAGTCGTACAAGACTAAGCCAGATACCATGGTAGAAAGGAACCTGTTATGCAAACTATTTCTGACTGGGGTCAAGCAGTCCTTACCTCTTTTAGTACCGCGTTAGCACTGATCTTCCAATTCATCCCGAAGTTGATTGGTTTCCTCGTCATTCTACTGGTTGGTTGGCTCATTGCAATGGCCCTTGGTAAAGCTGTCACATTCTTGTTGCGCAAGGTTGGATTTGATAATTTTTCAAATCGAATTGGGCTCACACGTTTTGAACAGCGTATGGGCATCCGGTTGGACCCGGCTGATTTCCTGGGTCGAATCGTCTTCTGGTTTATCATTCTTATTTTCCTGGTACCCGCATTGGAATCACTCGGCCTCACCTCAATAACGCTTATCTTAAACGAACTTATCGCGTATATTCCCAATGTGTTCGTTGCAATCCTGATCCTTTTCCTGGGTACACTGCTTGCCACTGTTGTTGCTGATCTTGTTCGCGGCGCAACGGCAACTGCCAGGATTGGGAATGCTAACGTGTTTGCTGAGATTTCTCGCTGGGCGATTATCCTTTTTGCGACCTTGATGGCCCTCACCCAGCTTGAAATTGCCACAGCGCTTGTCATCGAGCTGTTTGGAGCTATTGTCTTCGGCTCCGCGCTTGCATTCGGTCTTGCGTTCGGCCTGGGAGGACGCGATGCAGCCAAGAGGGTGATTGAACGTAGTGAAAATGCGTTGAGCAACCCGGCTCCAGTAGTTAGTACAGAGGTATCTGCAAGTCAGATACCTCCTACTGAACAAACACAAGCTGAATAGCCAATCAAAGCATAGCTAACCTATGCAATTGCTCTCAAATGATTACCCCACACAAGTATGTGTGGGGTTCTCTCTACGTTTGTTCTGAATTGCTCTCAGGTTACTTTTCCAAGGTACTCTTTGTGTTCCTCTCCCCATCGTAAGTGAGGAGAATGCGCTTATCCTCGTAGACCGTTTCTAAATGCACAGGGCGACCCCATAACTGGTACACATGCTGAAGCGTCTTCTCGGCATAAACCAGATCGAGTTCCTGACCCTCGAAGAGATGCTGGATATACAGCTCACTATTCCCACGATAGTCGCCATTGTCAATAACCAGGTAAGGATAACCGAAGTTGGTCAAGCTGGCTACAATACTATCACGCACCTTTTCCCAGTCCTTCTCCACTATAACCCATTCATCCCCTTCTTTTCTATAGATGTAGAGGTCAAGTTCTTGCACAAGGTCCTTGGTCAGGTAGTTACGCAAGAAAGAGACATCGTTATCTAGCTCGCGTACCTCGAAGATCTTCTGATGTCCCATACCCGGTCGACGACCAAATCGCTCCTGCTCTTCTTTGGTTGGATTATCCCAGCGCTTCTCAATGTCTTCGAACATCTTAAAGCCCAGGTAGTACGGGTTAAGTGAAGTTGGCGATGGAGAGAGTACACTTGAGTGCAATTGAGCGAACTCAACGGTTTCAGAGTCTGAGATCACTCCAGTATCACCTAATCTTCGCATGATGCGTGAGTGCCAGAGGCTGGCCCAACCTTCGTTCATTACCTTCGTCTGCATCTGCGGTACGAAGTAAAGCATCTCTGTTCTTACAATCTCGATGATGTCACGCTGCCAGGGTTCAAGGTGTGGAGCATGGAGCATCAAAAACTGTAAGATATCCTTCTCCGGCTTCTCCGGAAATTTGGGTGGTTTGCCCAGTCGTTTCTCGCGTTCCTCTTCTGCCTTTTTCGCTTTTCTCTCCGGTCCCCAGAGATCGTCATACTCGCTTGTTACCTGCGCAACAGACTTTTCTTCCTTTTCATTAGGGTCATCATCACGAATAAACAGGTTGTAGTCAACATGCTCTTGAATCGAAAGGACCGCATCGAGGAAACGCTCAACTTCTGCTTTGCCGTGATCGAACTCGTACTTGGCTATGCGCTCGGCATGAATACTCACCTTGTCGATCATGCGTCGCGAGGTATGTTGAAAGTAGGCATTGTTCTTGAAAAAGTCGGTATGGCCGAAGACGTGTGCTGCAACAAATGTATTTTGTAGCAAGTTATTCATTTCCATCAGGAAGGCATAACTAGGATTGGTGTTAACGACCATTTCATAGATTTTGCTCAAACCAAAGTCATATTGCATCTTCTGTCGATGAAATGCTTTTCCATGTGTCCAGTGGCTAAAGCGACCGGGTAAGCTATACGAAGCAAATTCGTACATAATAGTTGCGGGCACTAATTCGAAGTGTGTGGGAAATGGATCTAGCCCAAAATTTCGCGCTTCGTCCCAGGCATGATCGATCGAATCACGCAAACGTTCAATTTCGCTATCTGCCATCAGGTAGCTCCCCCTATCTAGACAGTTACCTTGTGGAAACAGGGTCGCGTTGAGCGAAGAATTTCCGCAGGGCAGGATAGACTTCTTTCTTATCTGAGATAGTCACAGCAGTAAACTTTCTGTCGGAGATTTTATTGTAAGCTGACATCAATGTGCTAGGAGAGCGATAATGCCCCTCGCGAATTTCGCCATAGCCAAAGATGTTACAAAGCTCCATAAGTCTGGTTACCAACTGTACGCAGCGATCATTGTCCCAGGGTAAGTTATCTCCATCGGAAAAATGGAAAGGATAGATGTTCCAATCGTCCGGGTTATATCGCTCTTTGATAATCTCCAGGGCAAGTTCGTAAGCTGACGAGACCTGGGTACCACCGCTTTCACCTTTGTGGAAGAACTCCTCTTCAGTAACCTCTTTGGCTTCTGTATGGTGACTGATAAAGACAATCTGCACGTTGTTGTATTTTGTGCGCAGGAAACGTACCATCCAGAAGTAGAAGCTGCGTGCGATATACTTCTCAAACTCTCCCATACTGCCCGAGACGTCCATCATAGCCATTACAACCGCATTAGATTGGTAGCGAATGGTCGGCTCCCAGACCTTGAATCTCAAGTCATCAGACTTAATATCTTTGAACCTTGCATCGCCTTTGGATGCGTTTCGCTTCATGTTCTCCATAATAGTGCGTTTTTTGTCAAGGTTGGTCAGAGGTCCTTTTTTGCGCACATCGGTAAAGCGCACTGCATCAGTCTGGAGTTCTTGCTGGCGTTTCTGTTCAAGATTAGGAAGACCAAGATCTTCAAAGATCAGTTCTGCGAGTTCTTCCATGGTGATTTCAGCTTCGTAGTAGTCGTAGCCTGCTTCTCTTCCAGCATCACCCTTTTTGCCTTTACCCGGTCGAGGTTCCTGGGCTATAACGTCTCCGACTTTACTCTTGCCATTGCCTTCACCGGCATGCTGCTGGCGACCAGGATCATAGCGGAAACGGTACTCATCCAGGGAGCGAATTGGCACCTTTACTACCTTCTTGCCATCGGAGAGAATAATGCTCTCCTCACTTACAATATCACCTAAATTTTTCTTTATCGCTTCGCGGATTTTCTCTTTATGACGTTCCTGGTCGACCTGGCCTTTGCGGTGCAAAGACCAGTCATGTTGAGAGACAGACATGGAGCAAACTCCTTCCAGTCGCGAAATGCTTGGGGCGCGAATTGTCGCGCCCATGATGCCCGCTCGTCACCTGCGGATATATTGCGGTAAACGAGATGGGCATTGCCTCACACTCCAACCATTATCGATTCAACAAGCTACCTGTATAGCGTAAGATCTCGTTTGCGCACACATGGCAATACCCATGCTCCGACATCAAGCGGTTCACAACTTCGTTGATCTTGCGAAGTTGCTCTTTGTCAGGGGTGCGAGTTGAAGTCGTGATTTTGACTACGTCGCGCAGGTCGGCGAAGAGCTTCTTTTCGATTGCTTCCTTGAGGCGCTCGTGGCTGGTGTACTCGAAGGTCTGTCCTCTACGCGCCAGCGACGAGATGCGAATCAGAATTTCCTCGCGGAAGGATTTCTTGGCGTTTTCGGTGATGCCAATTTGCTCCTCGATCGAACGCATCAATTGCTCATCGGGCTCCATCTCCTCGTCGGTGATGGGGTCGCGCAGCCTGGTTTTATTGCAGTAGGCCTCAACGTTATCAAGGTAGTTGTTCAGCAGCGTCCGCGCCGATTCTTCATAAGAGTAGACAAAGGCGCGCTGGATCTCTTTCCTTGCCATATCATCGTATTCTTTACGCGCTTCCTGGATGATATTCAGATAGCGTTCGCGTTCTTCGCGCGTAATACTGGTATGTTGATCGAGTCCATCGCGCAAAGCGCGGAGAGCATCTATCGGATTGATGCACGTGGTATTCTGCTTGACAAGCGCACTAGATAAGCGATTGATGACATATCGTGGAGAAATACCATCCATGCCTTCGCGTATCGCTTCCTCCTGCAATTCTTTGATATCTTTCTGCTTGAAGTCTTCGATATCCTCCCCATCGTATAGCTTCAGCTTCTTCATCAAGCTCATACCCGCCTTCTTTGATGGTTCGAGGCGCGTAAGAATAGCGAACATGCTAGCAATGCGAAGCGTATAAGGAGCAATATGCACGTTTTGTAACGCGCTCTGCTTGAGCAGTTTTTCATAGATTTTCACTTCGTCGGAGGCACGCAGATTATATGGCACTTTGACAAGAATAATACGGTCTTGCAAAGCTTCCGATTTTTTATTGCCTACGAACGACTGATACTCATGTTCATTTGTATGGCTGACAACCACTTCATCGGCGTAGATCATGCTAAAACGCCCGGTTTTGATGTTCTGTTCCTGGCTGAGTGTGAGCAATACATAGAGGAACTTCTCATCGGTCTTCAGCATTTCTACAAATTCCATGATGCCCCGGTTTGCGATGTTTAGTTCACCATCAAAACGATAGGCTCGCGGGTCGCTTTCAACGCCAACTTCACCAATGGTAGAGAGATCGATGCCGCCGACAAGTTCGCTGATATCCTGGCTTTTGGGGTCTGACGGAGTAAAGGTACCAACCCCAACACGATATTTCTCGCTGAAAGCCAGTCGTTTAACAGGGACATCTTCTATATGACCGACGAATTGAGTATCCACCATATAGCGGCAATGTGGACAAAGATCTCCTTCGATATACAGGCCGAACTCTTTCTCGACATCCGCGCGCAAATCATTCGGGATCAGGTGTAGTGGCTCTTCATGCATGGGACAATCCCTGATAGCGTAGAGTGCGCCTTGCTCAGTACGGCTGAATGCCTCTAATCCACGTTTGATCAAATACACGATGGTAGATTTACCGCCGCCGACAGGTCCCATCAGCAGTAATATACGTTTGCGCACTTCCAGGCGCTGAGCTGCGGAGTGGAAATACTCGACGATCTGTTGCAGTGGCTTTTCAATGCCGAAGATTTCCTCACTGAAGAAATTATAGCGTGGTTCACCGGCTCGACTTGTCTCGATACCGGCATCCATAATCATATGATAAATGCGCTCATGAGCAAGGCGGGTCACTTCTAGCTTTTTGGATGCAATCTCAAAGTAATCGGCAAAAGTACCTTGCCATTTTAATTCACGTTCCCGATCTCTATATTCCTCTAACCGCTTAACCAGATCCATGGGTCACCCTCACTGTTCTATGCCGTTAGACTGATTCTGCTAACTGCTGGGATAACACACTTGAAAAGATGAGTAGATAAAAATGACGACAATGCATGGTTCTCTCGAACGCGAAGATGCTCTGATCAAAAGGGCTGGTTTCTTGCTCGACATTCGAGGCGGAAAACCAGCCCTTACCATTTATTTCCAAACGAGAGGTGAACTTCTCGACAACTCGAGGTTGAGAACCAGCCCTCTTTTTAACGACACCGAAAAGGAGACGCACTCCCTGGCGTTTTATTTTTCGTTTCAATTTCGGTCTCATTTCTCATTCTAGACGGGAGACGAAACCTACAAGCATATACATAAAATGTGCTGGTAGTCGTAGCATACAGCACAGATAGTCCTGTGTCAAGAGCAACAAAGCCTAAATGTTAGTACATCTGCTTCAATATCTATACGAATGAAAAGGCAAATTTGTTCTAAAATGAGCTATTCTAGAGATGTGATTAAAGCAATAGGTGCACCAAATCCTACGCCTAGTGTTTTCGCAGCATTGCCATTACGCACTGCGATGCCTATGTAGCCAGAACTATCGCCGTAGATAAACGCCTGTCCGTCATCGGGCCCCTCTGCAAAAAATTGTCTACGCCTTTCTACTGTTACCCCCACGTTCGGGAAAACGATTTGTACCTGGGAAGCAGTATAAAGTTCAGGGACCAGGGTGAGTGGAATACTTGTGATGAGGTTCCCAAAGTAATCAACATGAACGATGTGAGCATCGATAGTAGTTCCACGACGAATGGCTCCTCCCACCTCAAGACGTCTCAGTGTTGCTGAATCTACAGATGGTCCGAGCTCATAGAAAATTTCAGTCAATCCACGAGCAAGATAGGCTCCTACCGGCGCGAAAATATCGCGACCATGAAAGGTAGAACTAACAGTTGGAAGATGATATGTTGAGTTCGTGAGAAGGACGGCTGCATGTACGGACTGCTCCGCCATGACATAACTGAAAAGTCCGTTGTCAGGTCCAACGAAATACCAATCACCGGCATGCACTGCGATAGCCCCACGAGTACTGCCAACGCCAGGGTCAACGACACAGATGAACACTGTGTCTTTGGGAAAGTAACGGTAACCTGCAGCCAGTATCCATGCGCCAGATGAGACGTTTTGTGGTGCAACATTATGTGTAATATCGATGATGTTTGCGTCAGGAGTAATACCAGCAATGACACCTTTCATCACGCCTACATCTCCATCACCAATGCCAAAGTCGGTCATAAAAGCGATTACTGGACGTGAATTGAAGAAATTTTGTCGAACCATACTACGCTAATACTGCCTTTCTCTAAGAAACATAAGCATCTGACTGTAAATCAAATAGTCTCATTCGCTTTGCCTTGACACATTTGTGTGCTATACTAGCGAAAATGTCAACTGTAGTTATTTCTTAAGGAAAGCATCCTCTCCTTCGGGATGTCAATTTTTCATGGATTTAGATAAAGCGGAGTATCACCACGTTGCGACATAAGCACATCAAAGTGATTCGCAGGCTGCACTCACAAATTCGATTAGATTGCAAGCAACGACTGGAGGTAGTGCTGTAATGAACATAAATAGTGGAGGACCTCATATTCTACTTTTCGAACGAGACCAACAACTTACAACGTTACTTGTGAGCGAGTTTCAGCTCGCTGGTTATGAATGTCATCCAGCACGCACGGCAGTAGAAGTTTTCGATGCAATCGCGCGCTATCCTATACGACTGGTACTGGTTAACTTAGCACAGGCAGCAGCGAGCCGGCGTGAGTTCTGGGTGGCGCTAGATACGCAGCGACGAGGTCGCGGAATACAAGTTGTAACGTTCCGCTGTATAAATATTGCCGGATATGGTTCTGATGATTCTGAAGAGACTTCCAGCACTGTACTCACCGACATAGAAGTAGATGGCATGATGGGTGTCATGAACCTTGTTGATGCAGTGCGCTCGCGCATTCCAGGACCGATAACAGGCTCATTCTCACAAACAGCTGCTACGTCTGGTGCAAATGTACTAGATACAGCCCATCAAAATAAACTGACCGGGGGAGTGGAGTCATCCAGGACACCACAAGCTACATCCCAGATCACTGCTCCTTTTTCGAAACAGTCAACCAATCCCTCTTTAGCGACGCCTTCTGCACCAAATTCAACTTTTTTGGGATCCAATAAACCTGCTGAGATGAATAGGCCAGGAAATCCTACTTCTGGTTTTACAGACAAGATCCGAGCTGTAATTTATCCGAGCAGCAGAAACTATTCTCCAACTCCGGACATCAACCGGGTATCGCATCATCCTCAGAACCAGGTTTCGACTCAACAGGCTGTTAGTCCCCAGAGTAGACCAATCAGACCCCAAGGAACGCAAAGTTATGGAGAAAGTGCTCTTCCGTTACTCAATAACGAGGTTGGGACACAGAGGCAGCCACCTCCGAATACACCACTTACACCTCAGGGTACATCAAGAAACACAGCACGACAAGAGCAAGACTCGGGATTGGCCCAATTATCACGAATGGTACATGAGCGTCAATTTACTGAAACAGGCGCCAATTCTATAGGTACACTTCCCTTGCGTGCCTCCCCTATTGAAGATATACCTCTTGAACGCGAGCAGGAGTATCGTAACGCCTATGTTGGAACGCATTCACTCCAATCAGAAAATATAGTGTCAGGTGCTTCAATCGTTTCTTCCACGTCACCTGATTCGCTTTCTGCGCCAGGAACGATTGCGACATCGAAAGAAGCGATGTCGTCAGGCAGGACAGATTTGCAAAATGGAGAGGAAGAAGATCTAACAACCGTAGTTGGACACGAAGATGCTCGTGCGAGTGCCCTTGCTGAAATGCCCCAGTTGAGTCTAAAGCAAACACAAAATCAATCCTCGTCCACTGACGTTACATCTGATGATACGTTGCTAAATATTGTACAAAGTCTTCCTCCTATGTCCTCTCTACCAACACCACAATCTCAATCCAATACACCTGTCTTGAGCGGGCGAGCAACTCGTTCATTAGGCAGTGTATTACTTGAAGGCCATCTAGTCCCACAGCATCGCCTGGAGGTTGCACAGCACATTCAGCGCATGTTACGTGGCGTAGATATGAATTACCAGCTTGGTGAAATCCTACTTATGTTTAAACTACTAACCCCCGATCAATTGTTAGCTGCGAGTCTCGTTAGTTATGGTTTAATCTCAAAAGCACAGATCAGCGCTCTTGGTCGAATCCGACAGGAATTGCACTCCATTGGTCTGGAATATGATCTGGAGAGTCTGCTGGTTCTCTTTCGCATTCTTACTCCCGACCAGCTACGTGAGGTGCGTGCAAGTTGGATAGGTTAGTGAGAAGTAAGATCAGTATTGATCTCCATTGATCCGTTCAATTTTTGCTCCTAGAGCCTGTAATTTAAGATGAAGGCCCTCGTAACCCCGCTCGATATGTTCAATGCCGTAGACTTGTGAAGTACCGCTGGCACTGAGTGCTGCCAGGATGTAGGAGCAACCAGCTCGAATATCGGGAATGTCCAATACTGTGGCGCTCAGAGGAGTCGGTCCGCGAACTAAGCAGCTATGAAAGTACTGCTTTTCACGGAAGCGACAGGAAACCTCGCCTAAACACTTGGTATACTGCTCAAGGTGTGCACCCATCTTTGCAAGCGCTGTTGTATAACCAAAGCGATCCTCATAAATTGTTTCATGTATAACTGATAGGCCATCGGCCTGCGTTAATAACACTGTAAAAGGTTGTTGCCAGTCAGTCATAAAGCCTGGATGAACGTCAGTTTCCAGCGCAAGAGGAGGAGGAGGACGTTCATCCCCAATAAAACAGATCCCGTCGTCATCTATATCGAATCGCAGGTGCATCTTTGACAATGTATTCAAGAATGTCAGCAACGTATCTTGCTGAGCTCCTTGCAGATACACTTCGCCTTTCGTCAGATAAACCGCAATCGCTAAGGAAACAGCTTCATTACGGTCACACAAGAGTGTATGGCTGGCTCCGTGTAAGCGATCTACACCTTCAATTACGATTCTACGATCAACTTTAATTTCGATGATTGCGCCCATTTTTTGCAGAAACTTGATCAAGTCAATGATTTCTGGTTCCAACGCCGCATTCTCAATGATTGTGACCCCTTTTGCCAGGGAGGCAGTGATCAGAAAATTCTCAGTAGCCATAACGCTCGGGAATGCCAGCCGGATTGTTGCCCCGTGCAAACCAGCAGGTGCGCTGAAGTGATAACGTCCCTCCTGCTCTTCGACCTTTGCCCCCATCAATGCCAGCCCGTTGATGTGAAAATCGATTGGCCGTGCTCCAATACGATCTCCGCCAGGCATAGGAATATCAGCCTCGCCACAACGATGTAAGAGTGGTCCAACAGAAATGATCGCCATGCGATTCAAGCCACCGACTTCGGTTGAGACCATCGGACAATGAACACTGGGAGTATGTATGGAGAGTGTATGATCTACCAGTTCTGCCTGCGAGCCAATATCAAGACAGAGCTCCAGTGTCAAATACAGATCACCGAGTAGCGGCACATTACGTAAGACACAGAGATCTTCGGTCAGAAGTGTTGAAATGATCATTTTGGTAACGGCGTTTTTAGCTCCGCTAATACGAACCCGCCCATGAAGAGGTGTACCACCTTCAATTAAATAATAAGGAGCAGATGTATTCATGTATATCCTTAGGATTTTCTAGCGTTTCCGGGTGCCTCCCATAGCCAACGCAGTGCTTTTAGGCGCGAGGGCGGCGAAATAACATTGTGGCGACGATGACTGCGAGTAGTATCGGCGACATAGGTGGGCGCAATGAATTGCGCCCCTACATCCACGTTTACATCGAGCAAGTCAAGAAAATGATTCACGCTCTGCGCAACGCCTTCTACCATAAGATAACCCGAAGGTTTTACAGCATCTCCCACTAAATACAGGCCTTGAACTGGCGTATTAGATGGCGCATCCGTGCCTTGAGCAATACGATTCACTGGCCATTCGCCACGATAGGCACTCATAGTGAGGATACGACAATGTTTCTCAAATGTTGCTCCGAACATCATCCGTAAATCGGCGAGGGCTAAGAGCTTCTCTTCTTCGATATCTTCGCTCTGAATGACCTGGTGGCTGATAAGTAAGTGCTTTCCAGCAGGTGCCAGGCTCGGATCACAGTTTGTTGGTTGCACCATACCAGCAATGCGCTGTGTATCCAGGCAGTACATAATACCTTTGTGGGGAATCAGTGAAACATCACTCAGCAAATGGACTTTAAGTCCAATCGCTTCATGAGCAGGTTCTGAAGCAACCGAGCGCTCCCCTGGTAGTTGACCCTGTTTTTTCAACACTTCTGCCTGCGTTATCTGTCGATTGTGGAGCAAAGCATGTGTGGCACGCGGCCCAATGTCGCTAACTACAAGTGGTGCTAGAAATAGCACTTCTTCGCCATTTACCTTGTTGCGGACGCGCACACCTACTACCTGGTTGTCTTCTTGCAGGATTTGCAATACATCGTAACGCAGTCGTAGATCCCCTCCGCGTTCAAGAACACAGTGTTCTAATTCCCTCGTCAGAGCGCCACAACCACCCTCTACTATGCCTGGAGCGCCGAAACGTAGCATGTTCTTTGTCGTCTTGATGACCTCTTCTGTGCTTACCTGGTGAAGTTCCAAACTCAGTGCAAAGCGAGAGATACTTGCGAAGAAAGCAGTGAGTTCACGGTTTCGTTTTACATCTATGTGACGCTCAAGCCATTGATCAAAAGGTAAGCTGCGTTGATCGTTTGGGAGACGGCGAAGGAACATAAAGTAGCCAATGCGGGAGAACCAGAAGAACTGACGAGGGCCAAACACCTTGTAAAGCCCGAGCAAGCCGCGAGAGCGGATCTGCTTGCCGTGTACATGAAATGAACCGAATACATCTGCATCAAAAAAGTGATGTGGTACGTGCAGACGACGGAGCATGCGTGCTAAAACGCCGCTACTGCCGAAAGGGATCATGTGTACAGCGCCCGTGCTAATTTGAGCACCCTGAAAAGTTTTCGCTGTGAATCGCCCGCCGCTATGTGGTAGTCGCTCTACAATTGCTACTCGTTTGCCACGCTGTAATAACTGCGCTGCACTAAGCAAACCTCCCAACCCTGCTCCAATGACGATTACATCATAGTGTTGTTCGTGCATGAAATTGTCCGATGTAACCCTTGCAGGGTAATCCAAAGGGATCTCCCTGCAAGAGACGAGGTTTCGTAGCGGTTATACGCAAATTATTTATCCTCTCCGAGTAGACTACGCAAGAGGCTTGTGCATTCTGCCAGAGTACTGAGCACATTCTGATGAATCTGGAATACTTTGTTTAACTCTCGAGCCTTACGAGCAAGTTTGGTAACGTACTCGATATCACGAGGGTTATTCATAACATCTTCCATTAATTGCATTAATTCAGTCCATGCTAATTGTTCGCGGCTTCGTGCAACATCGGCGATGGTGTTATCCATGCGTTCTGATACCCGCCGCACTCCTGCGCGAAGCTGATTGGTGGTTTGAGCAATTTCTGTTTCGTGATTGCGCATGGTATCCTGCGTAGCATTCAGTTGCTCTTGAAAAGATGATACCTGTCCATCCAGCGTTGCGAGAGCAGCCATCAACGGGGCAACGTCTGGAAACGCAGGTTGCGGCAGACTTGTGAGGCGACTGAATGTAACTCCTGTTCCTGCATCGGGTGTTGCAGGAACTACTGGTTCGCCAGGTTCTTCGGATGTAGTAACGCTTGTTGGGACTGTATCGTTCACAGAAGTCGGAGCCACGGGATCTGGTACAACAGCCGGACTATTCGTTGAATCACCGCCATTCATAGAGCGCGTGCTAAAATCATCACTGGTTGCAGCAGTTAGTAATTCATCTTCGCGAGTTCGATAGGTGATATCAGCTACGGTAGAGGGGTTTACGGTGATCGTCGGCATACTTTCTATATCTACGCCAGACGATGCAGATTCGTAAGCCTGGAACACCAGCTCATGCTCACCAATGCCTATATGATCCCCATCCTGAAGAGTACGTGGGGTCATTTCCTCAAGCTGCTGTCCATTCAAAAATGTTCCGTTCGCGCTATGTTCGTCACGAATACTGTATTTGCCGTTTTCGTAACTGACAGTCGCGTGGCGACGGGAGGTGAGCTTATCTTTAGAGAGTAATATGTCGCTGGTGGGAGCACGACCAATACTGAGTTCGGCCTTCTCCAGAGGATATTCTTGCAGAACCTCACCGGTGTCAGTTCGTAGGATCAGACGTGCGGGGTGTTCAACTTTGTCCAGGATGGCCTGTGCTACGGGAGCAGCAGAACCGGAGGAGGCTGAAGTATCCCCAGGAGATGCAGGCGGCTCCAGGCTCGTATTGGCAATGGTCATTTGATTGTTATCTTCTCTCCAATCACTCTTTTGAGCAGATGGTGAAGCCTCTGGGCCTGGTGGTACCCAATCCTCCGAAGCAGGAAGCGTGGCGTCACCGACGACTGCCTGAGCCTGCTGTGGCGAGGGAGTTGATGGAACCAGACGGTTGCCACAGTTCAAGCAAAAGTTGTCCCCAGGCCGAGTCTCGGCGCTACAATAGGGGCATTTATCCATAATTGATTTTCCTCCCTTTGCTGGCATATTTGATTGATATGTGTACTACGCGTAAAACTTATGCCATTATATCAGAACCAGGTGTTGAGCGTCGAGTATTTCACTACGAACGAACAACAATATAATATACAAAACTACACCCATATTCATTGAAGAACCGCAGATTTAAGGTGATCAACAGGACCATGTCAAGGAAAACGCCAGGTTAACATGAAATTTGAGCCACCCTGAACCCATGAGTACTAAAGTACCTGATACTCACGCACTTCTTCCTTACCATCACAATTAAGAGGCAGGTATCCAGGAAATATTCGGCTGTAAATTATTAAAGATCTGTTGTAAGTGATCTGAACTACCTCGCGCAGACATGACAACATTGGTTGTGCTTTTTGCCCCTGAACACAATAGAAGGGGCACTCCCTGAGTTGCACTGGGAGATGCTACAGATGTTCCGGCTTTTGGCGTATTGTTCGCTTGAGGCGTTCCGCCATTCGAGGGGTTACACTGAAATGCTGTATTCTGTGAGATCAATGGCGCTTCGGATAGCGAGAGCGCGCTATGATCAGGTAGCAAATAACCAATTGTAAAACTGCCGCCGATGATAGGATCGTGTATGGTAGCTTGAGCACTAACAAGACAGGTTCCCTTTGGTAGCGTTGAAGGCAAGTAGACGCCAAATCCAAGACCTGTTTCGACCTCAGACCAATCAGTTATTGTTCTGGGGGTTCCAGGAGCTACAGTTACTGTGGCAGTTGGAGTACTCCCCACCGTGGTGGTAGCCGTGATGCCTGGGGTAACTGGAGTTGTCGTAGCCGTGACGGTTACCATGGGAGTGGAGCTAGCAGTCGGTGTCACCGCTCCTTCGTCGCGAAACAGCAACGACGGTTTCCCGCACCAGTGAAGTTGGGCGATTGCTAGCTCTGATGGAGTTGCCGTCGTTGTAGAAGAGCCCGAACTCCCACCAAATGAAGTTATACATGCAGCCAGAAATAAATTTGATAGCAAAAGAAAAGTAGCTAGTAGTAAGCTTGCTAATCTATTCGGCGAGTGATTCAAATGAGACAAAATCCGAATTACAATCATAAAATCTCCTATATTCCAGTTCATCTATCTGGAAAGTTGCGAATAGCTTAAAAAATCGAGACTCCTTGAAGGCTGTATACTCGAATGCTATTTTCGCTTAGTATATAGCAAATGAGAAGATTTTCCTATGAAATAGCTCTCACTTTTCAACCAAAAAGGGGCTTTACAGCGTTTTGATTTAATGCTACCATTACCCACTACATCATTGAAATTTAAACGGATGGCCAGTCCGTTCTGTATTAACTTGTATAAGAAATTAGTCTATTATACCTATTTTTGTTTGTCATATCCGTCTTAAAGAGTACGGTGCCTTGTTTCCTCTACTTTGATAAACGCTTGAACTTATCAATTGATTTGGAACGTTACCTGAGAGGTAATAACATTTGAATGCAAAGCAAATATGGCAAACAACATTAGAAAAAGTGCAGTCAAGGGTTTCGCCAGCCGTTTTTACAACCTGGTTCCAGGGTACTGCTGCCATCTCCTTTCTAAACGGCGTCTTTGTTGTACGTGTCCCAACGACCTTCGCCAAGGCTCACCTGGAAGGACGTTTTATCGATTTGATTCGCTCAATCCTGTCAGAAGTTACGGCCAGTCCAGTGGATGTGCGTTTTGTCGTAGCCAGGGAGAATCCCGACCAGATGAGCGATCCTGTGGGGGAAGTGCCTCCGTCTTCGCACAAGCGAGGGTATCGTCTCCCAAAAAGTCGTCTGACACCTCTGCAACGTGAAAAATCCAGGTTAGATGCCGCACTCGCATCAACTAGCTCAACTGGACCCGCAATGCCTCACTCTGCTGCGCAACGGCGCGTCGATATCGATGAATCCGCAATAGAAGAATACGATTATTATACTGATCACAGAAAGGCAGTCAATAATACCAGAAATGCTCAGCCGGGACTTCTGCCACTCGGCGGAGAGGGATTATTAAATCCGCGCTATACCTTCAGCACATTTATAATGGGTAAATCTAATCAGTTAGCCCATGCTGCTTCCCTTGCAGTAGCCGAAAATCCCGGCAGCGTCTATAATCCACTCTTTTTTTACGGCGGTGTCGGTCTTGGCAAAACCCATTTGCTGCATGCGATTGGACATGTCGGTGAATCTGCTGGACTGAATGTATTGTATGTGACATCTGAAAAGTTTACGAACGAAATAATCAACGCAATTCGCTTTCAGCAAACTGAAGAATTCCGTGCGAAATATCGGCAGATAGATATTCTGCTCGTTGATGATATACAGTTTATTGCTGGTAAAGAATCTACTGAAGAAGAATTTTTTCATACCTTTAATACATTACATGACGCCAATAAACAGATCGTTGTCTCGAGTGACCGGCCTCCCAAGGCGATTCATAGTCTACAGGATCGCCTGAGATCACGTTTTGAGTGGGGTCTTCTGGCTGATATCCAGCCGCCTGAGTACGAGCATCGCCTGGCTATTCTGCGTTCCAAAGCCGA
>Ga0070706_100001454_pt1 | contig 24932 bp, 18 predicted proteins | sample KBSK5501metaG_FD_65476 | JGI IMG/M metagenome (GOLD analysis project Ga0070706, IMG submission 65476) | Corn, switchgrass and miscanthus rhizosphere microbial communities from Kellogg Biological Station, Michigan, USA - KBS K5-50-1 metaG | ecosystem: Host-associated > Plants > Roots >... | reverse complement strand
AGCGCTCGCGATGTAGTACTCCTTGTTCATCCCGTATTCCAGGTAGGCGTAGACGGGTTTACCCGAGGAACGGAAGTCGGTAATCGCGTCGCGGATTTCCTCTGACTTGCCCCAACCGGCGCCGGACATGTCGATCTCCAGCAGGACGACTTTGATGCGTTTGTCTACTTTTGCCTTCTTGAATTGCAGAATGAGGTTCGTGAGTGATTGGTCCGTGGAGCCAAAGAATTTTCTCAAGGGATCGTAAGGGACGTAATCCGGTAATGAGCCGGCCACCTGGAGGGTGAGCACGCTGTTGTCAGCGATGGTTGGCTCATTCTGCCGGAATGCGGATATTACGACCGCGAGGCCGATCAGTCCGACCAAAACCAGCCCGACAACAATGCTGGTAATTATCAAAACGGTCTTTCGGGTGCGCGACATTGCCATATTATTTCCTGCCTTTTACTGCTTAATTAGCTTGTAATTATTCGCTTTGTGAGTACGTGCGGGAAGGGGAAAAGGTTTACGAGGAACGGAGGAAAACGGGACGGGGGAACCGGGTAAAGGGGAAAGGGTAAGGGGTAAGCGTACGACCAGCGCGTTTTTACCCTTTACCCATTCCCCTTTCCCCAGAGGTCTTAACTATCCAGCCGCCGCCAATAACTTCGTTGCCACGATAGAACACCGTGGCTTGTCCGGGAGTGATAGCGCGCTGTGGTTCGTCAAATACAACTCTCACCCGGTTGTTTTCGATTGGGGTAATGGTTGCTTCCGCCGGTTTGTGGCGATAGCGCACGCGTACTTCCGCACGGACAGATTCATTCGGCTTATCAAGCGCTACCCAGTTAACTCCAGCGGCGGTAAATGCGCTGCTCAACAAATCGTCTTGCTCGCCAACAACGATCCGGTTCTTTGCCGCGTCGATGTTGATTACATACAGCGGTTGCGGGCCGGCGATGCCGATTCCGCGGCGCTGCCCGATGGTGTAACGATGAATACCGGTATGCTGGCCCACCACAGTACCGCTGGCATCAACTATCTCACCTTCGCCCGGCAACCGATCGGTTGCTTCTTCAGCTTCTAGGTAGCGATCGATGAAGCCGGCATAATTGCCGTCGGGAACAAAACAGATCTCCTGCGACTCCGATTTCTCGGCCACCGCGAGCGCGTGTTCTCGCGCCACCTCGCGCACTTCGGGCTTTGACATCTCGCCCAACGGAAACATTGCGCGTGAAAGTTGATCCTGCGTTAGTTCCCACAGAAAGTAAGACTGATCCTTATCGAGATTGCTGGCGCGAAAAAGCCGGTAGCGATTGGACTCCTCGTCGTACTCAACTCGTGCGTAGTGGCCGGTAGCAACCTTGTCACAACCGAGATTGGCGGCCAGCTGATCAAGCGAAGCAAACTTCAGACGACTATTACAGGAGACACAGGGAATCGGCGTCTCGCCGCTCAGATAACTGGCGACGAATGGTTGCACCACATCGCGTTCAAACTCGCGCTCGAGATTGAGAACGTAAAATGGAAACCCGAGTTCCTCGGCTACTCGGCGCGCGTCGTAAACATCATCAAGCGAACAACAGCGCGACGGCAGCGGATCGCCGTTTTCGTCCACACTGATACCGCGACGCTGGTTCCACAATTGCATCGTGAAGCCGATTAGATCGTGCCCCTGCTCCTTGAGGATTGCGGCTGCGGCTGAAGAATCCACGCCCCCGGACATTGCTACTGCTAACTTCATTACAGCCAGTTTCAGGTTTCGAGTTCCAAGTTTCAAGTCGGCAGGAGCGCTTGAGTGATATATGGTGCCTGTTTCGGAGTGCGCCGACCTGTCGGCGCTTTGGTCGCTGGCGACCTGTCGCCAGCAGCATCGCGACAGGTCGCGATGGACGAAAGCGGTGACAGGTCACCGCACTCCAAAACCGCTACCGCGATAAACACGTCGTTTGCTGGGCTATTCAGCGGATGCTAAGATCTGGAACTCGAAACTTGAAACTCGAAACAAGAAACTGTGCCTGAATCAGCCATTGAAGAATATCGAGTCGCCGAAGAACCTTACTACCTGCCGATCGGCCGGGAAGTAGATCTCTTTGAAGCGGCCCATTCCGCACACCTGCCGGTAATCCTCAAGGGCCCGACTGGTTGCGGCAAAACGCGCTTTGTCGAACACATGGCGTGGCGGCTTGAGCGGCCTTTGATCACCGTCGCCTGCCATGAAGACTTGTCGGCTACCGATCTGGTGGGGCGGTTTTTACTCGAAGGCGAGGAGACCGTTTGGCACGATGGTCCGTTGACGTCCGCGGTGCGCAACGGCGCGATTTGCTACCTCGACGAGGTTGTCGAAGCGCGCAAGGACACAGTCGTCATCATTCACCCGCTTACCGATCATCGTCGGCGATTGCCTATCGAAAAGCGCGGAACGATTCTCGACGCACCGCCGGATTTCATGCTGGTGGTTTCGTACAATCCCGGCTACCAATCAATTCTCAAGGACTTGAAACAATCAACGCGGCAACGCTTCGTGGCGATTGATTTCGACTACCCTCCACCGGAAATGGAAACGGAGATTGTGGCGCGCGAGGGTGGAGTTGACGAAGGCACGGCCCGCGACCTGGTGCTCATCGGCCAGAAGGTTCGCAACCTGCGCGGACATGGTTTGGAAGAGGGCGTCTCCACCCGCCTGCTGATCTACGCTGCGCAACTGATCAACCTCGGTATTCCGCCCATCACCGCTGCCGAGACCGCCATGTGCGCACCCATCACCGACGACCGCGAACTGCAACGCAGTATCCGTGAGATCATCACCACGGTGATATAGAGACAGCTGCAAAGCGAACCGTGGGGGAAAGTCAACCCAGTCCCGTAGGGACGAAATGTTTATAGAACGCACATTGCCAGGTCTCGTCCCAGCTCCGTAGGAGCGGAATATTAACCATGTCGCTCGAGGATTATTTCGCTCCTACGGAGCTAGTGGTCGAAATGGCCAACGGGGCTATAGACATTCGGCTCCTAACGGAGCTAAAGCAACTGACTTCCTAAACCACCTAATGCAAGACGACGACCTTCATTCAGAAATTCCCAGCGCTGAGCGGCAGTCGTTTCTCAAGCTAACGCGCGAGCTGGCCGGGTTGCCCCTTGATAAATCAGCCGCAGCGCTGGAAACCGGCGCCGCGATCGCAGGCATATCTTTACGCGCCGGCATTGAATTTCTACGCGCAACGCCTGCGGCCGCTGAAGTTTTGGAAGCCGCCGAGTTGCGTGCTTGGGGGGATCTCGGCCGCCGTCTAGCGCTGGGCGACGCGGAGAATGCGGTTACTTTTTTCGCGGAAGGAGTCGCCCACCTCAAAGACGTTCCCGCGGATGTTCACCCGCTCGTTTTCCAACTCTGCTCGCGGCAGATCACGCTTTCGTCTCAAATCGCAATCGAAACCTTTCGCAACCTGCCCGCACTGGCACATACGATCAGCGATCCGAGCCAGCTGGCAGCTGTAATCGAAGTTGCATCCGAAATTTCTCGCAGATCCGCGAAGCATAGCGCCGAGTTTCTTAGACAGACGCCGGAAGTGCTCGAACGTTTACGGCGCATCAAGGATCCGGCAGTCACGAAACAAGGAATCGAGCTGGCAGCTGAATTTGCATCTCGTGCCGGCGGCATTGCCGCAGACGCCTGGACGGCGCTCCCCGTGGCGCTCGGAAGTCTTAACTCGCCTGACGCACTGAAGTTACTTAACAGCACGATTGGTTTCCTGGATCGCGGTGGGGGTTCGGCCCTGCAGGTTTTAATCACGGGCGGCGATATCTTGCGCACGTTGCCGGAAATCTTCGACGAGTGGTTGATGCTGTTATGGACGGTTGCCAGGCACGGCAACGCGAGCCTGGTTGCTTTTGTTCGCAGCAGCCCGCGGTTTGTGCGAAGTCTTGCAGGCGAGCCCGATCGCGTACGTCTATTAAACCTGGCGCAACGGGTAATCAATCTGACACGCGAGATCGCCGAGGCAGATGGTGAAGCAGCGCTGGCATGTTTCCGTTCGAGTTCCCTGGCGCTTCAAACAGTCTCCATTCGACAATTCGAAGAATGGGCGCGCCAGGGTCTGACTGTGCACAACAAGGACGCGCGCGCCCGCCGCAGTTACTTCGCGCTGGAAACGCGCGGCAGTTACGACGCGTTGCGCACCGGTAGCAACGGACTCGCGCTCGAGACTGTGCGGCACTTGCTGATTCTCTACATTGAAGGACTGACGGGCCATAAAGTTGAAATAAGTCCCCTGGCGGCCGTGCCGTTGGAATCTCGAATCGCCGACGGCCGCACCATTCATCTGCCTTCGGTGGTGGCTGAGTTTGCTGATGATGAACTCGACTTTCGTCTCTACAAAGTGCTCGCCGCGCATGCCGCCGGACAAATTGAGTTTGGCACTTATGAAGAAGACACAGCCTCGCTACAGTCTGCGTATGCCACGCTCGCTGAGACTTACAATCCCGAGAATGTCGACGCGCTGGCGGCGTTCTCAGTTCCTGATGATATGGTTGACGCTATCGCCGAACCCAACCCGACCCTCCCCGCTCGCGGGGACGGATTGACTGTCGACTATCGCCGTGCCTTGCAATTGTTTCCTCATCCACAGCTCGCACGCCGTATCTTCGGCACGCTTGAAAACGGCCGCATCGATCGGCGCTTGCGCGGAAAGTATCGCGGACTCGCTCGCGATCTTGATTTGATTCGCGAGCACTTGCGCCGCGGACGGCCGTCCGTCACCGAGTTGCCCGCAAGCTTGCTTCCTTTTGAATTGCTTTTTCAAACGACGTTGCTCGACGGCGCGACTGAAGACGCCAGACAGTACTACGGCCAAATTGTTTCCGAGCTTGAAACAGTGACCATGGAATATCTTGCGAATGATGCCGCGACGGTCGCGGATAGTTTGTTGGCTACGAGTCGGGTCTATGAACTGTTTCAGTCTATGTCTCCCAACGATGATTCCATACAGGAAGTTGAAACTCGGGAAGAGCCTTCAGAAAGTGAAGATGAGAATTCGATAACTACGGAGAGTTTCCACCGTCAGAGCACCGAACAGAAACCGCAACGCCGCGATGCCAGAGAGCTTTTCAACGCCTGGAACGATCCCGACGGCGACGGCGAGCCTGATGAACTTGCGGGCGCGGAAGCCTGGACTGAGGGCGAATCGCCGGAGCAGATGATTGAAGAAGGCGAGGTGGCTTACAACTACGACGAGTGGGATCGTGAACTAACCGATCATCGACTGGGCTGGTGTCGCGTAATCGAAAAGCGCGTGAAGCACGGCGATCGCAACTTTGTCGAACAAACGCGCGAGCGTCATAAAGGCGTGATTTCTTCGATCCGTTATCAATTTCAACTAATGAAGCCTGAAGACTTGCAGCGCGCTACCAACGAGTTGGACGGTGAAGAATTTGATCTAAACGCTGTTATCGACTACGTAATCGATCGCCGCGCGGCCAGAGTCGGCAGCGGACATCAGTCTGAGCGGCTGTATACCAAGCGCCTGCTACGGCGGCGCGATGTGGCTGTCTCGTTCCTGCTGGATCAGTCTTCATCGACCGCGCGCACCATTGGCCGTCATCCGCTTCAGCCCTACACGCGCCCCGGCCGGCGCATCATCGAGATTGAAAAAGAGGGATTGGTATTGATGAGCGAGGCCCTGGAAGCTGTGGGCGACGCTTACTCAATCAATGGTTTCACTTCCGAAGGCCGCCGCAATGTGAAGTTTTATGTGGTGAAGGATTTTGATGAGAAGTATTCGGATGAAGTGAAGCAGCGAATTGGCGGCATAAACTTTCAGAACAATACCAGGCTAGGGGCGGCCATACGTCATGCAACGGCAAAACTTGCAAAGCAGGAAGCGAGAACGCGCCTGTTGATCGTTTTGTCTGACGGCCGTCCCTACGATCACGATTACGGCGACGCGCGCTACGCACGCGAGGACACGCGCGAGGCTTTGCGGCAGGCAAAGAATCAGGGGATCACGCCGTTCTGCATTACGATCGATCGCGAGTCAGAAGCGGAGTTGCGCGATCTTTATGGCGAGATTGGCTACACGATCATTGACGATGTGCTGTCACTACCCGAACGCATGCCGGGAATCTATCGAAGACTAACGACTTGAAACAGGGAAAAGGGGAAGAGGGGAGAAGGTAAAGCGCAACGCCTGAAAGCGCACTGTATTACTCGTTCCCCTTTACCCTTTACCCTTTTCCCCGTTCCTTCTTCCCCAGCCACCACCGCCGGGAGTTTCAATTCTTATGCGGTCGCCGGCTTCCAGTTCCCAACTGCCTTTCGATCCAATCTTGCGCTTGCGATTATTAGGGATGTTGCCGCGGATGATCGCCGCAGTTCCCGGCTTTCCATTGTCGCCTCCAGCTAGGCCATACGGTCCGCGCTTGCGTCTGTCTGCAAGCAACGACATGCGCGCCGGCGCCAACGTTTCAAGTTCTCGAATGACGCCATCGCCACCGTTTCGTTTTCCTTTTCCGCCGGAGCCTTTGCGAATCTTGTACTCGCGAACGCGCAAGGGATACGCATATTCGAGCGCTTCAGCAGGAGTGTTCAGGCTGTTCGTCATGTGCGTGTGAATAGCGCTTATGCCGTCTTCGCCAGGCCGCGCACCCATGCCGCCGGCGACGGTTTCGTAGTAGGAAAACTCACGCCGCCCCGAACCAGTCCGCGGATCAATGCCGCCAATAGTCAGATTGTTCATCGTTCCCTGGCTCGCGGCCGGGATTCTGTTGGGCAGAGCCTGGGACAAAGCTTTGAACAAAACGTCGACAACGCGTTGCGAAGTTTCGACATTGCCACCGGCGACAGCAGCCGGATGAACCGCATTAACTACTGACCCTTCGGGCGCAATGACTTCAATCGGCGACATCAAGCCCGCGCTGGCAGGCACGTCACCCGCGAGCAAGCAGCGAAAGACATACGAAACGGCGGATACCGTAATTGCCTCGACAGCATTTACCGGCCCGGCCACTTGAAGCGCACTGCCGGTGAAATCAACCAGCGCCTTTTTTCCTTCGATAGTTATTCTGACCCTGATTGAGATTTCGCGATCGGTTACGCCGTCGTCATCCAGCGCGTCTTCAGCTTCGTAACTGCCATCGGGAATGGCTGCGATCGCGTTGCGCATGAGACGGGCCGAGTATTCGATCAAGTGCGTTGCGTAGTGCGCAGCTTCGCGCTCACCGCGGCGTTCGACAATCTCCAGCAAGCGCGTGGCGCCGGTTCGGAGCGATCCGATCTGCGCCTGGAAATCGCCACGACGTTCATCATGACTGCGAACATTTGCCAGTATCAGTCGCATTACGTCCTCATCGAGTTCGCCGTTTCTAACCAGCCGGATTGGTGGAATACTCAAGCCCTCGCCATAGATATCCGTGGCCATACCCATCGACCCCGGCGTAGCGCCGCCGATGTCTGCATGGTGCGCGCGGTTGGCGACGTAGAACAGGGGAGGAGGGGAAGAAAACAGGGGAAGAGGGGAAGAGGGTAAAGGGGAAAGGGTAAAGGGTAAGGACGAGGCGCGTCGTTTGACTCTTTCACCTTTCCCCTTTTCCCCTTTTCCCCTTTTCCCCCCCCAAATGCCCATCACCAACGTTACGTCCGGCAAGTGCGTACCGCCGGCGAAGGGATCGTTCAAGGCCACGACATCGCCCGGTTGCAGATCAATTTCCCGTAATGCGGCGGCGACAGCCATCGGCATCGAGCCTAAATGTACGGGCATGTGGTCGCCTTGTGCGATGACCAGACCCTGGGCGTCAAAGACGGCACATGAGTAGTCACGACGCTCCTTGATGTTGGGCGAAAAGGCCGTGCGTCTGAGCGCGATGCCCATCTCCTCGGCAACTGAGGTGTAGAGCGCGCGATAGATTTCCAGCGTTGTCGGATCGAATGGCTTCATAGTCTTGTTAACCTTCAAGGCGCCGCAGACAGATTCAACCAGGTACGACTACGATAAGTTCTCAGTGTTGCCCCAACGGGGCAATGGCCTCCAGCCCAGGGTTGCCGCTTCGGCTACCCTGGGTAGAGAAAGCGATCTTGTCCTCAACCGCAATGCGGTTGCGTCTGCTTTGTGCATTTCTCTTTGGGAAAACGACGCAACCGCGTTGCGGTTGAAAATTTCTTTTCTTACTAGTTCCCAGGGTAGCCGAAGCGGCAACCCTGGGCTGGAGGCCGTAGCCCCGTTGGGGCATTTATGAAAATCCCCACGGCCAAATAAATGCATTTTGACTTTGAGGCAAAGCCCCAAATTTTCCCAACCTGCGAATTTACGTCACTTGAATGATCAAGTTTCCGTAGCTATCAACCTCAGCGCGCATGCCCGCCGGAATTAGAGTGGTTGATGAATACTCAGTCACGATGCATGGCGTACGGAGGCGGGCACCAGCCGACAGCTCAGCTCGATTGAAAACCAGGGTCTTCAGTTTCTTCCCGTCCAGATATGCGCTCACAGTCTTTGATGGCCTCGAAAACGTTTTGCTCGGCGATTTGTTCAATTTCTGGTCGGCGACTTTCTCGACAACACCGGAAGAACGAACGCGGGCGCTGACAACTTCGACAGTGTTTGATTCCTGCGCGTAGCCGTAGCGTTCCTGGTGCGCGCGATGAAACTCATTTGCAATGTTTCCGCTCGTCCGTTTTATCTCCAATTCAAACGACTGACCCTTGTAACGCAAAGCGAGCGAACGCTCATGGCGTTGTTTCGCTGGTGGAAAGCCTTCACGGCGCAGAGCCACCGCGGCAGTGCGTTCCATCTCTTTGAAAGTCTGATCCAGTTTCTTTTCAACTCCGGGCGAAACTTCCAACATCGTTGTCCGGCTCTGGTCCTTAACTACGTCGGCCGTTAGCACGCCGATCGCCGAAAGCGCACCAGCAGAATTAGGCACGATGATTTGTGGAATGCGCAGAGCCTGCGCCAGTTCAACTGCATGAAGCCCGCCGGCGCCGCCGAAGGGAAGCAATGCAAACTCGCGACTATCAAAACCGCGCTCAACTGAGATTCGCCGCAGCGCGCGCTCCATGTTTGTGTTTGCTACGACGAGCACTCCCTGCGCCGCCTCGATAGCACTGATTTCGTGGCCGGCAACTTTGCTCATGTCATTCGCGAGCTGGGCCATGGCCTTTTGCGAGCGTGCTTCGTCAAGAGCGAAATCGCCACCAAGCAGACCACCGCCGCCAAAGTGACCGAGCACGACATGCGCATCAGTGACTGTCGGCAGCAACGAACGGCCGTAGCACGCTGGGCCAGGCTCAGCGCCCGCCGATTCGGGTCCAACTCGCAGTGAGCCGCCGTCGTCAACTCTGGCGATCGAGCCGCCGCCGGCGCCGACGGTATGTATATCCATCACCGGCACTGCTACCGGCAGCCCGGCGACTGAAGCTTCGTTAGTCATGCGCAGGCCGTCGCGCCCGCAAAGCGCCACGTCGGTGGAGGTGCCGCCCATATCGAAAGTAATGATCTTTTCGAAGCCGGCTACGCGCGCGGCCCGCAAAGCGCCCACCACTCCACCTGCCGGCCCGGAAAGAATCGTGCGTACCGGTTCGCGTGCGGCGACCAAAGCAGAAATGCTGCCGCCGGACGATTGCATGACGCGCAGGCTCCGCGTGTTCGTAGCCAGTCGCTCGAGATAAGTTCCCATGAGCGGTTGCAGGTAAGCATTAATGGTCACAGTAGAAGTGCGTTCAAATTCTCGATACTCGGGAAGGATCTGGTGCGAGACTGATAGCGGTATGCCCAGATCTGAAAGGGCCTCGGCTATCCGGTTTTCAAACCCAGGGTCTACGAACGAAAACAGCAGGCAAATAGCGACTGACTCAACCTTTGCTTTCCTGAGACGGCCAGGCAGGGCAGATAAAGCCGTCTCATCCAAGTCTTCGATTATTTCGCCGGACGCTGTTATCCGACCACCTAATCCGAAGCGTAGATTATCGGGAACGAGCGGCGGCGGCTTCACTACATCCAGGTTGTAAAGTTCAGGTCGTGCCTGCCGGCCAATCACGACCACGTCCTCAAATCCGCGCGTGGTGACGAGTGCCGTGCGAGCGCCTCGTCGTTCGAGCAAAGCATTTGTGCCAACGGTTGTGCCGTGAACCACTTCGAGGTTCTTGAGTGCAGCGCCTGTTATTTCAGCGATGGTTTGGAGGCCGGCTGCGATGGCGCGCGAGGGATCTGATGGAGTCGAAGCGAGCTTGAATATTTCCAGGCGACCTTTTGCTTCGAAGACAAAGTCAGTGAACGTGCCACCGGTGTCAACTCCAACACGAACCTTTTGTTGTCTTCTCCGTTGCTGAAGAAGAGGAAATTTTCCATTTGTCATTTGACATTTCTCATTTGTCATTGAGTTTCAACTTGAGTGGTTCACGCGAGAGATCCTTACTCAATCGAACACAGAAATATGACTTGAGAAGTTTTTTACTATTCTATCACCGCCGTCTTGTCGCTACGGCCCTACCAATGACAAATGAGAAATGTCAAATGACAAATGTCAAATTCTCTTCTCTTTTCCGCGTTAGCTATCCCACCTTCACAAAGCAGCCACTAACATCCGACTCGCGCGCGGCGTCCATCACTAACTGGGCGCTATAACCATCTTCAAATTCGGCCGCACCCTCAACACTGGTTCGTCCCTCGCGCAAGGCTTCAATGATCTTTGACGAAAAGGCCGTGAAGCCGTGCGACCAACTTGACTCTCGCATACCTGGGGCGAGCCGACTCTGATCCACTTCAACTCGCCGCCAGTCGCCCGCGCCCGCTGGGGAGTGCCACAGTTCGCCCGTCTCCTCCACCATCAGCGCACCGCTGCTGCCGTAAACGGCCAGCTGGTTTTGCAGTTTCCCTGATTCAACTACCGAAAGAGAGGCGGCGCCGGTTGCACCTTTTGTAAGCGGCGATTCGGCAAAGCGCAGCAGCATTCTTGCGCTGTCGTCCGAAGTCACGGCGCGTGTTTTCCCGCTGGTCTTGTCGGGACGCTCCGCAACATGCGTAGAGAGGACGCAGCAAACTTCGCTGACTTCTGTGTCCAGCAACCAGCGAAACGAATCAATCGCATGAGAGCCGATCGCGCCCAGCGTCCCGCCGCCCATAGCGTTATCCGACCACCAGTCCCAGGTTCCCAAAACGCCGCGATAGTCGGAACGGAATACATAGTTGCAGTGACGCACGGTTCCGATTTCGCCTCTGTGCAACATCGCGCGCATCTTCAGGCGGCTACTCAGAAATCGCAATTCATGATCGATTAGTGCGAGTACGCCGGCTTCGCGAGCGCGTTCGGTCATGCGCCCGGCCTCAGCGGCGTCCATGGCCATCGGCTTTTCGCAAAGCACAGCCTTGCCTTGTTCGAGTGCGGCGAGGGTGATTTCCATGTGCGTCGACGGAGGCGTAACAATGCTCACCAGATCGACGTCGTCCCTGGCGACCAGCTCTTGCCAATTGGCCGCTATGTACTCAATGCCAAACTCCTGCGCGACCTGCTCGGCACGTTCGCGACGCCGGCTGGTAATTGCCACCACGCGCGCACCTTCGCAATTGCGAAAGCCGGGAATCTGCGTCGACCGCGCAAAGCCTGCGCCGACAATTCCGACACCTATAATTTTGTCGTTAGTCACCTGCTGCTCTTTCAGCGAGTAAACGCCGAGCCTGGATTCGAGCGTACCCTCGTATGGTTTTGAAAACTTTGGAGGAAGTGTATCACGCGGTACTTTAAGAGCTACAAATCGCACCTAATGGTGGGCCCAATTTGAAATCTCTGTGCTGTCTCCGAGTTCTCTGTGTCTCTGTGGTGAATAAACGCCGCGCAAACACTCACAACAGAGACACAGAGAACAAGGGGTTTCACAGAGATGGCTTTTCAAGTTGCTTTCCTGACTACAAGTACCCACAATTCTATTAGCTGTTATCGAGTGCGTTTTGAGTTACACCAAAATCAAGCCATATACATTTAACTTTATTTGGCCTAAATCACCCTTATGTCATTCGTAAGCAAGACTGCAGCGTTCGTTGGAATGAAGGCCCTGAGAAATCTGGTCTCAGATTCGATGGCCATAGATATGGGCTCGGCGGCTACCATCATTTCCGTTCGCGGACGGGGCATTGTGATCGATGAGCCATCACTAGTGGCCGTCGATTCCAATACCGGAGAGGTGCTGGAGATTGGGATCGGAGCCCAACAGATGTCTGGCCGCGAGGCCCGGGATGTTACGGTGATAGCTCCATTGCTGGACGGAGTAGTAGCAGACTTTGAGCGAACGAAGCTGATGCTGGCGCATTTTGTGCGCAAGGCACGCGGCGGCAAGTCCTATTTTAGCCGTCGGGCAATGATGAGTGTCTTATCTGGAGTTACCCAGGTGGAGGAGCGGGCGTTGCTCAGCGCTGCTGAGCATGCACGCATCGGCCGGGTAGTGATGATCGAAGAAGGACTGGCCGCAGCATTTGGCGCCGGTGTGCGAGTAAATGATCCACGCGCTTCCGCCGTCGTCGACATCGGTGGCGGCACGACCAATGTGGCCATCATCGCGAAGGGCGAGATTGTTCATGCCCGAGCGGAACGTATTGGCAGCGAAGACATTAACGCTGCCATTGTGGACCATGTTCGCCGTCACCGCGGCTTGATTATCGGTCCGCAGTCAGCCGAGCGTCTGAAGCTGGAACTGGGTTCAGCAACTCTTCCAAGCGAATTGGCCGCGGAGGCGACGATCAAAGGAGTCGACGTCATGACCAGAAGCCCCGGAGCCATTGAGATCACCGCCGGCGAACTGTATCCCATCGTTCTGCAGGTTATTCGCAAGATTGTCGAAGGAGTAACCTCGACTCTCACGGAACTTCCCGCTGAAGTTGGCGGGGACATCTACGAACGCGGAATTATCCTTACCGGTGGCGGCGCCCAGTTTGATGGTCTCGAAGAATTTTTCAGGGAACAAACCAAGCTGCCAGTACGCGTCGCTGACGAACCCAAGTACGCGATTGTGCGTGGTCTCGAGCAGATGTTTGAGGAGCCGCTGAGGCTGCGTCATATCGTACGCAGGCCGGTCTATCCGGTGCAGGATCTGGAGGGCTGATTCACAGGCTGCGCACGCAGGTAGTTGCCGAGCAACAAATGCAGCTACCGCTTCTTACGGTTTTGAATCCGGCAAATTTAGCGCGGGCTTTATCTGGCCGCGATGGCAAGTGGTGCAATTGACGATCGGATTCGGACCTTTGAGGTTCTTAATCGGTTTCAGCAAATCGTTGTTGATGGTCTGCACCATCTTTGACATTTCACGCGCAATCGGTTTCGTCGGTTTGTCGTCTTTGTCCCATTGATCGACGACATGACAGTGCGTGCAATTGACCCCGAGTGAACGGCTGTAACCCAACTCCATAATGCGCAGCAAGCGGCCGGCCGGGATCCCCTTTAGTATCTGGATGTTCTTGAGCTGAACGCATTCTGGACGGCGGCTCGATTCAAACAGAAGAAAAGACACCCAGGTGACAATAGTAAGGATTGAACTCTTGGCAGCGTTTACAAAGTGTTCATAAACGGATCATGAGCTGTTAACTCCCAACCAGTATCGTCTCAACCTGCAACTCCAATTTTTTCCAAACTGACTCCGTTGAAAGGGATGAAACAAATGATCCGTGTCGTGGGTACCGCTCTGGCCATCCTGGCTCTAACCACCTGTGCGCTTTCGGTTCCCGTCGTCAGTCCACCGCCAGTGACTCCCGGAATTACGTTGATTGGCAAAGGACTGGTGAGTGCCTCGGCACTCGACAAGTCTGGGCTTACGGGGAATATCTGCCAGGCAGCAGTACCAGCCAATTGCGTTTCAAAGTCGATTTTCGGCGGCTTTGGGTCTGACCTGGCTTACACCGGGCATGACAACGTCTTCATTGCGGCGCCCGATCGCGGCCCGTTTGACGGTTTGACGGATGTGCCATACGTTGACCGCTTTCATTTCTTACACATCACAACCAACCTGGACGCTCCGTTTCCAAATATCCAAACGGTGCTGCTGGACACTCGCATTCTGAAGAATGAATCCAATCAAGCGTTTGTCGGTGCGGCTGGAGCGTTTGTTGTGAACAATGACTTTGCGACGCTTCGGCTTGATCCTGAGGGCATTCGAGTAGGAGCTAATGGAACTTTCTATATCTCAGACGAATATGGTCCATACCTCTTTGAATTTGATCGACAGGGTCATCTCCTGCATCGACTAGCCTTGCCGTCACGATTCGCGATCGCTAATCCGAGTTCAGATCCAAACGCCGAGTTACTAGGCAACACGGCCGGCCGACAAGGTAATCGTGGAATGGAGGGGTTAGCGATCAGCCCCGACGGTAGGTTTCTATTTGGCATGATGCAAAACGCTCTGCTTCAAGACCACGGGCTCACCCCGGGAACCACTGATCGGCTTGGACTAAACAACCGGATTCTGAAGGTAGATGTCCTAACCGGTGAGACCCATGAATACGTCTATGTTTTGGAGGCCATCAACCGCGGGCAAGGCGTGTGCGAGCTACTCGCTATTAATGACCATGAATTTCTTGTGGTTGAACGAGACAACCGTTCCAACCTGCAATCGCCACCTCAGGCGCCAACCAGGAAAAAAATCTATAAGATCGATCTCACCCCAGCGACCGATGTCTCAGGAATTGACAGTCTGCCAGCCGGCGCCTTGCCAGTCGGCGTAGTGCCGGTTACCAAGACCTTGTTTATTGATTTACTTGATCCTGTCTTTAACCTGACACCGACGATTGCCGAAAAGATCGAAGGGCTTGCCTGGGGACCTGACTTGGGAGACGGCAGACACGTACTCTACGTCATCAGCGATAACGACTTGAATCCGATCATAGCGACCCAACTCTATTCTTTCGCCATTGAACCTTCGCTCCTGAACTTTGAGGAGCAATTCCTCCCGGGACCCTTGTACCTTCCAGGGCAAGTTAAGAAGGCCCTTCTGTGAAGCGATCCAGTTTACGGTCCTTCATGATGTACTGACCGACTGAACAGTCGGCTGGTGGAGTCTTCGAGCAACGCGTGCCTCTCGCAGTTTTGGCAGTAGCAGCTCGAAGGCTCCTCTTTTTTAAATCGGACGTTCGCCAATCGGATTGCAACGGGCTCAACGAGTTAACGCTCATTTATGATCACCGTAACTAACTCGTAGCCTGAGTTCGACAACATCAATAAAAAAGTGACGGAGCCAATTAGTTTCAGGTGAGAAACCGTCTGAATCGGAGGCGAAGTGTGCGCCAGGATCGAAAGAGAATTCCGGACATCAAACCACGAAAGGATTACTGCTAATGTCAACGACAAAGAGAACACCAACCTTGAACAAAATTCATGTGGCAATCGCCACAGCAATAGTGATGGCAGCCATCATTCCTGGAGGCCTGTCGTCAGCGGCTGCCCCCATTCCTGTTAATCCAAGTGAAACCAAAGGCCCATTCCAGTTTGAGCCGCTGCTTACCTCGGCGGCCTGCACTCCGGGTGGCAACGCTTCACAGCCCTTTGTTTTGCCCGACGGTTATGCGCAAAACATTATTGCCAGTCAACCGCAGTTTCCTGATGTGCCCGACATGAACACTCTTAACGAAAATGGGAGACAGGCTGGCCGATTCTTATATCGTACGCATGAACTTGGAAGTAACGGCGCGGTTTCGGTTACGGATCTCTGGACTGGCGAAACTCGGATTCTCGCACAACGTCCAGAGTGGGGCCGACTTGACGGCATTGTCTGGACACCATGGGGAACACTCCTAATTGCTGAGGAGCGCGCCGGAGGATTGGTTTATGAGATTGATCCGGATTCAGGTACGGCAACTGCGCGACCAGCCGTAGGTCGCAAATCACATGAAGGCATGCGGTTTGACCCCCAGGGAAATCTCTACAGCATCAGTGAGAGCAATCCAGGCTACATCTTTAAGTTCGTTCCTGACGTTTCAGGTGACCTTTCGACTGGGCAAACTTATGCTTTGAAAATCGTCGAGCCCACCGGCGACCGTACTGGTGAAGCGCGGTGGCTGTTACTCAATCAAGCAGCAGTGGAAGCAAACGCAGATGTCGCCGCCGCCGCTGTCGCGGCAACTGGTTACAACCGTCCCGAGGACGTCGAGATCGCAACCTCAACCGGCAACAATCGTGGTGGTGCCAACACCCTGTACGTTGCGGTCACGGGTCTCGGTGATAATCGAATTCTGTCAATCGATTTGCGCGAACCAAAGGGAGGACCAGACAAGGAGACGGCATTCGTCTCCGATTATGTGCGAGTTGGATTGAACGCACCCGCCGATTTCGAATGGCCAGACAATGTTGCCCTCGACAAGAACGGAAACCTCTACATAACCGAAGACCCGGCAACGGCGCCTACCACTGGACGCGGTGATGACATCTGGGTTGCCACGCCGTCAGCCGGAGGTGATAGCCATGGCCCAGCCTCGTCAGTAGTGAGATTTGCAAGTCTCACCGACTGCAACGCTGAGCCGACCGGCATCTATTTCGATCTTAGCGGGACAACGCTCTTTGTCCACGCGCAACATCGGGGAGGCGATGGGTTGGATAAAGCGTTAGCAATTTTCAGAAACTAGGCTGAAGCGTTAACCGATTAGAGAAACTGCCGAAGCGAGCGAGTTTCAAAGTCGCTTCGGCAGTTTTGTCGTTCCCTGGCAGAAGTGGAGGAGGTCCGGACCACCCCCAGCGACGGAGCTACTACAGCACCGAAGGTTGACGCTCAATTATCATCGCCATAGAGTGATAGGGTCAGCAGCGATATAACCGATGGAAGAAACAGTCATTAGATTACCGGCGCGGTGGACAGATGCCTCGGTGTTAGAAAAGACCCTCCGTACCGGCCCCTCACCGCTCTCAAATCTCTGCTCAGAGGTGAATTTCCAGATACCAAAAAACTGCCAACTGATGACTGATGCCGCCGTAAGATTTTTATGCTTATTGAATCAGCTGGATTATTCGACCCGGCGGGTGACAATTAACTTCGAAGAGAAGAAAGACGGAGTTCTGCCGTACCTTGAGCGCATAGGCTTTTTCCAGTCTCTGTCTCCAGGTGTATTAGTCTTACCGCATCGGCCATCGGGTTTTGCGGCTGTTCGCTATCGTGGTCATAACCCGAGCGTTGTTGAAATTCAACGCATCTACCGAAAGCAACGAGATGACAGCCTGCCGAAACGATTGACGAGAGCGATAACACAGGCCTGTGAGAAGCGGCGAGACGTAAACGAGATTGAAGAAGCAGCGTGGACGATTTTTGCTGAATTGATTGATAACGTCTTCTCACATAGCGAGACCCTGTTGGATGGTTTCGCGGCTTTGCAGGTTTATCCAAAGGGAAACTGCCTTAAAGTCGCCGTGTCAGACAGTGGCTTCGGTATGCTAGAAACTCTTCGGCCTGCTTTGAAGAAGGAGGCACCAAAACTTGCCGCACTCAGCGACGTAGACTTGATTGTTGAAGTATTCAAGCAAGGTTTATCGCGTCATGGATCCGGCCGCGGCTGCGGATTGAAAGGATGCGCTGACAAGGCCGTGAAATTTGGCGCTGAACTTGACGTGAGACTTCCCACAGCTAGAGTCCTGCTAGTTCCCGGTACTCTGGGATACACGCCCAACCGCGCCTTTTGCTATTCAGATCTTCCGCTAATCTGGGGAACGCACGTTTGCTTTACTTTTAACTTGACGAAGAAGTTCTAATCTGCTTCAATGTTGCGGATGAACCAGATCCCCTCCTTAGATTTGCGACTCAGCGAGTTTATGGATGGTGAAGACGGCTGGGGACGAGACGCCGGCAGGGTTACCTGTCGACGACTGATTGGTTTCGTTGAAAGTAATCCCGGCATATTGGTTTTTCGAGTTTCTTTGATCCGTGTGAGAAGAGTAGATATTTCTTTTGCTTCGGAGACCGTTGTGGAACTTGCGCGAAAGTATCGCGGACAAAAGGGATTCTGCTTCGTCGATTTAGTTGATATGGATCAGCGTGAGAATTGGGAGGCTGCAGCACTTCGCGCAAAGCAACCGATTATGATGTGGGGATCAAATGGTAAACCTACAATCGTCGGACTGGAACCCGGCCAGGGAACCGTCGGCGCGCTCGCCTTTGCTTTGAGAAAAACGGAGGTTCGCGCTGCAGAATACGCTGCAGCAGACAAGAGCGTGTCGATTACAAATGCCAGCACCAAATTTAAGCAATTGTGGGAACAAGGGTTTTTGCTGCGTCGAGAGGCAGCGGCGGAATCAGGCGGACTTGAATATGTTTACTTCCTGATTCGCTAAAAATTTTTAACATCCCGTTCATCTCGTTCAGTGAACGAGACGGACTTACCGAGTTAAGTTAAGGAAAGAATGGAGGTCTTATGGGAAACCAACACGTTGTACCCGTCGATGGTGTCTGGGGAGTTCGAGGTGAGGGTAACAGCCGTCTAACAAGCATCCACGACACTCAGGCTCAGGCAATCGAGGCTGCGAGAGAGATTGCCATCAATCAACGCTCCGAGGTTGTCATTCATCGCCGGGATGGTCGTATTCGTGACAAAGACAGCTTCGGAAACGACCCGATTCCACCTCGAGATAGAAGATATTAACAATGAGTGAGTTCGTTAGTCTTTTGGTCGCAAAAAGGTAAGAGTCTATTCAATGAACCACGATCCTAACACTGACCACGCAATTGAGATCGATAAGGTCCCCCTGTTTGCTGGAGTCTCGCCCGAGACGATGCGAACAGTGAGGGTCGACATGGTGAAACACTTTAGGCACGGCGAAACTATTATTCGGCTCGGCGATGCTGGGAATCACCTTGTGGTTCTTCTTGAAGGCCAAGCCTGCGTGTACAGGGGTGACGTGTTTCTAATTTGTCGGTCCGCTCCAACAGTCGTCGGCGAGCAGGCCTTCATAAACGACACCACTCGCAGCGCTACTCTAAAGGCACAAGGATTCGTAAAAGCGATTGTGCTACCAGAATCGGTAGTTCATCAGCTGATGCTCGACAACGTCTTTGTGCGAAACCTCCTTCGCATCGTCTCTTGCAAGCTTCGCGAGGCGACCGAAGAGCGTGAGCGCCATTATCGCCGCGAAGAGTTGCTATTCGGTGAGTTCAAAGCGCACGCATCAGATGCGATGGTTGATAGCCTGCTGGCTACCGGCGTTGATTATGGCCGTCCTCGATACATTAAAGACGCTGTGATCCTCTATTCCGATATCCGCGACTTTACCTCTCGATCTGCCAGTATGTCGCCTGATGAGATTGCCGAACAGTTGAGCTCATATCTGAGTGAAATTGTTGACATCATCCATCGACACGGCGGGTTGGTGGACAAATTCGTCGGCGACGCTGTAATGGCGGTGTGGGGCTACACCGCCAGCGATCGGAAAGCCGAAGATGCTTTCGAATGCGCTAAAGAGATGGTGCCCGTCGCTGGCCGCATGCAATTTGGCGGTCAACCAATTCTCATCGGCGTGGGACTTAACGCCGGAGAGGTTTTCAGCGGCAACGTCGGCAATGAGAGCAAGAAGCAATTCACGGTACTGGGCATGCCGGTCAATTTGGCGGCGCGATTTGAAAGCAAGGCGAAGGATCTCAAATCACCGATTGTAGTGGGAGGTGCCTTCTACAACGAGCTTCCCACTGAAATTCAAGGTCTGTTCACCGCACATCATGAGCAGGACATTAAGGGCGATGGGCCCCAGACACTTTACACATTCGATCCTGTGAGGGACGAGGAAGGAACCAAATGAGCTGGAATTATGATGACAGTTTGCAACGAATTGGCAAACATCTCGACAGCATGGGCGAGATCGAGATCGAAAAACTTGTCCGCGAGGCAGACCTCGAAACCTTGCTGACCGAGACGTGTTGCCGCGAAATTCACGGAGCGCACGTTTACGCTGACATCTCAACCTTCGCACGCATCGCTACTGAAAGCGTCGCCGACAACAATGAGTACAAGCGGTTGATCCAAGGCGTGCACATCTACCAGCGGGAAGTTTCTCGGATCGTTGAGACTATCTTTGGCGGCCTTCGCATTCATTTTCAGGGGTCGAAATTGCATGCACTGTTCTACCGACCAATCGATGACACCCAAATGCTGGCGACGAAAGCCTTTTTGCTGCTGCTTGTGCTGAAGGATTTCGTTAACTCAGTTTTCAATCCCTCGTATTCCCTCTTGGGCAACTTCTCAATTGCCGGCGGTGCGGATGTCGGCGATGCAATTGGCACCCGCAACGGCCGGCGTAATGATCGCGAGCTGCTGTTTCTGGGAGCCTGCGCCAACTACGCTGCAAAGATTATTAGCTCGTCTGGACGCTTGCGTATCTCAAAGGCCACTTACGACGCGCTTCCGGACGACCTGCGGGACCTTTGTGAGGAGATCGATGATGACGAAATCTATCAGGCCGGTTCGGTGTCGCAGAGGAAGTTGGATGAAATGCTAGAGAAGTATGAAATTGAATGGGATCGGGAGAAGAGTCAGGAGCGCGTTGATGATGATAAACGCGCCCATCCGCTAAAGGATATTGACTATAGTTCGGCCAACGAGTTGATCGATCTCGACGCGTTGAGCATCTGGAACAACAAGCGCGTGTTAGCCGTTTCCATCTTCGGCGATATCACGGGTTTTACTGCCTACATTGACCGCGCTGAGAGCGACGACGAAAAGCGTGAAGCTCTCCGGGTGCTTCACGCCATTAGGAAGGAGATGGCTACAGTCGTGGCCGTGGATTTCAATGGCCTTCGCGTCCAATTCCAAGGTGACCGGGTACAGGGTCTGTACCATGTGCCCAAAGACGAAGAGGCGAGCATCGCGACGGAGGCGGTGGAGGCTGCGATTGGCCTACAGTCTTCAATGGAAAAGACGATCAAGGAAAAACTCCCTGAGGCCGAAGAGTTACAGTTGGCTGTTGGCGTGGATATCGACACAACACTTGTCTCGAAACTGGGGACCCGTGCCCACCGTGACCGGATCTGTCTCGGCTCTGCAGTCGAGAATGCCGCGAAGTCAGAGGAGAAATGTTCAGGAGGCCAAATCGGCGTGTCCAAGCGCGTCTACGAAGCTCTACCCGGAAGGTTGAGCAAGCACTTCTCATACGACAGCACGATTGGATGTTACGTAGCCAAAAATCTGACTGCAGATAAGGTGGAGCGGGCAGAGAAAGCCGCAGCCGCAGCGGGCGCGCCAGCGTTCATCACATCTAATAAATCCGGAGTGACTGTTACCGAGAGAGAGCGAGAGGGTGCGCGAACTATTATACCTGGTAGGTCCTACGCCGAAGACTGATGGCAGGACGCGCTGGTTCGAGCGAGATGAAGGCGACGAGCGTCTAAAGCGAGACCGCGCGTCGATTCGCCACGATTATCCTGACTTGAAGTACGGGCTGAACCATCGCTTGAAAACGGTCTTTCTGGACGGCACTATTACTTTACGTGCGGAGTGCGGAATACCGACCCAAATAAAGACCCGTGTAATATTTGGCGACTTTTACCCTCAGTATGAGCCCATCGCTTATGAGACGGGCAACATGTTTCCACACATCGCCAATCGGCACTTTTTTCCTGATGGTAGGTGTTGCCTCTGGCTACCGGTTGAGACCCAATGGAAACCGCGGGAGGCGACTGCACTTCACGGTTTCTTAGACCAGATATCAACCTTTTTCGAACGCCAGTTAATCTATGATGCGTCCCCGGATAAGCGTTGGGCTTGGGGTCAGCGTGGGCATGGGATTGAAGGGTATATTGAGTTTATCCAGGAGGAACTCGGAGGCGACGCTTCGCTCGTCGACAACTTCGCGGGATTGCTCAGCGGACGCGAGGAAATAGCTCAGAATTCAGACTGTCCTTGCGATAGCGGTAAGAAATATAAATATTGTCACGCAAAATCCCTTGCCAGACTCATCGAGCATCTCGGAGGCGAAAACCCATTTCTCCCTCCGGTGGAGTCAAGTCTCTCCTGATCAGCATTGGCGGGTGTCTGAACTTGTAGTGAAAATCATTTTAGGAGGAGTGGTCGTGCCTTTGACGGAAGACTTGACTCAATAAGTCAAAAACATTTTCGCAACGTCTTGGTAAGAGAGAGATGGTCAAAAAGTACCGGAGGCGGAGGATGTTAAGTTAGGAAATGACGCAGTCAAACTTCAAGCCACAGTGCTGTACGCCGATTTAGCTGAGTCGACCAACCTTGTCGACGCTCACAAGGCATGGTTTGCCGCTGAGGTCTACAAGTCTTATCTGCATTGCGCTTCGAAGATCATCCGAGATGAAGGAGGCATAATCACAGCCTTCGATGGCGACCGCGTAATGGCCGTTTTCATTGGTGACTTGAAAAACACATCTGCTGCGCGAAGCGCTCTCAAGATTAATCATGCTGTTGTGAACATTATCAATCCAGCGATAAAGGCTAAGTTTTCTACCCCCATATGTCGTAAAGCATTCGGTGGGAGTGGATACTAGTTCACTTTTCGTCGCGCGCACCGGAATCCGAGGATCAAATGACTTAGTGTGGGTCGGTAGGGCTGCAAACTATGCAGCAAAACTGTGCTCGCTTCGCGAAGCCAATTATGCTTCTTACGTAACTGCTGACGTCTATAACAGTCTCGCGGATGTGGCGAAAGTTATCGCAAATCGATCGATGTGGGAGCATCGGACATGGCCAGAGAAGAAAATCAGCGTTTATAGATCCAGCTGGACGTGGAAACCGTGATTAGTTCCGCAAACAAGTCTGGCTACCTTTCGCTGCAAGCAAAACTCCAATTCAAGAGCGCGGCGTAGTCTATTCAATGGTCTGGTCCCGGCTCCTTTTTCGGGCAGCCAGTCAGAACTTCGTAACTCTAAACGTTGAGTGTAAAGACGCAGAAGAATCATTGCCTACCCAGACGTCGAAAGTTTCTGCCTCCTGCACCCAATCTCTTGCCGCGGCGTTCCAGTAGTGCAACTCATCCGGCCTAAGTTTGAAGCGGACGGTTTTTATCTCTCCAGCGGCGAGAGCCACGCGCTCAAAACCTTTCAGTTCGCGGATCGGACGCGAAGCGACGCCCGCCTGCTGGTGGATATAAAGCTGGACGACTTCATCACCTGCGCGAATGCCCGTATTTTTGACATCGACGGTAACTTCGACGGTCTCTCCGATTTTGATTTCAGGCCGAGACACCTTGAGATTAGAAAAGGCAAAGCTCGTATAGCTCAAACCATAACCGAACGGATAGAGGGGAACCGCTTTCTCGTTCCAGTATCTTTTTTCCTGCTCACCAGGATTCTGGGTCAGATTGTGTGAATGGTAGAGCGGACTCTGCCCTGCGTTTTTAACCCAGGTGAATGGCAGTTTCCCGCCGGGAACGGCATCGCCAAATAACAGATCGGCAACAGCAGTCCCAGCCTCGCTGCCGGGATACCAGGCTTCAAGGATGGACGGCACGTTTTGCGCCGCCCAGGTAATATCGAGCGGCCTACCGTTCATGAGCACCAGCACGACTGGTTTGCCGGCTGCCGTCACCGCCTGTAACAACTCCAATTGTCGTCCCGGCAAATCGATCGTCGAGCGCGATGCATTTTCGCCGCTCATATCCTGATTTTCTCCCAGGACCATCACGGCAATATCAGACTTCTTCGCTAAATCAACCGCCTTTTTGAATTCATCCGCTGCTTCCACTTCCGTCCAGGTGGGCGGATGCTTTTCTTTCAGCATCATGTCGAAAATCGACGGATTGGAAAAGCGATCCATCTGGACACCGGGTGCAAATTCGACCTCAGTACCGGTGCCAAGTTTAGTTTTTAACCCGGCAAGAATTGTCGAGGTCCGATTTATGTCCATCGCAAAGGTCCACGAGCCGAGCATGTTCTGTCTCGAATCACCGAGGGGGCCGATGACGGCGATTTTTTTGTAAGCAGTTTTGTTTAGAGGCAGCAGGTTATTTTGATTTTTCAAAAGCACTGCCGAGCGCTCAGCCGCAGTCTTAGCAGCCTCACGATGCTCAGGATTATCAAAGATTGATTTTACTTTCGCTTCGTCCACGTAGGGATTCTCAAATAAACCTAGTTTGATTTTTGTTTCAAGCAGCGGGCGCACCATGTCGTCGATGTCTTTAATAGAAACCTGCTTTTGCTTGACCGCGTTAGCAAGGTTTTTGAGATAGACCGCGGCGCTGAAAGACATTTCCATGTTGACCCCGGCGGTCAGCGCTTTAACCGCTGCATCCTGCCCGTCTCGTGCATATCCGTGAGTTTGCAGATCGCTTACGGCATTTGCGTCACTCACGACAAACCCGCCGAACTTCCATTCTTTTCGCAGAACGTCCCGCAGCAGCCAGCGATTTCCCGACGCTGGTACGTCGTTTAAGTCCATATAAGCGCTCATCACGCTGCCGACTCCGGCGTCAACTGCCGCCTTGAACGGTGGCAGATAAACGTTCCAGAGTTGCGCATCTGAGATATTGGCCGCATCGTAATCGCGCCCACCTTCGGCAGCCCCGTAGCCGGCGAAATGCTTGACGCAGGCTAAGAGGTGTTCAGGGCTACCGATGCGATCACCCTGAAATCCTCGCACTTGTGCTCTTGACATCGCCGCACCCAGATATGGATCTTCACCGGCGCCTTCAACGATGCGCCCCCAGCGTGGGTCGCGCGCAATGTCTACCATCGGCGCAAACGTCCAGTTGATGCCGACGGCTCTCGCTTCACGAGCGGCAACCGTCTGTGCTCCCGCGACCATTTTCGGATCCCACGAAGCAGCCATTCCAATTGGCACCGGAAAGATCGTGTGAAAACCGTGAATGACGTCGAAACCGAAGATAAGCGGAATTTTGAGACGCGATTCGGTGACCGCGATTTTTTGAAAGCGGTTTATTATCGCTGGATCGGTGACGAAGAGTAATGATCCGATCTCACCTTTTCGAATTCCGGCGTTCATTGACTCTTCTTTTTGAAAGCTGAAAAAGAAAAGTTGATTGAGCTGCCCGAGCTTTTC
>Ga0070706_100001453_pt1 | contig 24940 bp, 24 predicted proteins | sample KBSK5501metaG_FD_65476 | JGI IMG/M metagenome (GOLD analysis project Ga0070706, IMG submission 65476) | Corn, switchgrass and miscanthus rhizosphere microbial communities from Kellogg Biological Station, Michigan, USA - KBS K5-50-1 metaG | ecosystem: Host-associated > Plants > Roots >... | reverse complement strand
GTTAGTTTTGACCATCACCATCGTGGTGATTTCTTTCAGAACTGGAACGGCCTCTCCAGTGGGACGACTCCAACCGGTCACGTCCCACGTAGCGTGGACAAGCGCGACATCGGGTGTTGAAAAACGAACTTCTGCACCGGTAAGAGTCCGAACGGCGGGCTTTAATCTGCTCTGAAACAGTTCGGCCTGCCGCTGGACAATCTCCTGCACTCCTTTCCAGTGGACACCGGCGATGTTTACGTAGTCACAGTTTTCAGTGAAGAGACGACCGAAGGCGGCCATGTCATGGCGGTTCCAAGCAACTGCGTATTCGGCGAGAACATTGCGCACAGCATTTTCATCGTCATTTCCGTAGTTCGTGCCGCTGTAATAGCTGCCGTAGTAACTCCCAGACGGGTAGCCATATCCGTAATCATAGCCGGACGACCCATAACCATAGCCATAGTTACCATACCCGTATCCGTAGCCGGAGTAGTCGGACGGATAGGAATATCCGTAGGATCCGTATGGGTAGCCCCAGTTCCAGCCCCACCAAGGACCCCACCACCATGGAGAGGCGAAGTCGCCGATAAAGATGATTTCGTTGAAATGCTTGAAGCGACGAAACCGATCATCTCGATTAAAGTCTCCATCGTTGAAACGGTTAAAGCGTCGAAGGCCCAAGGCTGAATTCATCATTGGAGCGCGGTGCATTGGCATCCGTCCCATCGAACCTGGCATCGGAGCGCGGTGCATCGGCATTCGGGCAATCGAACGTGGCGTCACAGCGCCGCGCATTCCCGTCATCTGCGCCGTCGCAATTGGGGCTGCGAAAACGCACGCTACCGTGCAACCAAGGAGAACGAATTTTCTCCAGTTCATAGCGTTATAGGTTTCCAAAGATTGAAACCCCCGGGATTCAAAAGTTGCGGCACTGGAAAAGGTAAAAGGTAACGCCCGCGTTACAATTGCACCGCCGCTCCAACGATTGCGGCAATCAGTAAAGCTGCCGAGCACTTACCAATCTTTGAAATCGCCAGCGTGCTCGTGCGTGTCGATCACGTTGCCAGCGTCATCGTAAACGCGAATCACGAGGTATCAACCGAGCCAGAGGAAGCGTGTGAACCGCTGCGGCCCGCCACGGCTGGCCAGCGCGCCGATCTTCGGCGTCGGGACGCTGGCCCACAACGGGTATCTCACACCGGTCAGTCGATTGATGATGATGGCCTGTCCCACGAGCAGACCGACTGCGGCCTCAAGGATGACGAGGTACGCGGGTCTGCTGACCAACCCAAGGGACACAATCAACGTCGTCGCCCCCGCCGGAGGATGCGGAACATTTAGAAGAACCATCAGCGCTCCGGTCGTGGCCAGGGACAGCGCCGTGGCCAGGATCCTAGTCCAGCCCAGTTCCGTGACGATGGCCGGCCCGGCATGCTGCAACCCTGTCACCCACAGCGCTGCATATCCGCAGGCGATACCGATGGCGTGACCGCACAGCGCGTTCCGTGGACTCGCCGCCGGAGTCGTGGGCGTGAAGAACAGCAGAAACGCGGTGGCCCCGAGCGAGGGAAAAATGAACGGCGTCTGAAAAACCATCGCCAGCCCGCACAGGATGCCGATACTGATGAAGCCGTTGATGAACATGAAGAGCGCCCACATCCGGGCCAACCTCGCAGTGCGGATCATGTTCGCTCGGAGCTGCTGCTGTCCTGTCTAGGACAACAGGTCTTTCAGTGTGTGTCGTTGCGTAAGCACCTTCTGGAACTCCGCCTTGGGGATTCGGAGGAGCGTGGTGTCCTCACACGCGCGAGGGCTCACGTTGCGATGGCCTGTGCGGCCCGGCAACAACGATTGCTCGCCGACGTGGTCGAGTTCTTTGAGCTGCGCCAGGACTACTTCGTCACCGTTCCGATCGATGGCGAAGACCTGCACCGAACCCCGGACGACAACGTAGGCGCAGTCGCCAGCTTCGCCTTCACGGAAGATGAGCGCCGAGGCAGGGAACTGGACGACCTGGGCGACCTCGGCAAGCGCGCGGAGCTCGCCGGCCTCGAGATCGCGCAACAGACCCAGAGGCGCTGGAGGAATTGTTCGCGTTCCGGCGCAATCATGTGCCTGCGCTGCCTTTGCCGCCTGAGGTGGGTTTGGATTCGCTCTTAACGCCGCCGCCAGCTTTGACGTCTGCTAGTGGTGTGAGGTCACGAATTTTAATGTCCTTTTTGGCTCGGCGGCGCCAAACAGATCGAATTACATTGATGTTTGTATTCATACGCGAAAGGGCCTCCCAGATCGCGTCTAGTTGGTTTTTACCATGCCGTTGTCTTTGCAGCAATCGCCAATTTCGTGGAGATATCACTTTGCGCCAGGGTCGCACGAAGTCCCATCGCCACCACGTTTTCTTGTTCTGAACTTGCGGCCGCTGGGTATTGTAGTTTGGTACAGGAACACCAAAAACAGGCTGATCGGACGCCGGCTTGGGTGGGATTGGATCTTGTTTGGGTAATTCATCTCCGTAAGGCGGGCGACCTACGACACGCCACACGTGACGCTCGTGTTCCTTACGTTCAATGTGGGGGTGCTTGCTGCACAAGTCTGAGATACGGGATTCGGTTAGGTTTGTTATTCGGGAAATCCTTTCTGAGCTCCGAAACGTGTGCTGCCCATCTCTAGCGAGCCGGCGGAGAACTTCGTAAATCCGTTTGCTATCGCGCCGATCGTTGACGGTTTTGATTACCCGTAAAACGAACACTACAACACAACCGCTCACGAACGCAGATACGAGAAGCGTCTTGCTGATTAGATTGATGGCAATTGTCTGATCTAGGATGTTCATCTGTACTTCACTGCTAAACAGCTCGGCTGACAACGAACCGACCAAAGACTGGATTAGAATTGGCGTATCCGCGTTGCACGGCAAAGTTGAATGCCATCGTAACCAATCGTCGGTAATGGTTCCGTGTGACAATCGAGACGTTGAGCGAGCGCAACCAATCGGCGATCTGGGCGCTTGTAATGGTTTCGACCGGCTCACCTTCGAATCTTTCGCCGAAAGTCGTCAGGTGAGATCGAAGATCGTCTAAATCAAAGTTGGAAGCGGCCTCTTTTTGCTTTGCGGCAATAAATTCATCAACCAGGTTTCTCGCGGTGCATGACTTCTTGGTGGCAGTGGCCGTTAGATGTTGAACGAAAAAGTCCGTCGCATCTTTTATTGTTTTTCCATAGGCGTTTAACCTGTTCGTGCACTCTAATAACATACACGCAGATGCTTGAGCCTCTGTGTCTTGGATGGCATCGTGTCGAAAATCAGGATTTTTAGCCCGGGCGAACTGGATCGCCTCTTGTTCCTTCCCAAAAACCTTTTGCTTACGCCTTGCGGCCTCGCGGTACGTCACGACGAATTTCAGCTGCAGATGGTTCGCCTCGCTAACCGAAATTTCGCTTTCTCCTGTTGTGGGTGAGATCGCTTTATGCATAGACACATTACGTTTATTTGCCTTAGCGGGGTCTGAACGGGGCAGATCGTGAAGATCAGTTCGCAAACTGTCAAGCCATTTACGTAACCAATGCGTAACACATGTTGGCTTTGTTAAAATCGCCTCGATGCATTTTCACGTAAGGACATGCGCAATCGATTGCACATGGCAGTTCTTCCCTGGAAGAATGTGTTTCATAGGTGAGATATTCAGATTTGAATCCCAGACCTCGCTTTTCGCAGGAGCCGATTTTTAATCTAGCGTTTTGCCGACGTGCGCTAAACTCTGATCGCACCTCGGGATCGATCGTGCACACCCGTTCGCTCACTAGGGTTTTGGGTCGTCGCCAAGCTCACCCCGAGCCGTGGTCACGCGCTCGATTGGATGACGCCGGTCAGCCTCGATCCACGGAAGGCGGGCGTGTCTATTTGCGAAGTTCTGCCAAGACTGCCTTTTTAGGCCGAATTTAACAATCCAATTATTCGTTACGCGTCTGTTACGCAAAACGAGTTTCAGCCTTATCCCGCTGTCTTTCTGAGCCTCTTCCAAGGCGAAAGTCGCGAGCGCTCGGTGGAGATTCTCAATCATCAGGATCGACCCTTGCGCATTCTGAAAATCGAGCCGTCTGCGGATTATTTCACGCCCGTGCTGCGGACAGTCCACGAGGGGGAGGAGTACCAACTGACAGTGAAGCTCGAACCAAATGCTCCGGTAGGGCGTCATGAGGAACTCGTATCTGTCCGCACGGATGATGCCGCCTCGCCCGAGCTTCGCGTGTCGGTTAACCTGTTGGTAAAGACGGACGTTTACGTAAATCCCAAACGTGTTGATTTTAGCGAGGTGAGTCTGGCGCAGCTCCGTCGTGATCCCAGCCTGTCAGATTTAGTATCGATGACATTCATGGTAAAAAAGCGAGCTGGAACATTGACGATCAGCTCAATTACCTCTGATCTTGATGCCCTTACGATTCGCCGCGATCCGCAAGGCACAAGTGGCAGCTTCCAAGTTGTTGTGAAGTTGGTACCAGCTATGTTGCATCCCGGTGAGTTGCGCGGAACCATTCGTATTCACACCAGCGATCCGGCATTTCCAGAATTCCTCGCGCCTGTCTCCGCCTCGATTCGCTGATCGTCGCCACCGCTGCACGTGGTCCAAGCCTTCAGCTACGACCGACCAAGCGCCAACTACCTACCCAGGGTCGCTCTACTGCCAGAGTGTTTTCGCATACCGATAGGAAAGATATCTATCGACTTCTTCTAGGGTCATTCGATTCGATAGACTGTAATTTTATCTAATCTACCGAGGCGTCGGCTTATCACTTTCATTCCAAGTCGCCTCGCTATCACGCGAACCCCGTCCTCGCATCCTATGGGCCAGTTGGATGACTCTCCGATTTTCATTTTGGAGAGAGCTTGTCGAAGTTGGACGTAAATCCCATACTTGATCTTGCGTCTTGCTCTAAATCCCCGCGTTGGAACTTGGGTTTTCAAGTGCAAACTAGATTTTCCAATACTTCCCGTGCACCTAAAATGCGGTTAAACATATTTGAGGGCCGCACGGCCGCTTAGGCGAAGGCGACAAACTGGAGGAAAGTCGCTTGACCGGTCTAGACGCTGTGCGCTCCAAAGTAAGGTTTGTAATCAGGAAACATGCCAAGTCTGCTGAAAACCCTATGTGAATAAAAATGGCCGCGGCACCGGTCATTGAATAAGAAGCGCTTAGAGAGCATCTTTTTTACCAAAATAGACAACGGTTCTTGCGGCGCGTCGAACTGCCGAGTTCCATTATAAGGCCGCGACGGCTCATTTTTAGGCCAGTCATGTCCTAGTTTTGTGCACGTCGGAGTTGATGTGCGATCGTTCCGAGTGTTGCAGAACAGCCTCTCTAAGAAAGTGATTGTTGCTCGCGACGCGAAAAGCCCTGTGTCGGCAGAATTAACCGATCAAATAGCTTGCGGCTGGACTCTGACGGCGCGTGGTTGCTTGGTAAGAGTGATACGGCCGAGGATAGATAGCATCAAAACGCCGCCGATGACACCAAACGGCGCCATAAAATAAAAATAATTGCCCCAGCTTCGATCGAGAAGCGCGCCAAGAAAAATGCCGGCCAGACTTCCGCCGAAATATTGGAAAGAATCGATCACGCCAGCGGTAAACCCGGCCATTTTCGCGCCGCCGATATCCATCGCGGCCGCAGTTCCCAGAACGGAGTGCGTGGAATTTGCGGTGAGCGAAATCAAAACCAGGAACAAGGTGGCGGCATTGATTGAGTGGAACTGCGCTGCGGCAAGAATGATCCCGGTTTCCAGAAAGTAGAGAAATGCCGCAACCGGCGCGCGCCGACCGTGAAAAAGTTTGTCGGAAACGAAGCCGGAAATCAGCGAACCTGCGGAAGCCACAAACGGGATTGAGGCGGCAAGTATTTGAAATTGCGCCGACTGGAAATCGACGTGATGCACTTCGCGCATGAAGAGCGGGAACCATTGGTCGATACCCTGGCGCACCGCGCCGGTGCATGCGTATGCGCACGCCACAACCCAGACGACTGGATTTGTGACAATGATCTTGAATACGTCGAAGACTCTGACCCGAACGTCGCCACCGGTCTCTTCGTGAGGGTTTACCGGAGGAAACCCGGCTTCTTCAGGCGTGTCTTTCACGATCAAGGCCATGCAGATCGCAACGACAAGCGCGATTCCGGCGGGAACCCAAAACAGCCAACGCCAATGCAATGGCGGAATCCGGATCAAGCCAAGAAAGACGAAGCCCCCGAGCAAGGCCGCTCCGAGATTATTGATTCCGAATCGTCCCAGGTTAATCATGAATCCAAAAATCCCAGCGAATCCACCGCGCTCAGTGTGACGGAACCACGCTGTATTAATCTTCACCATTCCCGGAGAACCGAACGCCTGGAGGTAGCCGTCGATTCCACGAATCACTACAAAGAGCCAAAGCAATCCCCAGAATGATGCGACGCCGAAAGCAATGTTCATGACGATGGTTCCCGCTGCACCGATCAGCATGGCGCGTTTCCCGCCAAAGCGGTCGGCCAGGAGTCCGTTAACGATTTGGCCACAGGCGTATGCCAGCAGCGCAGTGGTGATGATCGACCCGATCTGCGCCTTACTGAATCCCAGCTCGTTCCTGATCTCGCTGCTCGCGAGCGGCAGATTGTAGCGGCACATGTAAAACGATGTGTAGAGCAGACCGATAAATGCCCAGTTCAGTCCGCGCCGTGGGCGAAAACCCGGCGGATGCGGAACAAAAACGGAAGCGTGCGCCGGCTTCGCCATCACAAGAGGATGCGTGACAGCGAAGCGTCAGTGCAATGCGAAATGACTAGATCACGAGCGGCGCGCCCGCCGGTCGTGCCCTATCTACGAAACCCAGATCGTTTTCGCGTTTGTGAACTCGCGAATGCCCGCAGCGCCGAGCTCACGGCCGAACCCGGAGCGTTTCACACCGCCGAAGGGCAATCTGGGATCGGACGCGACCATGGCGTTGATGAAAACCATTCCAGCTTCGAGTTCTGACGCGAAGAGTTCCTTCTCGGCGGGATCATTAGTCCACGCGCTGGCACCGAGGCCAAACGTGCTGTCGTTTGCGAGCTCGATCGCGTCGGCAGTATCGCGGACGCGGAAAACAGACGCGACCGGACCGAAAACTTCTTCGCGGTAAGCTGGCGATTCTTTTGGGACATCGACAAGAACTGTCGGCTCGTAAAAAAATCCCAGACCGTGGATTCGATTTCCGCCGGTCAACAATTTTGCGCCTAGTGCGATCGATTTCTGGACCTGATCGTGCACGCCTTCCAGGATTTGTTCCGTCGCAAGCGGACCAATATCAGTCGTCTCGTCGAATGGATCGCCGACTTTCAATTCGCGCATGCGTTGAACGAATTGCTCAAGAAATCGGTCGTAAATTTCGTCGGCGACCGCAAACCTCTTCGCTGCGATGCACGATTGTCCGCTGTTAATGGTGCGCGCTTTGACTGCAGTTTCGAGCGCAGATTCGAAATCCGCACTTGGCATCACAATGAAAGGATCGCTGCCGCCCAGCTCGAGCACGCTCTTTTTGATTTCCCGCGCAGCAATGCTCGCGACTTCGCTTCCGGCTTTTTCGCTGCCGGTAAGCGTCACCGCTTTGATGCGTGGGTCGACAATCACCTTTTCGACTTGTTTGGCTTCGATCAGTAGCGCCTGAAACGCGCCCTCTTCGAATCCGGCCCGGCAAAAGATTTTCTCAATCGCGAGCGCGCATTGCGGCACATTGGCCGCATGTTTCAGGACTCCCACGTTTCCCGCGATCAACGCAGGCGCGGCAAATCGAAACACCTGCCAGAATGGGAAATTCCACGGCATAATGGCGAGAACCGGTCCAAGCGGTTCGTAGCGCACGTAACTCCGAGCGGCATCGGTCTGCGCAGGTTCGTCTTCTAAAAAACGCTCGCCGTTCTCGGCGTAAAATCGACAACCGCGCACGCATTTCTCGACTTCTTCAACTGCGGCGCGAAATAATTTTCCCATTTCCAGGGTGATTGTCCGAGCGAGTTCGTCTTTCTCTTGCTCGAGCAATGATGCCGCCGCCATCATGAGTTGCGCCCGCTTCGCAAACGGTTCCCGACGGTGATGCGAAAACGCGCGCTCGGCGCGGTTGAGGCACTTTTCGATTTGGTCGTCATCGAAAGCCTGAAAATCCTTCAGCTTTTCGCCTGTCGCCGGATTGATCGATGTGATTGCCATTGTCAAATGTAGCGCAAGCTTCCCAGCTTGCGACCCGACCTCACACGCAAGCGAAATGCTGACGCTACTCTATAAACGCAGCCCCTTTGGGATAAAAACGCGATCGAGCAAATCGAAGAGCCACTGGACGATTAGTGCAAGCAGCGCGGCGGGAATGGCGCCCTCCAAAATTGTGACGTGATCGTTCAGATTCAGTCCGCTCAGGATCGGCTCGCCCAAACCACCAGCGCCGATCAACGCTGCAAGCGTAGCCGTTCCTACGTTGATCACCGCGCTGGTTTTAATTCCGGATAAAATCGAGCGCGATGCCATCGGCAGATAAATTTGCCAGAGCCGCGCCATCGGATTGAGTCCCAAGGCAACCGCCGATTCGCGCAACGATCGAGGAATGTCCTGGAGGCCGCTCGCGGTGTTACGCACAATCGGCAGCAATCCGTAAAGAAAAAGCGCGGCAATCGCGGTGCGGACGCTGATCCCAAAAAAGGGGAGGGGAACGAGCAAGGCGAGCAACGCCAGCGACGGGATTGTTTGCACAACACTGGCGAAGCCAAGAATCGTATGCCCAACCGGGCCGCCGCGGCTCGCGAAGATGCCGAGGGGAATTCCCACAATCACAGCCAGCAGCAGCGAAAAACCCGCCAGTTGTAAATGACGGATCGTCCACCGGGTAAGCTGATGCGTGAACGATTCTCCCGACAGAGTGCTTATTGATTTCGCGCCGCCTCCGAAATACAAGTTTGCCCCTCTCGTGTAATTCTTCGTGCGCTCGGCTTCGGCATTGAGCCGAATCATTTCTGCTTCGTCGATTTTTCCTTCCAACGTGCGGAGGCAGGTCACGGCCTTCGGTGAAAGTGAAAGTCGGTACAGAAAAACAGCGTCGTATCGCGGAAAGAACTTCAGATCGTCTTCGAGGGTGACGAGATCGTATTCGGCAATCTTTGCATCGGTCGAGTAGGCGTCTTTCACGTCGATCGAGCCATTCTGGAGCGCCGCGTAACCCAGTGCATGATCGATTCCAATCACGCTTTGTGGATTCAACTGGTAACGGGCCGCGAGCGGTCGCCAGCCGTCTTGCCGATTCAGAAATTCGTGGGTGAGTCCAATTTTCAGCTCGGGATGGTTTCGCACGTCGCTGATGGTGTGAACACCTAATTTTTGCGCCCGATCACGTCGCATAACGAGCGCGTACGTGTTATTGAATCCGAGTGGCTCCGTCATCCCGACGCCGAATTTTGTCAGCGCCTCGCGAGGAACCGCTCGTCGATCTTTCAATATTTCTTCGGCGATCGTTCCTGTGTATTCTGGATACGCATCGATTTGTCCGCTGCGAAGCGCCTGCCACAAAATAATTGTGCCGCCCATCCCCTGACGATGGTTGGCCGAAACGCCGGCGTCGTTTAGCGTCCGTTTCGCGATCTCGCCGAGCACGTAGGATTCAGTGAATTTTTTCGAACCGATAACGATGGACTGCGCATTTGCGGGCAAAGCAATCGCGAAAAGAATCACGAATGGTAGCGACGGCGCGACGCGCCCGAGCAACGTCGAATCCAGCAACGATTTCATGTGAGCACAAGCGCACGTTGCGAATTGATGAATTCGCGTACGAAATCATTGGCCGGTTTTTCGTGAAGATTGGCAATCGAACCTTGTTGCACGATCCGGCCTTCGTTCATGAGCACGATTTCATTACCGAAATAGGCTGCTTCCGCCAGATCGTGGGTGACGAAGAGCGATGTTTGTCGTAAGCGTCCGAATATTTCCTTTAGATCTTTTTGCAAAGACGCACGCACGAGCGGATCGAGTGCGCCGAGTGGTTCGTCGAGGAGCAGCAATTCGGGTGAAAGCATCAACGCTCGCATCAAGCTAACGCGTTGACGCTGACCGCCCGACAGTTCGGCAGGATATCGCGAGAGTAAATTGCCGGAAAATCTTGTCAGTTCGCACAGTTCCAGAAGCCGCGCCCGCATTTCTTCGTCGGATTTTCCGAGATGGCGTGCCATTAACAGAACGTTCGCGCGCGCGGTCAGATGCGGAAACAGGCCGCCTTCTTGAATGACGTAACCGATCCGGCGTCGCAACATGTCGATGTTACCAGACGTGATCTGTGAGCCGTCGAAGGTGATCGTGCCCGAATCCGGTTCGACCAGTCCTATGATGAGCCTTAGCAGGGTCGATTTGCCGCAACCGCTGGGTCCGATCAAGACCGTCGTTTTGCCGAGTTCCACCGAAAGATTCGTCGAATGTAGTGCTGTCGCATCGGTGTAACGCTTGCTGACTTCGACCAGTTCGACCAGCGCGTTCATTGTAGCCCCGAACGTTTCGGGGGCCGGAGTCAGCGACCCCGGCTACACGTAAAATAAAAGACGCCGACCAAGGCCGCCTGGTCCGTCCACATCTTTTCAAAATCGAATCCTGCCTTGCCTGCGAGTGCCGCGAAACTTTCCCGCGTGTGCTTGTAGGAATATTCCGTGAGAATTCTTTCACCGGCGCGGAAGTCGAATTGTCGATCTTCGATATGAACGTTTTGGTCCCGTTCGCTGATTAAGTACATCTCGATTCGACTGTTGCTTGAATCATAGTTCGCGTAATGGCGCCAGTATCGCAGGTCAAAGTCCGCGCCGATCTCGCGATTGGCGCGCACAAGCAAATTCAGATTAAATTGTGCGGTGACGCCTGCTTTGTCGTTGTAGGCAGCCTCGATTACGTGTCGATCCTTCTGTAAATCGACCCCGATGAGCAGCCCGCCCTCACGGCCGCAAAAATCGGCAACACGTTGCAAGAATTCAGTGGCTCCGATTGGATCGAAGTTGCCGATAGTCGATCCCGGGAAGTAAACGATGTTGCGCGCGGCTTTGTGGCGAGGCGAGGGAAGATCGAACGGCTGAAGGTAATCGGCACAGACTGGAAGAATCTCGAGAGTGGGAAAGATCTGCCGGAAAAGCCCCGTCGATTGGCGAAGCTGCTTCTCCGAAATATCGACCGGGATATAGACGGCGGGCTTTTCGAGCGCTTCGATCAGAATTCGGGTCTTTGTGCCGGCGCCGGTGCCGAGTCCGATCAGTTCAATGTTTGCTCCAAGATGCGCTGCGATTTCCGCGCGATGCCGATCCAGAATGTCGATCTCGGTCCGGGTAATGTAATATTCGGGCAATTCGCAAATCTTTTGGAACAAGGCCGCTCCGCGCGCGTCGTAAAAGTATTTGCAAGGAAGCACGCGCGGCTCGCTGGAAAGACCCGCCACAACATCTGAAAAAAACTCAGAGGTGGCCGGCTCGCGATCGAGCACAGCTGCGGGAGATTCGTGACTCATTTCGGGTCGCGGGCCAGTCGAATGCCGGTGAATTGCCAGCGCTTTTCAGGCTGAAAGAAATTGCGGTAGGTGCGGCGAATGTGACTCTGCGACGTGGCGCAGGAACCACCACGCAAAACGTACTGATTGCACATGAACTTCCCATTGTATTCGCCGAGCGCGCCCGGTGCAGCGCGATACCCGGGGTAGGGTGAGTAGGCGCTGCGAGTCCATTCCCAGATGTCGCCAAACATTTGGTGAAGATCGTCCGCGGAAACCGGCGCTGGGCACGGGTGAAATATTTCGCTTTCGACGAAATTTCCTTCGATGTCGATCTTCGCCGCGGCGCGTTCCCACTCGAACTCTGTAGGCAGACGCGCCCCCGTCCAATTCGCAAAAGCGTCGGCTTCAAAGTAACTGACATGAGTAGCCGGCTCGTTTTCATCGACGGGACGGAAACCCGAAAGCGTGAAATTCCACCATCTGCCATCGCGTTTCGTCCAGTAAAGCGGCGACTGCCAGTGCTGTTCGTTTACAGTCAACCACCCAAGTGATAACCAGAATTCCGCTCGTGCGTAACCGTTGTCTTCGATAAACGCGATGTACTCTCCATTCGTCACGGGCCGCGAAGCCATGGAAAATGCGGGAATCAGCGCCCGATGGCGCGAGCTTTCGTTGTCGTAGGCGAATCCGCGCCCATCATGACCGACTTCGACCGTTTTCTCTTCGAAATCGAGGAAATGCATCGGTGTAGTTTGCGTCGGGACGATGCCGATCTTTTGCTCGCGAAAAACAGGATAGAGCGGATTCTGCGCAAACACGTGCTTGATGTCGGTGACGAGCAATTCCTGGTGCTGTTGCTCGTGATGAATGCCGAGAATTAGAATCGGCTCGATCTCATCGAAAAGTTTTTCGGCAGCATTGGAAAGAAGATCGTCTATGTGCGAATCGATCGACGAGCGATAACGCTGCGCTTCCTTCACGGTCGGACGCGAGATTAAGCCGCGCAGATCCCGCCGGTGCATATCACCAGCGGCGTTATAGTACGAATTGAACAGGTAAGCATACTGCGGAACTTCGGCGCGATAACCCGAAACGAATTTTTTCAGGATAAAAGTCTCGAAAAACCACGTCGTATGAGCGAGGTGCCACTTGGTCGGGCTGACATCCGGCATCGACTGCACGACAAAATCTTCCGGCTCAAGATCCGCACATAAACCAGTCGTGAAATTCCTGACTTGATGAAAACGCGCGAGCAAGCCTTCAGCACGCGTTGGATGAGCGTCCAAACGAGGTCGCCTCGCCGGCGTTTTGTCAACTGAGGGTGCGACGGCCGCGCTCAAACAAATCCCCCTTCCTGTTCGAGTTCTTCCCTGCGCGCTTCGAGCATTTGATCATGCGTGGCTTCCTCCACGCCGCCGGCGACGAGATGTTCACCGACCGTTTCCTCTTCTTCGTCCACACCAGGTCGCGGCGCGCGGTGACCGCGCGAAGCCGCGGCGACGTACCAATCGTCTGTTAACTCTGCGTTTTGTTTTGTTTCCTCCGGCGGAGTCGGATGTTCTGCACCGAGGAGTTCCTTCCGTGCCTGGGCCCAGTCGGCATCGGTAAATTCGTCTGGATTGCGTTCATCAATCATTGCAATTTCGCGAGCGCGTCTTTCTACCTCCTCCAAGGAAGGCAATCCCATTCCGTTTCCGTGCAACGAAATTTTCCCCGCGCCTTCCTGTGAGTAATCATTCATAACCAATAATACGAAGCTCCACGCCGATATGTTCGCACAACAATTTGGACTACAGATGGCGCCCTTGCAACGAAAGCGCTTGGACAGACCAAAATGAGCGGTGAAGATTTTGTCCAACTCAAGAACGGCGCCATCATCGCGTTCGAACAATACGGCGATGCGAGCGGTGTGCCGGTGATATTTTGTCATGGCTGGCCGAGCTCGCGTACGATGGCGCGCCTCACTGATGAGCCGGCCCGCGGTCTCGGCATTCGCATCATTTCGCCTGATCGACCAGGCATCAGCGGGTCGAGTTTGCAGCCCAATCGCAAATTGAGCGACTGGCCACAAGTTGTAGAGCGCCTGGCCAATCAACTCGGTATCGAGAAATTTCGAATGCTCGCGATTTCCGGGGGCGCTCCCTATGCCTATGCAACAGCCAGGGCGATGCCGGAGCGGGTGCGCGCAATCGCGATTATCAGCGGCGCAGTGCCGATTGTCGATCTTGTGGACCGTCAGGGATTGCTCCGGCTTTACCGGTGGATGCTGGCGCTTTATCAGAGATCCCCTCGACTCTTGCGAAAATTATTCCTCATGGCGCGGCCTATTCTGTCTTTGCGGCCGCCTGTTCGTTTTCGGCCGCTGGTCTTGAAAATGTTAATGTTGCAAACCTGCGATGAAGAGAGCCTGCGCGATTCCGCCGCCTTTGAAGCGGTCTTCGAAAGTCAACGGCGTGCCTGGCGAGAATCGGCTGAGGGTGTAATGATCGACGCGCAGATTTATGCGCAACCCTGGGGCTTTCCAATCGAAGAAGTTCGGGTGCCGGTTCGACTCTGGCATGGAAAACAAGATCGGGCCTTCTCGGCTCGCCTGGCGGAAGACATCGCCAACCGATTGCCGAATTGTGAAGCTCGGTTCGTTGATGGTGCAGGTCATTACTCGCTGCCAATTCGTTACATGCGCCAAATCCTTCGGGATTTGATCTATAGCGGCGGTCTGTGACCGTCGCATTTCTTCCGCTCGGAGAGCGCCGCAACCGCGGGCCGGCTAACCGCCTGCCGCGCGTTTCTCGAGAATGTAATCGTGAATTGTATTTACGGTCCTGAGGGCCGTCCCAGCGACTTCGGAGTTTGGCACACCGACCCCAAAAGTTTTCTCCATGCTCACCACCAGTTCCAGCGCGTCAATGGAATCAAGGCCGAGTCCATTGGGACCGAAGAGGGGGAGATCGTCCCCGATTTGATCTGGGGTCGTTTGCAGCATCAAATTTTTGACGAGCATCTCCTTGATACGGGCGCGCAGATCGGATTCGGACATAAAGAAGTGGCGATTTTGTCGCAGATCGCGCCTCGGGTCAAACGTGCAGAGCGTGTCTCCCCATGCGCAGACCGAAGATTTGCTGTGAGGCTGATGGCTCCGAGTGGGTTGGTGAGCAGGCAGCCGCCACTACGCCTGATCGGCTTTGTCGCCGGGCGTAATCGCTTGATTTGCGCTGGGCCGCGCTTCGCTGCTCGCCGGCTGGTTCTCAATTCGCGGAAGCGTCGAGCCCGCCGGTTTCACATCAGACTTGGCCGTTTCCGTCTCCGACTTCCCGGCCTTATGCAACTCGTCGCTGAATTCATCCTTGGCCTTTTGAAACTCCTTCACCGCCTGTCCCATTCCGCGCGCCAGCTCGGGCAATTTTTTTGCGCCGAACAAGACGAGAACGATCAACAAAATAATGATCAAATCCGGCCCCGCCAAATTCATGAAGCTGGCAAGCAAGCTCATAACGCACTTCAACATGAGATGGTTTGCCGAAGTTGCAAGGCAAATCCGAAATGGCCAGCGCGCGGCTGTGGGAGTTGACAGCCTCCCGCCTTTGTGGAAGAAGCCATTTCCACGATATGCGTCCGATTTGGAAAGGCAGCATCAGCTTCGGGCTGGTCTATATTCCGGTGGCGGTGTACCCGGCCACGCGCGAGGAGAAACTTAGTTTCCGGCAGCTCCGCTCCAGCGATCTTAGCCCAATCAGATATAAAAAGGTCGCGGAAGCAGACTCAAAAGAGGTTCCAGCCGAGCAGATCGTTAAAGGATTCGAATACGAGCGCGGCCGCTACGTTGTTATGAAGGAGGAGGACTTCGAGAAGGTCCGGATCGAATCCACGCATTCCATCGACATTACCGACTTCGTCGAATTGGAGCAGATCGATCCCAAGTTTTTCTACAAACCGTACTTTCTCGAGCCGCAGAAGGGTGGCGAAAAAGCATATGCGGTTTTGCACAAGGCGCTGAGCGGCACGGGCAAGATTGGTATTGCCAAAGTCGTGATCAGCAACCGCGAGCACCTGGCCGCGGTCAAACCGGACGGATTGTTCCTCATTCTGGAGCTGATGCATTTCGCGAGCGAAATCCTTAGCGCCGAAATTTTGAAGAACGGCTCGGCGACTGCCGTTAGCGACAAAGAATTAAAAATGGCCCAAGCGCTCATTGACGGTATGTCCGTTTCCTGGGAACCGGAAAAATATCGGGACGAATACCGGACAGCATTGATGGAGGTCATCGAGCAGAAAGCGAAGAACAGACAGATCGCCGCCAAAGTCACGCCCGCGCCAACGCCGACCAATGTGGTCGATCTTGTCAAAGTGCTTCAAGAGAGCCTCAACCGCACGCAATCCTTGAAACAAAAACGCGGCCCGGCTCGATCCAGCGGACGTTCGACCGCCGCGCTGGTCAAGCAAAAGAGGCGTGCAGGCGCTTTGGGCTAATTGCACTCTTCCAACACTGGTCTGACAAACCGGATTGTTCGTCAGCCTGAAAAGCGGTTGCAAATTGGAGCACCTCCATTAGCTTACGCGTTCATTTTATGGCCAAGACTGCCTGGATTAATCGCAACGAGCGGAAGCGCGCGACGGTGAAGAAGTACGCTGCGCTGCGTGCTGAGTTGAAGGCGAAAAAGGATTATTCCGGCCTCGCCCAGTTGCCGCGCGACGCCAGTCCCTCGCGCGTGGTAAACCGCTGCGAAGTTACCGGGCGCCGGCGCGCTTTTATTCGCCGGTTCAAAGTCTCACGTCTCACTTTTCGTGAACTGGCGTCGCAAGGGCTCATCCCTGGCGTAACCAAATCGAGCTGGTAAATTCCGGCCTCGACAGGGTCTCGGGTGTACGGGCTGCATCCGCGCAATGAACTTTATATTTTTGTTTCTCGCCACGTCGCCCATTGCTGAAGCAATCAGTGAACACTGGGATTCCCCCGCTGTATTACTTGGCAAACTCGCAGCGATTGCCGCGCTTGTGGGACTTAACGGTTTTTTTGTTGCGTGCGAATTCGCCATCGTCAAGGTGCGTGGTAGCCAGCTCGACGCGCTGATAGATGACGGAAATCTCCGAGCGCACTTCGTCAAGCATGTCCGCAGCCATCTCGATGCCTACCTTTCCGCAACACAGCTTGGTATCACTCTGGCGAGCCTTGCGCTCGGCTGGATTGGCGAACAATTTCTGGTGCAAATCCTTGAGCCGTTTTTCGCGCTCGTAAATATTCACTCTCACGGACTTGTCACATCGGTATCGGTCGCGCTTGCCTTTGCCGGCATCACATTTTTGCACATTGTCTTCGGCGAACTCGGCCCCAAATACACCGCCATCGCTAACCCATTACCAGTCGCTTTGCAGCTGGTGCGTCCGCTCGGCGTGTTTTATCTCTTGTTCCGCCCAGTGATTTGGTTGCTACACAAATCTTCAAACTTGCTTTTGCAAGGAGTCTTGCGCATGCGCCCCGCCTCCAGCACGGAGTTAGCGCATAGTGAAGAGGAGTTGCGGCTCATTCTCGAGCAGAGCGAAAAATCCGCTGAGGTCACCCCGCTCGGCCGTCAGCTCGTCTTCAACGTTCTCGACCTACGCGACCGCGTGGTGCGCGACATCATGACGCCGCGCGGTGAAATCGTTTACCTCGATCTGGAGGACGATTTCGAGACCAACGTGAAAAAAGCCATTGAATCGCGGCACACCCGTTTTCCCCTTTGCCGCGAAAATCTCGATAACACGGTAGGCCTGATCCACATCAAGGAATTGGTGCCGATGATGCGCGACCCGCACCCGGATTTAATGAAGATCAAACGCGAATTGATTCCGTTGCCGGAGATGATGCCGCTGGAAAAATTGCTCAACTTATTTTTGAGCAAGCACGCGCATCTCGCCATGGTGGTGGATGAATTTGGCGGCACCGTCGGCATGGTAACGCTGGAGAACGTGCTCGAAGAGTTGGTCGGCGATATTCAGGACGAGTTCGACGCGGAGAAGGAGGAGTTTCGAAAGATTAACGACACCGAAATTGCCGTGGCCGGTTCGCTCGGTCTCTACGAATTGAACGACGCCACCGGACTGGAGCTGGAGAGCCCGGACGTAAGTACCATCGGCGGGTACGTCACGCATCTGCTCGGTCATCTGCCGAAACAAGGTGAACAAGTCAAGATCGACAACTATCTCGTCACGGTCTCGCAAACCGACGGCCGCCGCATCAATCAACTTCACTTTAAGAAATTGAGCGGTGTCCCAGCGACTGCGTCCGTATCCAAGAATGCGTAGCACAGGCATCTTGCCTGTATTGTCGTGCGGGTATCCTGCCCGCACACAACTCCAGGCTGGAAGCCTGTTCGACGAGTCAGGCAAGATGACGAACCGCAAATGGAACTTATCTCGGAGACAGAAATCACCTGTCCGCATTGCGGCGAAATTTTCCCGATCCAGATCGATACATCGCAGCCGGAACAAATATTGATCGAGGACTGCGCCGTCTGTTGTCGCCCGGTTACGCTTTCGATCCGCTGCCGACCGGGCACCGTTGTCGATCTTGACTGCAGCGGCGGTCTATGACCGCCGCACGACTATGATTTTAGTAACGCACTCCCGGATCAAGCGACTGCGGCCTCCAACCGAGCGCGCAGAGCCGGCCGCCGCCGCAGTTGCGCAGTGAGCGCCTCAATCGCCCGAAGAGTCGGCGGGCTGATGTGATGTTCCATTCCTTCGACATCGTGATAAATGATGCGTTGATCGAGGCCGAGAAGGCTTAGGAAATCCGTGAGGAGTTTGTGTCGGTGCGCAATCTTGCGCGCCAGGTTTTTGCCGACGGCGGTCAAAATAAGGCCGCGATATTTTTCGTATTTGAGGAGGCCCTCGGCGTCGAGACGTTGAATCATGTTGGTTACGCTAGCTTGCGAAATTTTCAGCGCCGCAGCGATATCGACGACGCGGGCGTAGCCCTTGGAATTAATCAGTTCGAGAATGCGTTCAAGGTAGTCTTCAACCGCAGCGGAACTGCCGAGCGCGGATTGAGAAGTTTTCTTTCCTGGCATATCGGTCAAAATAAAATTAGGCGCGAAATAGTCAAACAAATAAATAATTGGTAATTGACAGAATGCTCTAAAGAAATAACTAAATTAGGTTAACCTAATTCAAAGGCGGCACAACGAACAATGGCGCAACCCAACAGCACAATTGTAGCGCAATCTCGTGTGGCCTGGCGCAGAAACGCTGGTGAAGTCTCGCTCCCGGAAGTTCATCGCAGCATCGTCGTCCCGACGACCGCTTCATTTTGGCGCAAGCTGATTGCCTTCTCCGGTCCGGGATTCCTCGTGGCGGTCGGGTACATGGACCCGGGCAACTGGGCGACCGACTTGGCCGGCGGCGCCAGGTTCGGTTATTCGCTTCTGGCCATGATCATGATCTCCAATTTGATGGCCATTCTGCTTCAACATTTGTGTATCAAGCTGGGAGTTGCCACGGGACGCGATCTGGCGCAGGCGTGTCGCGATCACTACTCATTACCGACTGTCTGGTTTCTCTGGATTCTTTGTGAAATCGCCATCGCCGCGTGCGACCTGGCTGAAGTCGTCGGCTCGGCGATCGGTTTGCAACTTCTTTTCGGCATTCCGCTCGTGTGGGGTTGTCTCATTACGGCGTCGGATGTCTTGCTGGTGCTGTATCTGCAAACCAAGGGCTTTCGTTATATCGAGGCGATCGTGATCGCACTCATCGCCACGATCGGTAGCTGTTTTGCCGCCGAACTGATTTTTTCGAAACCGAGCGTGACTGGCGTGCTGCTGGGATTCATTCCCGGTCCCCACATTGTCGCAAATCAGGGAATGCTTTATGTCAGCATCGGTATCCTGGGCGCGACGGTGATGCCGCATAATCTTTATCTGCACTCGTCGATTGTGCAGACCCGCAAGTTCGAGCAGACGCCCGAAGGCAGACGCGAGGCGATCAAGTTCGCCACCATCGATTCGAGCGTGGCGCTCATGTTCGCGTTGTTCATTAACGCGGCGATTCTGATCCTCTCAGCCGCCGTTTTCCATTGGTCGGGGCACCAGGAAGTGGCGGAAATTCAGGACGCGTACAAGTTGCTCAGCCCGCTCCTGGGCGTCGGGGTGGCGAGCATACTTTTTGCGGTGGCGCTACTTGCTTCCGGACAGAACTCGACCCTCACCGGCACGCTCGCCGGGCAAATCGTGATGGAAGGTTTTCTCAACTTGCGGATCACGCCGTGGCTGCGGCGGCTGATCACGCGAGCTATCGCCATCGTGCCCGCGGTGCTCGTGATTGGCATTGCCGGTGAAGGTAAGACCACGAAGTTGCTTATCATCAGCCAGGTGGTGTTGAGCATGCAACTCGGCTTCGCGGTGTGGCCGCTGATGCGGTTCACGGATGAAAAAACGAAAATGGGCGAGTTCGCCAATCGCCTTTGGGTGAAAATTCTGGGCTGGACGACAGCCGGCGTTATCATTCTGCTTAATGTGAAGCTGCTCCTGGATACATTTTTGCCCGATGCGGCACTCAAATCAATTTACGGTTTCCTCCATCTTCCGGTGCCGATACAGTGAAAAATGACGAATGACGAAGCAGGAGATCCGCGGCGCAAGATCGACATCGATTTCGTCATTTGGGCCTCGATTTTTGTGTCGTTATTCGACCTTCGAACTTGGTCGCTTCTAACATGTATCAACACATTCTCATTCCGCTCGAAAACACTCCAGCTGACGAGACTATTCTAACTCACATTAAGCCGCTCGCGCGCATGACCGGCGCGAAACTGCTCCTCGTCCATGTCTCGGATGGCTGGGTGGCCCGCAATTTTAATCAACTCAAGCTCGCGGAGAGCGAAGAGATGAAAGAGGACCGTGCTTATTTGGAAAAGCGCAGCCGCGGACTCACCGAGGAAGGTTTTTCCTGCGACGCCGTGCTCGCGCTCGGCGAGCCTTCCGACGAGATCATCAAACTTGCGCGCGAGCGAGATGTCGATCTTATCGCGATGACCACGCACGGCCACCGGCTAATCAGTGACATCCTCTACGGCGCGACGGCCGATAAAGTTCGCCATGAAGTGGATGTGCCGGTGCTGCTGCTCAAAGTGAAGACCTGACCAGTGCCGAAGGTTCTCTTTCTCACGAATGAGTATCCGCCGCACATTTATGGCGGCGCGGGCGTCCATGTCGGTTATCTCTCCCGCGAGTTGGCCAAGTTGATGCTGGTGGAAGTCCGCTGTTTCGGCGATCAACATTTTGAGAAAGGCAATTTAAAAGTCATCGGCTTCGAACTCGACACGAGTAGTTTTACCTGTCCGCAACCGCTACGTTCGGCTTTTGGTGCCGTCCGACGCTGCACCGATTTCAACACGACGAACATCGATGCCGATATTGTGCATTGCCATACTTGGTACAGTCATTTCGGCGGAATCCTGGCGAAGAAGAATTATGGCATTCCACTGGTCGTCACGGTTCATTCGCTGGAACCATTGCGGCCATGGAAACGCGAGCAACTTGCCGGCGGGTACGATTTTTCGCTCTGGGTTGAGAAGACCGCGCTCGAAATGGCGGACGCGATCATCGCTGTTTCGGGCGAAACCAAGCGCGACATCGAGCGCCTATTCGCCGTCGATCCTGCACGCGTCCAGGTCATTCATAACGGCGTCGATCCCGATCAATACCGAAAAGTTGATTCGTATGGCGCGGTCCAGCGATTCGGCGTCGATCCAGGCAAACCGTATCTCCTCTTTGTTGGACGGATCACGCGCCAGAAAGGAATTGTGCATCTTGTCCGTGCCATCCAATTCATGGATCCCGGCTTCCAAATCGTTCTTTGCGCTGCTGCTCCGGATACGGCGGAGATCGGAGAGGAAATGAAAACGGCGGTAGAGCACGCAAAAACGGAGCGGCCTGGCGTCATCTGGATCGACGAGATGGTCGATCAGAAAACCGCTTGCGAACTTTATTCGCACGCAGCCGTGTTTTGTTGTCCGTCGATTTACGAGCCATTCGGCATCATCAATCTGGAAGCGATGGCTTGCGAGACAGCGGTCGTGGCCAGCGCGGTCGGCGGGATCAAAGAAGTCGTTGTCGATGGAGAAACTGGTTTCCTCGTTCCACTCGAACAAATGAAAGAGAGTCCCTTTGAGGCAACGAATCCGGAAAAATTCGCACGCGACCTTGCGGCGCGGATCAATGAGCTGATGAAAAACCCACAACTGCGAGCAAAATTTGGGAAAGCTGGCCGCAAACGCGTCGAAGAAAAATTTAGCTGGTCCACGATCGCACGGAAAACGAAGGCGCTTTATGAAACGTTGAAGCGTTAAAGCGTTTCAGATTTGGTGTTTTTGCCCCTTCAACGCTTTAATGTCTCCGATAAAATGTTTGTCGATCGGATCAAGATTTTTGCGCAAGCTGGAAACGGCGGGCGGGGTTGCGTGAGTTTTCGGCGGGAGAAATTTGTGCCGAAAGGTGGACCGGATGGCGGCGATGGCGGCCGCGGCGGCGACGTGATTCTGCGTGCAGATCGACATGTCGACAATCTCTCGAATCTTTTTTACGAACCGATCATAAAGGCGAAGAACGGCGGGCATGGGATGGGAAAGAAAATGCATGGCCGCTCCGCGCCGCCCAAGATCGTGCACGTGCCCGTTGGGACGATCGTCTGGCATGCGGAAGAGGGAAACCATTCAAGGCTCAACGCTCAACGCTCAACGCTCGACGAGGAGACGGAACAAATCGAAAACCGGAAACCGAAGATCGAAGATCAACCCGTTGTTGATCTTACTCGCGATAGGCAGGAATTTGTGCTTTGTCGCGGCGGGGCAGGGGGGAAGGGAAATGTGCATTTCAAAAGCTCCCGCAATCGCGCGCCGCGCCAATATACTGAAGGCGAGGAAGGCGAGCAGGGGCATTTCCTGTTCGAGTTGCGAACGATAGCGGATGCAGGCCTGGTCGGTTATCCCAACGCGGGTAAATCGACATTGCTCCGAAAAATCTCGGCGGCACGACCGAAAGTAGCATCGTATCCCTTCACGACGTTGCATCCTATTATCGGTGTGGTGGAATTTCCGGCCTATCGCCGGGCGACTGTTGCCGATATTCCCGGTCTGATTGAAGGCGCCCACCGCGGTCTCGGACTAGGGCACGAATTTCTACGGCACATTACGCGTTGCCGGATTTTGTTGTTTGTTGTCGATACTGCCGGAAGCGAAGGACGCAATCCAGTCGAAGATTTACAAGGACTGCGACGCGAGATCAATCTCTACGATCCGATATTGTCAAAACGCCCATGGTACATCATCGCGAATAAAACGGACCTGCCCGCGGCCCGAGAGAATCTCGAAGCACTGCAAAATCGATTTTCGACTGTCGGAATTGCCGCAATATCAGCGAAGAACGGCGAAGGCGTGGACGATTTAAAAGTGAAGTTGGAGAGATGGCTGACTAAAGCGCCACTGCCACAACCTATCGATCCCGTTAAGACCGACGCGGCTGCTTCGCTCGAATAAAAAGTGGACAACTGAAGGACGCCCGGCGAGACTGGGCGCTCGTTTATGGGCAGACGAGTTATAGCGAGCTACTGCTCGAGCTTTCTCAAGCCGGAGATGTTGCACATTTACCGGCAAATAAAGGCGCTGCGCGGCGTTGACACTTTCGTGGTGACCAAGGAGGTCCAAAATGCAGAGCGATTTCCGTTTCGAAATATCGAAATTGTTCCAAAGCGGCGCGCGAACCTTTTGCTACACGGCTGGCTGAAATTCGTGAAACGGCGTCCGCCCATTGTTTATCGGGGCGAATATCAAACCCTCGACTCACTATTGGAGCGGCATGGTGTCGATCTCATGCACATCTATTTTGGTCACACCGGCGTGCACCTCCTCCCGTTTATTGAACAATGGGATAAACCATGCGTGGTCTCTTTTCATGGGGCCGATGTGGCCCAGAAAGAAGATATCAAAGATTATCCGGCTAAGTTGCGCCGGCTTTTTGACGCCGTTCCACTGGTTCTCGCCCGCTCGCAGTCGCTGGTGCATCGGTTAATCCAGTTTGGGTGTCCGCCAGGGAAGCTGCGCATTAATCGCACTGGCGTTCCGCTAAATGAATTTCCATTCGTAGATCGACAACCGCCGCCAGATGGCAAATGGAGAATAGTCCAGGCGTGCCGATTGATCCCGAAAAAAGGTGTCGCGACAAGTTTGCGCGCATTCGCGATCTTCAAGAAAGACAATCCTAAAGCGGAATTTCTCATTGCTGGCAAAGGACCGTTGCAGCCGGAATTGGAGATGCTGGCGGCGGGGCTTGGCATTTTCAAAGACGTTCATTTTGTTGGCTTTTTATCGCAACCGGAGCTGCTGGAGCTTTATGCGAGTTCACACCTGTTTCTGCATCCGAGCGAGACGTCACCGAATCAAGACCAGGAAGGTGTGCCAAACTCAGTTTTGGAGGCGATGGCGACCGGATTGCCAGTCGCCGCGACCCGGCACGGCGGCATCCCGGAAGCGGTTGAGCATGGCCGCACTGGGCTGCTGGTGCCCGAAGAAGACCACATCGCACTGGCGAATGCTATGCAGAAAATCATAGATTCGCCAGGCCTCTTCAAACAAATGGGGTTGTGCGGGCGCGCCGCAGTGACCGATCGATTCGAACAAGAAGCGCAAATCGACCAGCTGGAATCCTTCTATGAAGAAGCGATTATCGCGAACGGCGCTGCTGAGCCGTCGAAATCGAAGCGAGTCGCAGAACTGAGTCCACCGTTCGCTGAGCAGGTTCCGGCAAAATAAAGCGGGTCCGAAGAATTTTGTTTGTCATCCGGACAAAACGCGCTTTCGTATGCGCGTTCAAGTTGTAGCTGGGGTCGGCCTGTCCGCCGTAGCCTTTGCGAGGGCGGGTGACTTGGCAGGCCAGCGTCGCCGATGCCGGCTACAGCTGTGCTTACAAAATGCGCAATCGTTGTTTTCTTTTGGCAGTGGTGACTTTGCTTTGCGGTTTCACGCTGGCAACAACGACGCTCGCTGCCGAGGCCGTATCCAGCACCCAGACCGAGCACGAGGGCGTCTCGTTGAAACCGCAGATGCTTGTTCATTTCGGCGGCTTTGGAATCACAAACTCGATGCTGGTGACCTGGATCGTCGCTGGCGGCATCATCGTTTTTTCACAAATCGCAACCCGGCGGGCTAAGGCCATCCCCACCGGTATTCAAAATTTTTGGGAGTGGTTAGTTGAGGGCTTGCACAATTTTTTGGAAAACATCATCGGCCGTGAGTTGGTGGCCAAAGGATTTTGGTTTTTTGCCACGATTTTCATTTTTATTCTGTTCGTGAACTGGTTCGGACTGATTCCGGGAATCGGAACAATCGGCTGGGGTCACTACGACGGTTCGGGAAATTTCCACGTCGATCGGCCGTTGCTACGCGGTGGCAACGCGGATCTGAACATGACGACCGCGATGGCG